>Ga0115004_10004724_pt1 | contig 10844 bp, 9 predicted proteins | sample ArcticOcean_MG_C_10_FD_88737 | JGI IMG/M metagenome (GOLD analysis project Ga0115004, IMG submission 88737) | Marine microbial communities from western Arctic Ocean - ArcticOcean_MG_CB11_90 | ecosystem: Environmental > Aquatic > Marine > Oceanic | place: Arctic Ocean: Canada Basin | collected... | reverse complement strand
TTTGAGAATTTAAACTTAGATGATTATTCAACAGATAATAGCAATCCCATTCAACATGTTGTGTAATTAATTCATCTGATAAAAATATTGGATTAAAATTTATCCAATATTTTAATGATTTATTTGAGTAAACAAAATCAAAAAATATAATACTTTCTTTAATTTGAAAATTATAAATATCATTCAAAGCATCAATTATTGTTTTAGTTAAAACCTTAAAAAAATTAACAATATTGAAAATTACAAAATTAAAATAATTCTCTACACCGTTAAATATTTTATTTGTGAGTTTTCTTACTTTGAAATTTTTAAATACACTTTTTTTTACATTTTCATAAAAAAAATTAATAGATCTGTTTATGCCTATAAATATTTTTTTTCTTATCTCTCCAAAGGAGTCTTTTACATATCCACTTATATTTATAAATATTTTCTTTTTTATTATCCAATAGAAGGGTTCAAGGAATTCATTTATAAATTTATGAGAAATATAGCCTCTTTTATTTGAAGGTAACGGAACGTTATTCTTTAGAAGTAAAATTTCTATATCATAGGTCGTAAGTTTTACGCTTTTATCAAAAATTTTATCGATCTTATAAATTTTTGCTAGCTCTAATAACTTTTGTCTGTGGCTTATAATTTTTCCCATTTTAAATAGCCTCTACTGATTTTACCTCTTCTACGTAGTGACAAAGTAAATTTTGAACACCTTGCTTTAATGTCATTAATGAACTTGGGCATCCTGAGCAACTTCCTTGTAATTCTACGTGTACAACGCCGTCTTTAAAAGACTTAAATTTAATATCTCCTCCGTCTTTTGCGACTGCTGGTCTTACTTTTTCGTCTAAAACTTTTATTATTCTACCCTCTAATTCACCTAAATTTAATTTATCCTCATTTGTTTCAATTTTTTCATTAAGTATAGGCTTCTCATTTTTTTCAAAGTAATCATTCATGTGAGAAATAACTGTTGGTTTTAATACATCCCATGAAATTTCTTTGTTTTTTTTGACAGATAAAAAGTTGTCAGCCAACAAGACAAGTTCCACGCCCTTTAAATTTAGCAAATTTTTTACAAATTCATTTTTGATTTTATCAAAATCTTTTTTTTGAAATTCTTCAGTCCCTACTGTTGAAATCACTTTTTCAGATAAAAATTTTAAGGAATCTGGGTTTGGTGTTAGTTCTGTTATTATCATTGTATATTTATACCATCTTTACCTATAAAAAACCTACAGCATTTCGTATCTCTTTAAGGTTGTACTCAGCTATATTTCTCGCTTTTTCAGTACCTTCTTTAATAACTTTTTCTAGATAACTTTTGTCATCTAACAACTTCTTTATTTTTTTTCCAACTGGACAAATTACTTCCACTAAAATTTCAGATAATTTATTTTTTAAATATGAATATTCCTTTCCTTTTAGCTCAATTAAAGACTGTTCTAAAGAATTGTTTGTTAAATCAGAATATATATTAATCAAATTGAAAGCTTCAGGTTTTTTTTCTAGATCTTTCAAATTGTCCGGTATTGAAGAAGAATCTGATTTAGCCTTTTTAATTTTTTTTACAATATCGTCTGCTGAATCCTTTAAGTTAATTCTAGAATAATCAGATTCGTCTGATTTACTCATTTTTTTTGTGGCATCTCTTAAACTCATAACTCTTGATGTATTTTTTTGAATTAAAGGTTCGGGTATTGGGAATACATTTTTTTTAAAATCATTATTAAATTTTTGTGCAACATCTCTACAAAGTTCTAGGTGTTGCTTTTGATCCGCACCTACTGGTACATGTGTAGCCTTATATAAAAGAATGTCTGCTGCCATAAGATTTGGGTAAATGTAGAGACCAACACTTGCTTTCTCTTTGTCCTTGCCAGCTTTGTCTTTGAACTGGGTCATTCTATTCAGCCAGCCAATACGGGAAACACAATTTAAAATCCAAGCAAGTTCAGCGTGTCCACTTACTGACGATTGATTAAAAATAATACTTTTTTTACTATCAAGCCCAGTAGCAAGAAAACCGGCTGTTGTTTCCAAAATATTGTTTCGTAGTTCTTTCGGTTCCTGAAAAGTAGTAATGGCGTGAAGATCAACAACACAATAAATACATTCTATTTTATCTTGTAGAGCTACAAAATTTTTTAAAGCACCAAGATAATTACCTAGATGTAAATTACCAGTTGGTTGAACCCCTGAAAAAACTAATTTTTTTTTATCCATTATTTAATTTGTTTTAAAATTTTTTACTTTAAAAACTCCTAGAAAACGAGCTGATAATAAATATATCGCAGCTACTAAACCCACGATCATTATAAGATAAAATGACTTATAATAATTGGTATAAATAAGCTTATCCTCAAAAAAATTAATTAAAAAATAGAGAAGTAGGCTCATTATTACTACAGAAATAATTGTTTTTATAAGGTTGATATATAATTTAGAGCCCACATTAAAATATTTTAGTTTTATTAGTAAAATCAAATAAATAATTACAGCACACCAAGTAGCTATAGATGTAGCAATTGGAATAATAATAAACCCCATTTCTTTAAAATAAGCTAAGGATATTAAGATGTTTGTTAAAACACTAAAAACTGAAATATAGAATGGAGTTTTAGTATTGTCCCTTGCAAAGAAAAGATTAGAAAGAACTTTGATTAAAGCAAATGCTGGTACTCCATATCCAAAATATTTTAATGCTTGGGCGGTTGAAAGTACATCCGTTTCTAAAAATGTTCCATAACCAAATAAAGCACTAGTGATTTGTTGTGAAGCAATAATTAAACCTAAACATGCGGGTATAGATAAAACCAAACATAATTCAATGGATTTATTTTGTATGCTCATTACCTCAGAAATATTTCCTGCTTTTATTTTTTTTGATAATTCTGGAAGTGCCACAGTACCAATTGCAATTCCAGCAATAGCTAAATTAATTTGGTAGATTCTATCTGCATAATACAAATATGAAACTGCACCAGCCTCAAAAGAAGCAATAATTGTACCTATCAAAATATTGATCTGTGTAACACCTGATGAAAAAATACTTGGTAGTAATTTTTTTAAAAAAAATCTAATTTTTGAATTAATCTTAATTTTAAAATTGATTGATGGTTTATAGTAGTACTTGGTAAAAAATATTAAAAAAAATAATTGAAATAAGCCTGCAATTGTAACTGCGTAAGATAAGTTTAACTCGTAATTAAGTTTAAAAAAATAAGAAATAAATAAACTTAGAATTAAAAAAATATTTAATATAATTGGTGCTGCTGCTGCAGCTGCAAACTTATTATTAGAATTTAATATTCCTGAAAAAAGAGAGGATAAACTAACAAAAAATAAAAAAGGGAAAGTAATTCTAGTTAATTCAACAGCTATATTAAATTTTTCTATATTATCATAAAAGCCTGGAGCAATTAAATAAACAATTACTGGTGTAAAGATCTCAACTATAAAGATGGTTCCTAATAAAACTATTATTAATAAATTTAAGACATCGTCCGCAAATTTCTTTCCATTTGTTTTACTAATTTTATTTTCTTCAACATAACTTGGGATGAAGGCTGCATTGAAAACCCCTTCAGCAAAAAGCCTTCGAAAAGTATTAGGAAGTCTGTAGGCTACAAAAAAAGCATCAGCGTATATTGAGGCACCAAGAAATGTTGCTATTAATATGTCTCTAAAATACCCAAGTATTCTACTAATCAAAGTATAAAAACTAAAAACAGTAGTTGAGGATAATAAATTCATATATTTCAATATTAAAAAATCAAATTATGGATGATTTTAATTATTTTATATTACATACTCAATTTTTATGACAAAAAAATCTAAAATTGACCATTACACAGATAAAGAGGCATTGGACTTTCATACACAAGGTAGGTCTGGTAAAATTGAGATAAATTCGTCTAAACCTTTGATAACAAAAAGAGATTTATCTTTAGCTTATTCTCCTGGAGTTGCTGTGCCGGTCATGAAAATAGCAGAAAATCCTGAGACAGCATATGATTACACGAGTAAAGGAAATTTAGTTGCAGTTATCAGTAATGGATCTGCTATTTTAGGACTTGGAAATCTTGGCGCTCTAGCTTCTAAACCTGTAATGGAAGGAAAATCTGTTCTATTTAAAAGATTTGCAGATATAGATTCCATTGACATAGAAGTTGAAAGTTCTGATGCTGACGAAATTATTAATACTATTAAAAATATTGGTAATACATTTGGTGGAATTAACTTGGAAGATATCGCTGCACCTGACTGTTTTGTTATAGAACAAAAATTAAAAAAACTCTTAGATATTCCTGTTTTTCACGACGACCAACATGGCACGGCAATAATTACAACGGCGGCACTTATCAACGCTTTAGATATTTCAAAAAAGAAAATGAATGAAGTAAAAATTGTTGTGAATGGTGCAGGTGCTTCCGCAATCGCGTGTACAAATTTATTTAAACTTTCTGGAGTAAAAAATGAAAATGTAATTATGTGCGATAGACTGGGTGTTATATATAAAGGTAGAGAGAAAGTTGATCAATTTAAATCTGCGCACGCAGTTGAAACTAAACTAAGAACTCTTGCTGAAGCCATGAAAAATGCCGATGTTTTTTTAGGCCTATCTGCTAAAGACGTAGTCACAAAAGATATGATTAAATCAATGGGGAAAAATCCTATTATCTTTGCGTGTGCTAACCCAGATCCAGAAATAAAACCTGAATTAATAGATGAAGTCAGAACAGATGCCATTGTTGCAACAGGAAGATCTGATTATCCAAATCAAGTTAATAATCTTATTGGCTTTCCCTATATTTTTAGAGGAGCATTGGACGTTAGAGCTAAAGAAATTAATCAGGAAATGAAGGTTGCGGCAGCAAAAGCAATTGCTCAATTAGCAAGAGAAGAGGTGCCTGATGAGGTTATTGCGGCTTATGGCGGAGAACGACCAAGGTATGGTAAAGAGTATATAATCCCATCAACGTTTGATCCAAGACTTATTAGTGTAATTCCTGCAGCTGTAGCTGAAGCGGCTATGAAATCTGGTGTGGCAAGAAAAAAAATTTCAGATTTAGAAAAATATAAAGAAGACTTGTCTCGAAGACTCGATCCTTCAATGAATATAATGCAAAGCATAAATACTCAAATTAAAAAATCTCAAAAAAGAGTAATTTTTGCAGAAGGAGAGGATCTTAGTATTTTAAAAGCTGCAGTCGCTTTCAAAAATAGTAAATTGGGGATACCAATTTTAATTGGAAAAGAAGAAAAAGTTAAACAACAGCTTAAAAATATTGGATTAGATGAAAATTTTAATATAGAAATTGTAAGTTCAAAAGATATTAAGAAAAGAGAAAAATATACTAAGCATTTATATACAAAACTCCAAAGAAGCGGAATGCTTGAGAGAGAGTGCGATTATTTGGTGAGAAATGACAGAGTTACTTGGGGTTCATGCATGCTTGCCTGTGGTGACGCTGATGCAATGGTTACTGGTGGTACAAGGCACCACGCGGCCACAATAGAAAAGCTAAATAAAGTGGTAGATTCTAGGCCTGGTGAAATAATTTTTGGTTTAACTATGTTGGTTTCAAAAGGTAGAACAGTTTTTGTTTCTGATACTAATGTTCATGATAACCCAACAGCTGAACAACTAGTTCAAATAGCAATTTCAAGTACTAGAGTGGCAAGATTGTTTGGTTTTGAACCAAAGGTCGCTTTTTTATCTCACTCAACCTTTGGTAAACCCATGACGGAAAGATCTAAGCACGTTAGAGAGGCGATTGAACTAATGAAAACAAAAAAAATAGATTTTGATTATGATGGAGAGATGCAGCCCGATGTTGCTTTAAATCCTGAGTATAAAAAATCATACCCATTTTCAAAAATTGTTGGTAATGCAAATATTTTAATTATGCCAGCCTTACATAGCGCTTCTATATCTGTAAAACTAATGAAAACATTTGGCGGTGCTAAATTAATTGGACCATTATTGATTGGTCTAGGTTTGCCAATTGAAATTGCGCCTTTAAGATCGTCTCCATCAGATATTTTAAATCTTGCTTCTATTGCTGCTTATTCATCTGAGGTAATTGATTATAAAAATTAAATTTTATTCCTACTAAGCTCGGATACTAAGTAAATCGTTGGTATAACTTTTTCAACATCATATATTTGGTTAGCCTCATCTATAACTTCTTTTTTTTCATTATCATCCATAGCAATGCCAAAAATATAAATTGTTCTATTTATTGTTTCTAAAGTGTAGTTTCCAGATTTAACTAATTTATTAAATAGTAAAGCAGTTCTCAGTTGTGTGGTTATTAGAATATCTTTTCTTGTACTTTTAAAATTCGATTGTCCTCTAATTTCTATAGCATTTTTAACTGACCTTACGCCTTTTATTTCCCAGGCCATTTTAGTTATTTTAATTTTTTCCTCAGGTTTATCTACTTTGCCTGTCAAGAATATTCTTCCATCTAGAATTTCTACCTGTATAGATAAAAAATATTTTTTTTCAGTTAGAACTAGTTTGGCTACTAGATTTTTTTGCATCAAAGTATCATCGATCTGCATGCCTACTGTCCTTGGATCAAAACCAATGCTTACACCTTTACCGAATGAGGATAGGCTGCTTTTTGCACAGCCCGTTAATAGCAAAGTTAAAAATACTAAACTAATTATTTTTTTTATCATTTTTTATTTTCAAACAAATTTCATACACTTGTTTTTTAGATATTTTTTCTTTTTTTGATATTAGCTCCACGACATCTTTTAAACTATATTTTTTAAGATACTCGGTTGCTTGACTTACAATATCTACGTCTAAAGTCTGTTTATTATTAGTATAATTTTTTGATAATACAATAGTTAGTTCACCTTTTAAAGTGCTCTTAAAAAGTTTTATTGTACTTAATTTATCTCTGTAAAAAGTTTCGTGTATTTTGCTTATTTCTCTAGCAATAAGAATGTCTCTACCTAAAAAAAATTGTTTAAAAAGTTTTAAATAAAAATTTATTTTTAGGCCAGGCACAAAAAATACTAAGGAAAAATCAAGATTTTTAAGACTGTTAATTGTTTTAACAAGCTCATTTTCTGTTTTAGGTAAAAACCCATAAAAAAGAAACCTATCATTAAATCCCGAGATGGAAATACTGGCTGTTATCGCAGATGGACCGGGAATAGGAAAAATTTCAATATTTTTTTCTATACATTTTTTGATTAATAAAAGTCCAGGATCAGAAAGTGTGGGCGTTCCTGCATCAGAAATTAAGGACAAAATTTTGCCCTCATTTAAATATTTAATAATTTTTTGTAACTCTTTTTGTTCATTAAATTTGTGGTATGAAACTAATTTTTTTTTTATTTTATAATGATTAAGTAACTTTAAGGATCTGCGTGTGTCCTCACATAAAATGATATCTGATTTTTTTAATATCTCTAAAGACCTTAATGTTATATCGTCTAAATTTCCTATGGGTGTTGATACAATATATAGTCCAGAATTTAATGTACTCATAAAAAATGATTAGAACTATTATTACATTTTTATCTTATGTATTTCTATTGTTTAATAATAATTTAGTTGCTAACGAAATTGAAAGAAAACTTAAAATTGGTTTGCTTGCACCTTTTTCTGGTGAGTATAAAAATTTAGGGGAATCATTATTGTTGTCAACTCAACTTGCTCTTGATGAAATAAATAATAAAAATATTGTTATTATCCCAAGAGATAGTGGATCTAGTGATAATGAGAGATTAAATATAGCAATTAAAGAAATAATAAGCAGTGGCGCAAAGATAATAATTGGTCCTGTGAATTCTGCATCTGATGAGCTTAAAAAATACAACGATATAATTTTTATTTCTCTTTCCAATAAAGATCCTAGAATATTAAGCAATGTAATTAACATAGGAATTAGTCTCGAGTCTCAACTGAAAGCTATCGAACAATTATTGATTAAAGAAAAGAAAAGAAAAACTATAATTTTATATCCAAAGAATAAGTATGAAAAATTTATAGATAAAAAAATTAAATTACTTAAATTAAAAAATTATAAAATCTTTAAATACAATTCAGACCCGAGAATTCTAACTGGCGAAATAGAAAAATTAACTAATTATAATCAAAGAAAAAAAAACCTAGAGACAAGAAAAAATATTTTAGAAAAACGAAATGATGACGCTTCAGAAAAAGAATTAAAAATTCTTGAAAAATTTTACACCTTAGGCTCTGTAGACTTCGACTCAGTAATTGTTATTGATTTTGGAAACAGTCTTAAAAGTGTTTTATCGTCACTAGTTTATGCTGATGTTGATGATAAAAATATTCTTTTTACAACTGTAAATCAATGGTTTGATGAGAGTATATTTCGTGAAAATTCAGTTAATAATTTATATTTCCCATCTGTGGACATGAAAAAATTCAAAAAATATAATAAAAAGTTTTTTGAAACTTTTGGAATTAAACCAAATGAAATTACTATTTTAGCCTACGACGCATTAGGTTTAATTTATTATATTTGGGACAAAAATAAAAGTATCGATACAATTAATGATTTTTTTATTAAAGAAAAAATTAAAGGAAAAATTGGAACTTTTACTTTTAGGGAAAAGAAAGTTTTTCAACAACTGAATATATACAAGACAGAAAATAATAAATTTAAAGAATATTAATTTTATTTTTTAATTTTTTAAAAGCTATAAATCGATGATCCATAAGTATTTTTTTATTTTTATTCATTTGACCGAAAGTGATTTTGCTTCCTTTTGGAATAAAAATAGAGTCATAACCAAAACCATTTTTTCCCAGTATTCTCTCTGAAATATTTCCTTGTAAAATTCCAATTGTTGTAATTTTTTTTATAGCACTGAAAGAAAAAGTTAAGCTACATATAAACTTAGCTTTTGTATTTTTTATTTTTTTATTTTTATTTTTATTTTTTACTAATACAATAATTTTCTTCATAGCTTGTTTAAAGCTTCCATATTTTTTTGCCCAACGTGCTGAATAAATACCAGGTCGGTCATTAAGACAATCCACACAAAGACCGGAGTCATCTGAAATAGTAAAAATATTTGACTTTTTAAAAAAGTATTTAGCTTTTAATTCTGAGTTTGACTTGAAGGTTTTCCCAGTTTCTTTGGGGCTTTTAATTCTTAGTTGAAAAGGAGTGATTTTTTTTATTTTCCTGTTTAATAAATAACTAATTTCTTTAATCTTTCCTTTATTGTGTGTGCCTATTAATATTTCTTTAATTTTTTTCATTTGTCTCTAGTAATTTGGTTTTAAAACCCTATATAGCAATTATGGAAAATGAGAAAGAGAACATAATCAACAAAGATAAAGTTTCCGATAATGATATAGAGCATCAGACTAGTGATAAATCTGAAGAGATCAAAGAATCATCTCTTGAAGATAAGTTGAAGGAAGCCCAAGATAAAATATTAAGAACTCTAGCTGAAACAGAAAATCAAAGAAGAAGGTTTGCAAAAGAAACAAAAGAAGCTTTCGAATATGGAGGTTTTAATCTTGCAAGAGAAACTCTCTCTGTGCTTGACAACCTTCAACGGGCCTATCAGTCAATTCAAAATGACGAAAACTTGAAAGACAACAAAGACTTAAATAAATTTTTAAAAAATATTGAGATCGTTGAGAAGGATTTAATTTCTATATTTGAAAAAAATAACATAAAAAAAATAAATTGTATTAATGAGAAGTTTGATCCCAATAGCCACCAAGCAATGCTTGAAATAGAAGATGAAAAAGTTAATCCAGGTACTGTACTGCAAGAAATACAGCCGGGTTATTTTTACAAAGATAGACTCTTAAGGCCTTCATTTGTAGCCGTTGCTAAAAAAAAAGATGTTAAAAATAATGAAAAAGAGCAAAAATAATTAAATCTTATGCCTTGTAGAGAGATTAAAAACACCCATATAATTATTAACAAAGGATCAATACAATGAGTAGAATAATAGGAATAGATCTTGGGACTACCAATTCATGCGTGTCTATCATGGAAGGTTCGCAAGCAAAAGTTTTAGAAAACTCTGAAGGAGCTAGAACAACACCCTCTGTTGTTGCGTTTTTAGATAATGGTGAAAAATTAGTGGGTCAGTCTGCAAAAAGGCAAGCGGTTACCAATGCACAAGATACAATTTTTGCTTCAAAAAGATTAATTGGTAGAAGTTTTGATGATAGCTCAGTAAAAAAAGATATTAATAAAGTTCCTTATAAAATAGTTGCTTCTGATAAAGGTGAAGCTTGGCTTGAAGCTAAAGGAGAAAAATATTCTCCATCTCAAATTGCAGCTTTAGTTTTGCAAAAAATGAAAGAAACTGCTGAAAAATATTTAGGTCAGGAAGTTACTAAAGCGGTTATAACAGTTCCGGCATATTTTAATGACGCCCAAAGACAAGCAACTAAAGATGCTGGTAAAATTGCAGGGCTTGAAGTTTTAAGAATTATAAACGAACCAACGGCTGCTTCCTTGGCATATGGTTTAGACAAAAAAGGTGCACAAAAAATAGCTGTATATGATTTGGGTGGAGGAACTTTTGATGTCTCTATTCTTGAAATTGGAGACGGTGTTTTTGAAGTAAAATCTACAAATGGTGACACCTTTTTAGGTGGGGAAGATTTTGACGATGAAATAGTGAGCTATTTAATTAATGAATTTAAAAAAGATAACGGGATAGATTTAAGAACCGACAAACTAGCTTTACAAAGATTAAAAGAAGCTGCCGAAAAAGCAAAAATTGAGTTATCTTCCACGACTCAAACGGAAATAAATCTTCCTTTTATTACTGCTGATAAGACTGGACCCAAACATGTTAATTTGAAGTTTACT
>Ga0115004_10004709_pt1 | contig 10858 bp, 10 predicted proteins | sample ArcticOcean_MG_C_10_FD_88737 | JGI IMG/M metagenome (GOLD analysis project Ga0115004, IMG submission 88737) | Marine microbial communities from western Arctic Ocean - ArcticOcean_MG_CB11_90 | ecosystem: Environmental > Aquatic > Marine > Oceanic | place: Arctic Ocean: Canada Basin | collected... | reverse complement strand
TTTAAAGTATCCTACATAATATATGATATTTTGAATTCTATAAAAAATAACCATTATTATCATTTATACAATTAGTTCTATATAATTTAAAAAATAATACATTTTCCTTTCATGATTATACAAAATTAAACACCTTGTATATATCAATGTTATACAGTAATGATAAATGATTTTAAAAGGGAATATGAAGGAAATTACATAAAAAATAAAGTTTTGTGCAGATATGTAACACCAAATGCCATCATATTGATGACAGTGTACCATTTCAGGTCTTTACTTTCCAATATACTTCATAAGTAAAGTAATTTCACCTGTCAATAATAATAACTGTTGACTCATGACGAGTAGCTTGGCTCCTCTTGTTTTTGGGCTTAAATCGCCATATCCAACCGCAGACATGGTTGTGACAGAGAAATAGTATGGGTCAATTTTATCTTTAAATCCAAAGTCGGCTGGATTCATCCTACTGTATATAATTGCATAGATAACACAAATAATCAATAAGATTATAAACTCTTCCATTACTTTATACATTATTTTTGTTTCAAAATCGTCATGTATTGTGTAATCATATATTGTTCAAAATACATATCACCTAAATCGCGATGTGCTTGTGTACTAAAATGTAATTCATCCCCACAATGTTCCAAATTCTTAGAAAACGCGCACCTCGTTAACATGTCATTATTATGATTTAATTCTCGTAACACCGTGTTTTGTTTGTATGTATCGTTACATTTTAATACTTCTCCTACGATAAACACAATTTCTTTGTTGAACATACGCCTATACTCGGTAACAACATGCTTCAACCGATTCCTATAATACTCATGTGATTCATTGTAGTCAGACTCCCCTTGATGCCAAAGCACTCCTTCCAATCGGTTCGCCTTTGATTTCTTAAGTGCCTCCTTCATGTATAAAACTGATTTATCAAAAATATCACCTATATCTTTTTTTGAATTTGTGCTTCTAGGGTATTCTATATGAGACCATCTACATATAGACTGTCCAGGAGCTCCACACACGACCAGTCCAATTTTTTTATGCGGGAATCTTTTAATGTACTTCTTTGCAAAATGAAATGCAAAACATTGGCTGTTCAAAGGCTTTGTACCCATATACCTTTCCAAACTCGCAACATCCCAAGACTTGTCGTGTATATTCCATGACAATATATTTTCATCCATATGGTCATCCTCGTCATGTGGATCATAATACCCACCAGTGCCCTGAGAATTACTTTGCCCTGTAACTAAAAACACAATATCAGGAATGTGCTCATGTCTATTTACGAAAATTTGTAAATTTTTCTGTTCGTAAGTCGCCATTGGCATCTCAATACCATAAAACCCCCCGTGTATTTTTCCCAACAAGTTTGAACAGGACATCACGACCTTGTCTTTGTATCCGACTTGTATACATCCGTGAGAACCATGTAACATTTCTAAAGGATATCCTAAAGGATTGTAGTCGTGTGGTGTGAACCGAATCCAAATCTTTGACTTACTTTTTATATCAGTCCCATCACACGCTTTAATATGACCATTCTCTACAAAACGTACAGTAGATTTACTAGGAATACCTAATTCTAAGATGTCATGACAATCAAAAGATACATACATCCAAATATTGTTCAACTCTAAATAATATCCTACTCTAGAAAATGGTCTATTCGATATACTATCATAATTATTTATTCTATACTCCATAGGTCCTTCATTTGGAATATCCATGGAATACAATAAACGCATTTCATGGGTTTCTGGGGCTACGTAACACGCTCTACAAGGCTTGGTTGCTACTTCAAATCGTCTCGTTTCGAATGAATGTCCATTCCCAACCATTGTCCAGTTCCTATTCACTTCTGGTCCAGAACCAATACCTATATCAGGTATCCCATAAAAATTATTATATGATATGAGAGCTTGTGTATCATATAGCGATGGATCACCATCATAAATCTGAAAACATCCATATTCTCCATAATTCGTTATCATATCATCATACCCTAACTTGCCCGTAACCCCTGGTACATAATCATATGGTGATATTCTCACATGACCATTTATTTTTGTTGTTTTATGATACGGTGATATAACTTCGATATTACGAACTCCCTTATTCACGACTAAGCCATTTAATCCGGGTATTGTTACATCACAATGCTGAGAAGTAAAAGCATCCATAGATACCCATATAGATTGTTGTCCGAAGTGTACATTTCCAATATGCAACATATATCCAATTCTATCAAATGGCAAGTGCTGGGTGTTATAATTATATAAATCAAAATCATAATCGATTCGTTTCTTCAACAATGGGATATTCAGCGAATAACATCCTCTCCATAATGTATCTTCTTTTATCATTGATGTATACATGAAAGGACGAACGAATACAGTCAATGTCTTTTTAATATACTGAGCACTGTTATGCGAGAACGACCAATCCTTAAACCCTCTTTGACAATTACCCACCCCTATATCACATAATCCAAATTTTGCGTTGAAATTATTATACGCAAACACACATGTCCCGTCTATAAAAAATTGCATACACCCGTGTACAGCCCTATCACCAGTTGGATCAATTTTTTTATTTGACCCCATCAAAGGACCATACGCATGTGGTGTAAATTCTATATGCCCCTTTTCATTATGTCCCTGTGGTAAAGATAATATATTTGTTTGTAATGAAACATTTGTTATCTGTTGATGATATGCGTGTTTATCAGGAATCCCTAACTGATTCACATCATTTGTAAAAGGATTCATAGATATGTACACCATCTGGTGGCCATATTCCATATGAAGAAGCTCTAAGTGATATCCGATTCTATCAAACGCAGATATTTGATGTGTATTATCAACTGTATATAAGGGACGATACATATTTGATAAATCTACACTATACAACACAGACATTCTTCCATGTTCGCTGTCCATCTATTATAAGTATATAAAGTTTTTTTTCCTGATAAATAATAATTTATGTCGAGTGTCATCTCATTTATCATCCAAACGTACGACGAATGGAAAACCAGAGAAACAATTTCATCTTTCACTTCTAACGACATCAGTTGGATATTTTCATCAAACGTATTGGGAGATAATATCACAGTAAGTTCCACAGATGGTTCAAACAAACGCAGATTCATCATTCAAAATAGAAGTATTCTTTTGTCCGTCATAAAAGAATACTTCCAGAACCTAAAGAGTATACTTCTGTGATTATTATAACTCCCAGTATCATCATGACTCCCCGTATCAAAAAAGCCGTGAGATCGTGGTCTGGCGTACTTGTCATCACCGTTGTTATGCGACCAGACGCCTTTAGCTGCACGCATAATTGCGCATATTGTCCAGATGAACGCAAAAAGAAGGGAGCTAAATATGATATGCCTCGTTCCTATCTATCTTCTGAACCTGCTGTTATGCGAGCAATGGAATGCGATTTCGATACAGTTCGTCAAGTTCACAAACGTCTTGACCAACTAAAATCCCTTGGCCATACCATAGATAAGCTTGAAATTATTGTCCTTGGTGGAACCTTCAGTGAATATCCACTAGAATATAGAATATCATTCATGACAGACCTCTTTTACGCAGCTAATACATATGACTCTAACTGTGTATACGATAAACATACTTTACAATACGAACAAGCCACGAATGTAAACACAAAATATAAAATTATTGGTATTAGCATCGAAACACGACCAGACAGTATTTGCAAACAAGAACTTCGTCGCCTCAGAATTTACGGCGTCACTCGGGTTCAACTCGGTATCCAGCACACAGATGACCGGCTACTAGATAATCTAAACAGAGGTCACACAGCAGAAGATGGTGTTCGAGCTATTAGACTCCTGAAAAATAATGGTTTCAAGGTTGACATACATGTCATGCCGGATCTCCCGGGAGCAACACCCGAAGGAGATAAGATAATGCTAAATAAAGTTATCACACACCAAGACTATATTCCAGATTATATGAAAATTTATCCATGTTTAGATGTCGAATACACACAAATTCGAGAATGGAAACGGAATAAACTTTGGACTCCGTATGCCGAATCAAACTACAAAGCCCTCGTGGATGTCATTATTCATGCGAAACGTTTATGCCCCACATACATTCGTTTCAACCGAATCCAACGGGATTTTCCAGAAGAAAACGAAAACAGGATAGGATATGCTTCTGATACAATAAAATCAAACCTCCGACAACTTGTTCAGGACGAATGCAAACGAATCGGTGTATCTTGCCAATGTATTCGTTGTAGAGAAATCAAGAAGGATTCTTATTCATCGTTTTGGTTTCGTGTCGAGAAATATGAAGCATCTGGTGGTAAAGAGTATTTCATATCAGCTGTCACGAATACAGATCGTCTACTGGGGTTTCTGCGCCTTCGATTTAATGGCTCACGCGATGAAGTGTATTTTCCCGAAATACAAAAGAGTGGTATCATACGAGAACTTCATGTATATGGATTCATCTCATCTGTAGATGGAAATACAAACGGTCAGGCGCAACACATTGGCATAGGTAAAATCCTCATATGCATCGCAAAAATCATTTCTTTATGGAATGGATACACGTCGATAGCGGTTATCTCCGGTGTTGGTGTTCGTGGATATTATAAACGTATCGGATTTCAACTTAAGAAACCATATGGTTATATGATATTATATATGCATCCGGTTATGTCTTACGTTTCTGCTTTTTGGATTTTGGTTTTGTACAGTCTTAAAAAATTATTTTGTTTATAGTATAGCTATGCTTACTGTATATTATCGTAGCTCATGTCCATATTGTCAAAAAGCTTTAGAATATATTAAAAAGAAACGTCTAACTTGTGTTTATCGTGAAATCGATGATTACGGAGGAAAAGAAAACGTTTTCGGGGTATTGAAAAAAGAAAAACGCATTCCTAATTCTTATAATACAGTTCCCGTTATTTTTAATAATAGCGAGTTTATCGGGGGATATAACGAACTCGTCCGTTTAAAATAATACATTGTACATATAACATAATGAATACAATAGTGTCACGACAGTGTATGAGTCTGGGACAGGTTAAAAGGCGATTGAGGAATCATACTATTATTACAGGGGGGTCCGTCTCAACGTATTATTTTTTTGCCCATGGCATATCTTTAGGATTGTCTTCTTTTATTGGAGCAACATCATCTGTTCTCTACGTTCACCTATTGTCGAATTACGTTGAGAATATTGAATCTGCTAAATATCAAAAACAAATATTAGTCCCCGTAGGTATGACTCTTGCAGAATGTCTTTGGAATAACTATAGTGGTTCTGTAATAGAACTCGACTACCTCACGACAGTTGTTGGATTTTTTGCGTATAAATTGGCTTTATTTGGATTTGTATTCGACGTTATCAAAGATGATTTATCACCTAAAGAACCAATATAATAAACATTAAACGATGAATTACACAGATTATCTTCACCATGAACCCGGGAGGATTATGTGTGCCCCCAGTTTTTTTGAGGAGGCGTGGGAATACAACGAAAAAATACCCCAAACACCAAACCCTATGAACAAACGTTTTATGATTCGCCGAAAACAATGTACATTCGGCGCAACATATAATTTTTCCGGACAAAAATCCACAGGTATTCCATATGAAGAATGGCCAGATCTCACAAAAATAGTTCTACAAGATGTCCGTCAACATAGTGGTTCTGATTTATACAATGTAGTACACACAAATTGGTACCCTGATGGGAAAGCTGGGTTGGATCCACACGCAGATAATGAAACGGATATGGTGCCCAACATGGACATTTATAGTTACACCTTTATATCAGATATGAACGTACCAAGGGGTTTTCAATTTTACACATTCGACGACACTAAACACCCGGTTGGAGAAGTGCTATTGGGGTATGGGGATATGTTGGTTATGAAAAAAGGGATGCAACAAAAATTCAAACATGGGGTAAAAAAAAGCACTGCGAAGAAATTTGAAAATCTCCGCAGAATCAATATGACCGTAAGAGCTTGGAAAAATGACAAGTTATGTTAATGGATGCGGTGTTCATAGGGGTTTTTAATGTATGGACAAAATGCTTATAAATGCTATCTCTTCCCGAGAATAAATCAATTCGTTTTCATATTTACTCTTCATCATCCTACTTTTTTAACTTTTTTTCAAGGGGGTTTACAAGTGTCGAACATGTACGCTACACCAAAGCATGTTCAAATTTAACACGTTCGACAACGCTAGAGGAAGGATTCCACCCAAGCGATGCCCATCAGATCCATCGATTGGACGACAGCCCCAGTATTCTAGAGCAAAAGATTTCGCACATTTTGCGAAGGTGACAGTGATGGGTTTGTGCGTAATCTTCTCAACGACTATGGTGTCACGCAGCCTGTGTGCTTGAAGCTCATGTTCTCGTTCAGTGAGGATGTGAAGTGGCATTTCGTGAGCCTTTGAGACAAATCCATTGGCAGAGAACAGCAATGGTTCTATGTAAAAGTTTTCCTCAGCGTACCCGCACATGACCTGTTCCAAAAAACGAACCACGATATTGTAGAGGTTGACATTCTCGTATCCACACTGCGACAGCATTTGAAAGAAAGGAGTGCGGTTGGTGAATAAACCGTTCGCCGTATGTACTGCATCGTTGGTTACATACTTGCCTGATACTGTAGCGAAACTACATGTTTGACACAGTAACAGATTGGGCACACACACTGTTCTTATGGCACCTTGACTTTTGATGGCACTACAATAATCACAAGCAAATACCATATTCTCATGCTTGACACCGATACATTTACCATCGGTCATGCAAATGTATCTTCCATCAGTGTAGTCTCCTACATCAACTTCTGTGTTGTTTAGATCACTTCTTGACACAAGGCCGATTATCCGCGCGCGTCGCGTCGGCGTCGAGCATGCTAATATACCCTTCGCACCACACTTATCTACAAATCTTTTGAAAACTGTAAAAGCTTCAAAAGGATCAGTCACAGAAGTATATTTACAACCAGGATACATATCGGAGAATTCAATATGTGCTTCCTCTGTGAGTGTAACATATATCGTATGTTTACCAACTGATTCGCATGTCACAGTCCTCCTCAAGGAAGCATTGTCAATTCTCTTCAAAAAATAACTTTCCAAAGCCTCGAAAGCCTCGTCTAACTTGTCGATAGCCTTTTCGAGTTTGCTTTCTGAGTCCAAATGACAGTTATCAAACGGCGACTGAAGAAGATGTAACGAATCTTCAAACATGTCCTTGAGTTTCTTTCCATCAAACTCCTCCAACACAGACCAGCCGAAAACGCTGACAAACGAAGCGAGTTGCTCCTTTGTGTATGAAAGAAGCGAGTTGCTCCTGGATGATATGGGTACGTATACTTCCAACCGAAAAGAAGCTTGATAATACCTCATACAACACCTTAAAGTTCTCAAATCTTCCGTTTTCTCATGAGAAAAAAGCAGTAGGGCACATTCATGCTTATGTCGAGCCGTGTTGTAGAAACCAACATATACAACGTAAGAAATATAACGTTAAGAAACGATATGGTTAAGAAACGATAACGTTAAGAGATAACTTACCCAGTCTTCTTTTTGACAAAGCCTGCCACAGTAGTTGCTAGTGTGGCACCCGTCACACATCCTTGTCCTCCCTCTTCCATGTGCCAAGTAGCATGTGAAACACACGCCTTTTTCCCTTTTCAACTTTTCTTTTCGAAAGTCTCTTTCAAACTCAGCCTGTGAGATCCCTTTCTCCTCTAGTTTCTTCAGCTCATCGGTAGAAAGATTGAGCATCAACATGTTACTCTGTGCGCATGAAAGTGATGTTCATGAAGTTCCTCATATTCGAACGAAAATGTGTTTTTCGACACTTGTCAAAATTTTGTTTGTACCCCCTATTTTTGTACCCCCTATTTTCATTCTTTTTCTCAAAACGTGTTATGAAAAATGAAAATACGACACCCACTTATTTTTTCATTTTATCAAACATGGTGGACACTTTCACACGCACCGAGAATGTTCAAGAACATAACTACAAACATTGACAGGCTTTCGGATACCTTGATTACATTTGCTTCACATTGCAAAGACCAGAGATGTTCTTGGGATGCTGTTGTATCAGTCCATGACTATGAAAAGTCAAAGGTTCCCGTTGCCATGATAGAGTTTCAGGTTGACAAGTCACATAAGAACAGGCTTACCATAATGGTAATAGAAGTTGATTCTTCTTTCGAAAGACAGGGCATTGGAAGAAGTTGTATCCAGGCTCTTAAGACATCTTCTGTCGCTATCGGAAGGGTCGCGCATGTCCAGAGCGTTATGAGTTATCCCATGACAAACCTTCTTCTTTCCGAGGACTTTTTTCCAGTCGACGGAGGATATTGTTTTGCATGGGAACCTTTGAGTTTGAAGTCATGGATAGTTGACACGAGTCTATTCCTTGAAAATACGTTTCATCCATTAGACAGAGAGGTATATGATTATGTTGGTTCTGTTTCACAGTTGGTAGATATATGGGAAGAAGCGATACCTGGCATGGAACTTTTTTCTCAACATGCGAAGTGGTTTAAACCGGAAACTGACTTGGAAAAAATTTCTCTTGAACTCGAAATACCTGAATCAACTCTTGAAGAGTATAGGGTTGATAAGGGATGCTTTGCTATGTCATCTCTTTTCTCCGAGAAATACACTACCTATTATGTGATAGAAGGTTTGGCAATTGATCCTTCAATCGGTCCACTTGCGCTTGAACACGCATGTTTGTGTCGTATAAAGAAGGGTCAAATATATGTTTTTGACCTTGTGAGAAGAACACCTTTATACATGTATGGGACGGTGATGAGGATGGACATGAAGAGAAATATGAACGAGCTGTGTAAAGATACATGGGCAGGATATTCAGTAATAAATGGACTGAACTATGTAAAAAACAAGGAATCTTTCTGGGCTTAGGTTCATACTTTCATCGGCTACATCGGCTACATCGGCTACCTACGTGTGTCCAGTTTTGAACAATTCGGACAACACATCTTCGTCATCCCCGATGAGTTCCATGATGTGAGGATCGCGAGCGTGGACTTGGATGCGCTCATCTTGTAACAAAACTTTTACGACTTCAACATGAGACCGGACAACACCTGGTACAGGAAATAGAAGAGACTGACCGACAGCAGAGAACAGAAGCACACTGTCATTGTCCATCCACAGAGTCCAATCAGGCAAAACGTGAGAAAATAAATCCGCCAATGGAAGAAAGTGTTCGAAAATCCGCCGATTAGAAAAGATAGTAGGAACAGAAAATAAACCTTGTTGGTAAATGTTCATGTTTAGGAGTTCGCTTGTTGTGTCAGCCCAACCCAGAAGCACAGCACGAAGTAGTAATCTATGTGTCACAAAAGGTCTGAACATTGCATCCCGAATAAGCAGTTCCACAATTTCTTTTGAACTTTGTTGAAACAAACGACCGTCGTCTGAACCACGACCAAACGCCATGTCTAACAACAACGGTTTACTGATGTCGGGGTATTGAATACTAAACCCTAGAAGCGTCTTTGTGATGTCAGCCCAACCCTCGTCAATAGCCGTGTGTAAGTAGTGTGGGTCCCTAGCAAGTTGTAGGACACTTTTGAACTCAATAATAAGCATTCCCACAATTTCTTCCACATTGTCCTTCCAACCACCTGGGTCATGGTACCAACCTGCTTCCACATATATTTCGTGCCTGGACTGTAGTTTGGGGCACCATCTAAACACCGCTCGTAACAAACGCTTGGAACGCCTGAGATCGTTGGAATATTTGGCCATAACTGTTTCATCTTTAAGCAAAACAGGTATGATCGTCGAAGCTCCATGTTTGATTGCTTCTTCCAAGCAGAAGTAGGCGCTGGCGCGGCGATCCTTTAAGAGCAGAATAAGACACTCTTCATTGTTCATTCTACAAGCGTCTTCAATAGCAGCATTGCCAAGAGCAGCTGGGTTGCCTACACCCTGCTTCAGTAACTCCTTTAACAGCTTGTGGTCGTTTGCGTAGCATGAGAGTATTATCTGAACTTCTGGTTGTTCGAAGGATGTGTAGTTTTCAATGGTTCCGAGGTTCGGGAAGTCTTCACCGAATCTCGATTTGAAACTTGTCTCAGCATTGGTTTTCTGTTGGAGAAGCTTGCCCCGTTCGGTTGTTTCTGGATTGTAGTGTGGCATGAGTGTCGGATCAGCTTGCAACAAGGCCTTCTGTTGAGAAACAAGCAGCAGTTTAGGAATCACATGTTCTAGCACAAGATCTATTGGAAGGTCCGTGTAAGTCGCAACGTGGTTCATAGGGTTTAGGGTTTTTCTTTCCGATCGTGAGGGTTGTGTCATGTCGTGCCGTCGTGCGTTTTATAATGAAGGTTTTCTTTTCGAGTCTCCCACTTTAAACCAGTTTTATTTTCCCCTTTATGCCAGACTGGCAAGAAGACCTTGGCTGGGATTGGTAACAGAGTGTAACAACCTACAACCTGCACATGACCACGATGATGACGGTTTTTTTGCAACGTAGTAGCCTCTAGCATAAGACGACGTTCACAAGGCATGGGCATGATTTTAACCCCTGTCATGTTGAGGGCATGGCACTCAACGAGTCAGTAAAAGTTGTTGTTTAGTCCGACTGACAGTCAGAGTTGGGGGTAGTAATAAACAAGCCTACTGGTTGGAAGTATATGGTTCGTGGCTTCCATGTACCATGTGCGTGTGAAAGTGAACCTATCACTCCCCTTCACTTTTACTCAACAAATATCATCTGAACACACGTTTCTAAAAAAATCGATTAACAACCGATTGTGGTATGACTGTTTGCCCATATA
>Ga0115004_10004707_pt1 | contig 10861 bp, 8 predicted proteins | sample ArcticOcean_MG_C_10_FD_88737 | JGI IMG/M metagenome (GOLD analysis project Ga0115004, IMG submission 88737) | Marine microbial communities from western Arctic Ocean - ArcticOcean_MG_CB11_90 | ecosystem: Environmental > Aquatic > Marine > Oceanic | place: Arctic Ocean: Canada Basin | collected... | reverse complement strand
GAGCCCTCGTCCCATCCCGACGGCGGTAAGGCAAATACTCTAAAATTATAGGTACTGGATCTTCATTCGCATTTTTTGGTAATACTATTCTTGCGGCAAGTTTTCGTCCACCAGAAAGCGGGACCCATACCAACTCCCTATCATCAACAGAGTTTTTATAATTTCGAATTATTGGTTCAGCTTTCATTATAATTTCCTTCAAACTAAGCTTAAAAAGTCATACCTGGTTTAATTATGGTTTCGAGGAAAATCCTGAGACCAAGTTTCACTATGCACAAGCTCTTCACCCTGTCGCGCCTCCAAACTAGCTTCGACATGAAAATGAGTTAACGTAGAGGTGATGATTGTTCGAGTTTTAGATGAAACTTCCCAAGCGTCACGTTCAAAAAGTTCACACCATGTTATGTCTAGCTTAGCCGATAATGGGTCATCAGGGTGAATAGACATATACTCATCATGAGTAGATGAAACAGTCCATCCATTATGAAGATTATATACAGCTTTACCTTCGTCGAACCACTGATGCTGAGTTACTACTCCAGATAGCATATCTCTATTGATATCCCACTTGTATTCTGAGGGCCTAAGTACTGTTTTATCTAATAGTGGCGCACACTCTGGCTCAGAAAAAGGTACTAATTGTGTATCACTTTTTCGAATAGGACGAGTTGGTAAAATAATTTTACTAGCATCCTTTGAAATAGTTATGGTGGCTCTCTCAGGTGAAGGCCATGCAATTGGCCAATATATACTCGAAATTGCTACTCGAATTCGGTTGCCAACACCAAAACTATGCCCAGCTTCATTTAATTGGACTTTAACAGAGTAGGTTTTCTCAGGCTCCAAAAGCTCAGGGGTTTCACTACTGTTCCGATGGGTTAAATTTAGTAAACCGTAACTTACTCTGGTCACACTCCCATCGGATAGAACTTCGGATAGGCATACAGCTATCATTGCAACTGATTTGTCACTAGATACGTCCAACATTATAACGGGAGCACCAAGAATATCCAAAGGTTCTTTTAAAGTGTCAGTATCAAAAACTATCGAACCTGCCTCTTCAGGTCGCTGGTCTCCAGGACCATCTGGATCTAATCCATGTGGACACCACTGACCCGCCATTAGGCCTACAGTCATTGGCGAATTTATAGAAAACTCGTTAGCCTCTTTATGAACCGCTGAAGAGCTAAGGGAGGGTTGCCCTGAACTGAACTTAAAAGTCAGATCTTTTGTGTTTACTGACGGCCAGCTTTCTTCTGACACCCACTTACCAGGCCTTTCTTTATAATATGTCTTTGGTGCTATAGGGTCTTGTATCCAACATCTTAAAGGTTCTTCCTCCATAATCCCAGTATCTATATCTTTCAGCCAATAATCCCACCATCTCAGGCATTCCTGAAGAAAACCAATTGCGGGCCCCGGCTCTGCAAAATGTGGGTATTTATGCGCCCAAGGGCCTATTAAACCCTTACAGGGTGATTTCAAATTGGAAAGTAACCTAAAGACAGAGTTTGAATATCCGTCTGCCCATCCACCTACAGCGTAAACAGCAGCTTGAATTTTATCATAATCTTCACAAATAGAACCATGTTTGTAAAATTCATCACGTGTTTGATGTTCCATCCAGTCTTGCAACCATAAACCACTTCCTTTCAAACGGCCAACCCATAAGTCATGCCACTTGTTTCCAACTGTACTTGGATCTGGAGGCGTTGTATTAAGTGAAAACATATAGCTATTCCATGCAGCATTATCATTTAACAAACATCCACCCATATGATGGATATCATCTGCATACCGGTCATCAGTAGAACATATTGAAACTATCGCTTTTAAGGCTTCAGGTTGCCTAGCCGCAATTTGTAAACCATTAAAACCACCCCATGATATTCCAATCATTCCAACATTACCTGAGCACCATTTTTGTTGGGTAATCCAGTTAATTATTTCAATGCCATCATCTTGCTCCTGCTTCAAATACTCACCTAGCAGAACTCCTTCTGAATCGCCTGATCCACGCATATCAACTCTAACTGAAGCATAACCGTGCCCAGCGAAGTAGGGATGAGTTGTCGCATCTCTATCAGCTGTTCCATCTTGTCTCCTATAAGGTAAATATTCGAGAATTGCTGGAACAGGTTTATCAGATGCATCGATAGGTAACCATATCCTAGCGGCTAATCGAACCCCATCAGAAAGTTCAATAAAAATTGGATCTAAAACTTCAATTTCATTTGGAAACTTTTCAATAATTTTCATGTTTTATTCCTTAAAATTTAAATAGTTTATTTTCTATACGTAAGGGCTTCATTACGTGAGGGGTTAGATAAAACGTTAGCGGCATCTTAAATTTAATAAAAGAGATAATATGTTAAATATAGATTAAGTATATAAAATATATATTTTATTGTTGACTCCTACAACGTAATGGCCAAATTTAACTTACATAAATAGATTTTTAGGAGATGAAATGAGTAAAATTTTACAAACACGACGTCAGCTACTGCAGACAATAGCTTTTGCAGGTATTGCTGGAACAGCCGTAGGGAAGTTTCCAGGTATAGCGTACGCCGCTGATGGGGCCACATTAAAGATTCAATTTGAGCGTGAATTGGATAGCTTGGATCCAGGGTATTTTGTGGGAGGAAGCCCACCTTGTGACGTAAACTGGGCACTAATGCCTGCTCTGGTTCATTATGGAAGAGGTGGTGGATGGATACCAAGTCCTCACGTTGAAAGTGTCGTTGCTCGTGATGCGACCCATATCGACTTTACACTCCGAAAAGGTATGATGTGGACTAACGGCTTCGGCGAAGTCACTACCGAAGACGTTGCTTACAGCTACGATCGAGAAGCCGTTAGTGAGTGGAAAGGTGACTACGTAGCGTATGATCATGTTGAAATTAAAGATAAATACAGTGGAACAATAGTTCTAAATCAACCATTTGCCCCATTCATGAACACCACACTTGCATCCGGCACTGGTATTATAATTTGTAAAAAAGCTGTAGAAGCTGCGGGAGGAAAGTTTACAACAGAACAACCCGCTTCTTGTGGTCCATACCTAATAGCAGAGCATAGACCAGGACAAGTGTTGAAACTTCGATCTAACCCTGAATGGAACGGTGCAAAGCCCGCTTACGAAAACATTGACTGTCTTTTTGTAACCGAGTCCTCAGCAGCCGCTCTTGCTTATGAAGCTGGCGAACTTGATATTGCGAAAGTAAGTGCAGACACTTATGCTAGATATCTTAAAGAAATCCCCGCTAACTCCAGTTTAACAGTTGCCGGGGCACTTCAGTACATGTGGATGGGAATGAATACTGACCATCCAAAGCTCAAAGACATTAGAGTAAGGCAAGCCATTCAGCATGCTGTCGATGCCAGCGCTGTAGTACAGGGAGCATACTCAGGAACAGCAGAACAATCATATGGTGTTGTCTGTCCTGGCTTAACTGGCAGGAGAGATAAAGCAGGTTATTCATACGATCCAACTAAAGCAAAGGCTCTACTTGAAGAAGCAGGTGTGTCTGGATTAAAATTGACACTACGAACTTTAAATAACCAAGAACGAATGCTGACAGCACAAATAATTCAGGCCAACTTGGCAGCTATAGGAGTAACTGTTGAAATAATTCCTTTAGATGGCGGCCCATTTTGGGATATGGGTCAAGAAAAGAAAGGGGATACCTGGAAAGAACTTGAGCTTTGGATTATGCGTTATAGCTCAGGTCCCGACCCATACGAGCCATTTCAGTGGTTTGTTCGCGGTCAAGTTGGGGTATGGAACTGGGAACGCTGGTCATCTGATGAATTCGAAGACTTGTTTGCAAAAGGTGTAGCCGAAACAGATACTGGAGAACGGGAAGCCATTTACACAAGGATGCAAGAAATTATGGATGAAACGGGTGCATACGTGTACCTAACTCACGAACCAGAGGTTTTCATACATAAATCCTCCCTCAGTCCTCATTTCTCTCCAACAGCAGAAATGATTGTAGGCGCGTTTAAAGAAGCATAAGGAACCTCTTACGGCTAGGGTCTTGGCCCTAGCCGTAAATTCTTATAAAACTTTTATTATATATGTGGTCTTACCTATTAAAAAGAATATTACTTTCGGTGTTAATCGTGTTTCTAGCGATATTAGCGCTATTCATAACACTTCATTCAATTCCTGGAGATCCAATTAGTATCGCTCTCGGGCCACGCGCAACACCTGAAATACAAGCCGAGTACGCCGCAAGAATGCATCTCGATAAACCTCTATACCATCAATTTGTTATTTTTATTGGAAATGTACTTAAAGGTGATCTTGGCAATGACCTCTTTTCAAATAGAAGTGTTCTATTGATTTTATCAGAGCAGCTTCCCTACACTATCGTGCTTGCTGTCACAGCAATTGGATGGTCGGCGTTAATAGGTATTCCTTTGGGATGTTTATCTGCTGTAAAACCAAACTCATTACTAGATAAAATTACAGGAATAGTATCAGTTGGAACTATAGCAATTCCCTCATTTTTGGTTTCCATATGGGCTATTTTAATATTTTCTGTTGGGTTGAAATGGTTACCCGTTATCGGAGCTGGCGAGCCAGGCGATTTTGGAGATCAAATATATCACTTAATTCTACCAGCATTTGCAGTGGGTCTTGGCTGGGTAGGTTATTTAGCTCGGATGGTAAGAGCTTCAATGCTCGAAGTAATGAGTGAAAATTACATACGCTCCGCGAATGCGTTTGGCTTAAAAAGCAGAACTATAATATTTAAATATGCTCTTAAAGTAGCTATTTTACCGACCATCACCCTAATAGGTGTTGGCTTTGGAGCATTATTATCTGGAACAGTGTTTGCTGAAATTATTTTTTCTAGACCAGGTATCGGAAAAATTATCTACAATATGGTGCTTGCCCGTAATTTTCCAGTTATACAAGGTGCCGTATTAATTACAATTGGCATGTATGTCATTGTTACCTTGATTGCTGACCTTGCTGTTTCATGGTTAGACCCTCGTGTGAGAGATACACTGTGAGCATTTCATGAAAGCTCATAAAAAGAAAATAATACTGTCACTTCCTGATGTTATTTTACCTGAAAAGCTAGTACTTTTTTTACGTAATCCAATGGGTGTACTAGGTTTCACATTAGTTCTTCTTATTGTGATAAGTGCTGTTTTTGCTCCCTTATTTGCAACACATAATCCATTTACAATGGACATAGCAAACCGATTGGCAGGCCCCTCTTTCGATAATTTCCTTGGTACAGACCAATTAGGTCGGGATACCTATACAAGAGTGTTATATGGTGGACGTGTTGCCTTACAGGTTGCTGCAATAGGAGTATCCGTATCACTAATAGTTGGTTTAACACTTGGTATGATTGCTGGGTATGGTCCTTTGTGGTTAGATAATATGCTCTTGTTACTTTTTGATGCAATTCGTTCGTTTCCAACAATTGTGCTTGCTCTTGCCGCAGTAGCACTACTTGGCCCAAGCCTAAGCCTTGTTATGACTATCGTAATTATTACATCTATTCCAGGTTACGCTAGGCTAGCAAGGACAAGCACTCTCTCAATTAAAAATACCGAATTTATCCTCGCTGAACAATCACTAGGTGCCAGCATGAAAAGGGTTCTTGCGATACATATCATGCCTAATGTTATAGGCCCCCTACTCATTTTAGCTGCAATGGATGTCCCAGTAGTCGTAACCATAGAGGCGGGATTAAGCTTCCTTGGCCTTGGTGTTCAACCTCCAACTGCAAGCTGGGGCACAATTTTAAACGAAGGCTATCTAATTATCAGAACAACACCGTGGATTGTCATAGCTGGTGGTATTCCTTTAATATTAACAACTTTAGGTTTTACTTTCTTAGGCGAATCTCTCAGAGACGTTTTTGACCCAAGGTTACGGAAAGGGAAATAAAGGGTGACGAAACTTCTTGATGTCAAAAACCTTAATGTTGATTTTCGTACCCCACTTGGTCGGGTTCATGCTCTGAGAGATATAAACTTTTCTATAACAAAAGGAAAAATTGTTGGTATCGTTGGTGAGAGTGGCTCAGGAAAAAGCACAATAATATGGACGATAACACAGCTGTTAGCCAAAAATGCTATTGTTAAATCAGGAGTGGCAAACTTTAATGGTATGGATCTACTAAAAGCAGATAACGATACAATAAGAGGTATTCGCGGTGAAAAAATCTCTATGGTTTTTCAAGACCCTATGACTTCTCAATCTCCTGTGCTTACCTACGCGCAACAAATGAACGATATTATGTATCGAAAAAATGAGCTTTCATCCCAGGAAAAGCGAGAAAAAGCAATTGCTATGATGCGGCGAGTTGGCATACCGGATCCTGAAAGTAGGATAGATCAGTATCCACATCAATTCAGTGGGGGTATGCGTCAGCGTGCTGGTATTGCAATGTCAATGTTAGTCGAACCTTCTCTTCTTATTGCAGATGAACCTACCACAGCACTTGATGTAACAATGGAAGCACAAATAATTCATCTAATTAGAGAGCTCCAAAAAGAGACAGACACCACTATTATGGTGGTATCTCATAATCTAGGGTTAATAGCAGAGCTTTGTGATGAAGTTATTATTATGTATGCTGGAGAAATTTTGGAAACAGGAAAAATTGAGGAAATATATAGCAACCCGAGTCATCCGTATACTCAAGCTCTTCTTGCGTGTGATCCTGCTAGAGAAAGTAAAAAAACTCGAACTTTATCAGTCATTCCAGGAGATATTCCAGATTCACACATCAAACCAAAGGGGTGTGTATTTGCATCAAGATGTGAATTAGCGGTACAACACTGTCGCACTGAAAAACCAGAAAACTATCGAATATCACGTTCAAATCATTTAGCTAAATGCCACCTTTTAGACCCCAAAAAGCCACTACCCAAGCCTCAATCAAACTTTAAAAAGATTCCTAAAACAAAAATTAGCTCAGAGCGTTTCTCTCATAAAGATAAGGAAAAACTGTTAAAAGTTAATAATATTCGAGTTCAATTCCCTATTATGACTAAATTAAAAGCTAAACTAAAAGGGATTAATGACCCTTATGTTGATGCAGTTTTTAATGCGTCATTAAGTTTAGAACGAGGAGAAACTTTAGGCTTGGTCGGAGAAAGCGGGTCAGGAAAGACAACACTAGGTCGAGCAATACTCGGCCTTGTTAGAACAAAGTCTGGTTCTGCTGAATATAATGGTCGTGATTTATGTCAACTTAACTCAAGAGAGTTTAAACCACTTAGACGGAATATGGCTATGATGTTTCAGGATCCTGTGGGTTCACTGAGTCCGCGCCAAACTGTTCGATCTTTGATGGTAGAACCGTTTAAAATCCATGGGATAGAAAAAAACTACGATGAAGAGGCCAAAAGGCTTTGCGAAACAGTCCGTTTACCAGAAAATTTTTTATCACGCTATCCACACGAACTTTCTGGCGGTCAAGCTCGCCGAGTAGGCGTAGCGAGGGCATTAGCCCTTAACCCTGAATTCATTATTGCCGATGAGCCAACAGCTGGCCTTGACGTATCTGTTCAAGGCGAGATTCTAAACTTAATGAATGACCTACAAGATGAACATGGAATTGCTTATCTTGTTATAAGCCATAACCTACCAGTAGTACGGCACATAAGTGATAAGCTCGCTATAATGTATTTAGGGCGTTTAATAGAAACTGGTGATTCAGCTAATATCTTTGAAAAACCCGCTCATCCTTACACAGAAGCTTTAGTGAATGGAATACCTCAACCTGATCCAAAAAAACGTAGGAAATTACTGTCTATTGAGGGAGAAATTCCAAGCTTAACTAGTAGACCACTCGGGTGCGAGTTTCATACGCGATGCAAGTATGTTCAAAAAAAATGTAAGTTTGATCCTCCATCTATAAAAACCTTATCCGATGGTAGAGAAGTCCTTTGCCATTTCCCCTTAGAGACCTAAATTTTTTTTTAAAGACCTCTTAGATTCTCCTACCTAATCTCCAACATAAATAATTTAGACAGATCATGAAAAATATCTAAAGTAACAGCATATGGAAGTGTATTATCATTTAGACTTTCAATGGTTAGGCCTAAAAAGTTTAATTCCAAGAGTAGTTAAAACTAATGCTAATCCGTTCTTCGTCGGACATATTCATAGGAACCTCATGACGCAACCAGCTTTCCCATAACAAGACCTCTCCGACTGAAGGTTCTATATAAACAAAATTACATAATTCAGATCTAGCATTTTTTTTTCTTCCAGGTGCGGCCATCATCATGGGAAGTCTTGGGTCCTCAAACTTTAGCGCACTAGTTCCCTTGGGCATCTTCACATACGTTGTTCCACTAATCACACTATGTGGATGAAGATGTGATGTATGCACTCCACCTTCTGGTAAGATATTAATCCAAATTGAATCTAATTTAATTTTTTTATCATCTAAATTAAATTGTAAATCTTTAACAAAAGTAGCTACATGTTTATTAAGTGTTTTTATCAAATCTTTAAAAATTGGAAACCGCCAGTCTAAATCTGCAAGCGAGGCGTAGCTAGTATATCCTGGAAAGTTATTGTCTTCACACCATTGCTGGCCTGCTTCATCATCTTCTGAAACCGAAAGACAGGTGGCTTCAAGCTCCTCAGGATCAATTGCAACGCCAAACTCTTTTAAATTAGCTTGATATATTCTGGTAACAAAGAGGGACTTGATGTTTGACATAGATTATTAGTAACTTAGAGATCATAGTAGATAAAGTCTAAATAGACCTATGAGTAACTTTTGTAGAGAAAATAAAGGGTTGGGTTAATTGACCGTTAATACTGAATTAGAAATTGGCCATAGGCCTTGGGGTCGTTACGAAGTTTTATCTGAAAAAGAAGGCTATAAGGTAAAAAAGATTATTGTACTCCCAAAGGAGAAACTCTCTCTACAACTTCATCAATATAGATCTGAGCATTGGGTAGTAGTAGCGGGAGAAGCAACAGTAACTAATGGTGAGGAAACATTAATATTAACTGTTAATCAATCTACTTATATTCCCAAACAAACCAAACACAGATTGGAAAACACCACAGATCACGAATTAGTTATAATTGAAGTCCAACTTGGCAGCTACCTTGGAGAAGACGATATAGTTCGCTTTGAAGATATATATGATCGTATTGGTCAAAAAACTTAAGGTGATTTAATGATCTCTATTCAGTTATTATTGAAATATTAGATACTAATGAGAAATCATTAATTGGAAGTTTTACGTCAATAGTATTACCATCTTTTTTTAGAATCCTAACAATTAAGCTTTGAGACAACACCTCACTCTTAAGTTTTTCTTGAGACTTAACATCCTCCACTACTTCCTCGTTAGTTTTAGGCCTTAATCTAGAAGGGGACACATCAATTTTAAAGACCTTACCTTCCTCAAATATAATGAAGTCCTCAACCCTATAAAGTTTTTCAGCCTTTCCTATAAGCTTATCTTTAAATGTCTCACCAGTAATTGTGAAAGGCTCTGATCTCCACTTGTGAACAAAACCAGTTCTATTATCGTCGTTAAATTCAAAGGAGAAAAAGTAATCGTCCCTTTGAAATTGGTTGGATAACGCTTGCTTTATTTTTGCGGTTGATTTTTCATTAAGCGAAAGTTCTGACACATCTCCAAGCGTATATCTTTTAATATTGACGTCTGATAATCGGCTGTAGAACTCTTGGTCTCCATTGTCCTTAATAAATGCCAAGGTTCCACTTACGACCAAGGCCCCAACATATTCGGTGTACCCAACTTTCATTGCTCCAGTCGCTGGAGAGTATTCCCAAACATTGTTAGCTGAAAGTTTATTGTTTTGTACCGTAAGTTTTACACCTTTAAGATCACCAAAAATTGGCCTAAATTTATGAGTTCGCAACTCTCCATAATATATCGTACCCCAGTCACCAGATAATAGCTGGTTAAAAAACTCTTCCCTTTGTTTTGTTATGTCAGTGGAAACCAAGGCTTCTGCCTTTTTTAAGAACCTGAAAACAACAAAACGATCACGTTCGTCTAAACCAATAAAGTAATTATCACTAGCCCGAGCTTCTACTATTACCGATCTACCTATCTTAAGAACTCCTGAAGAAGTAGCCCAAGAATTAAGATTTTCTAAGCTCCCATCAGGCTTTGAGTATTCAATTACTCCTGATTCTGAAGAAAATGTTGGTTTAAATGTAGCAGTCGATCCATCTTCAGAAGCAACCCATTGATTGCTAATTAACTTATCAATGAATGCATTGGGATTATCTTTAAGAGTAACTGATTGGGAGCTGTCTTTAGGTTTAGTTTTTGTAAAAGCCACTCCGTCCCCATAACTGGGATTGAGAATCACTTTTGAATCACTATCAACCGCTAATGTGTAAGAGCTATAACCAAGTTTAACTTCAATTTCACCATTTTTTTCACTCCAACTTCCAGATTCAACACTACCGTCTTCCTTAATTTGGAGAATTGGTCCTTGCCCAGCCTTAAATCCATCTAAAATATCTAATCTAAGTTTTTGATCTTTATTTTCCCACACTCCATATATTCTTGCATCAAAAAAGGCTTAAGACGTTAAAAGTGTTGTTACTAAAAAAAATATAGAAAAAAATTTCATGCTAATCCCCAAAATAAATATATGGTGAATAGTTTACCATCGTTAAAAAACATTCAATAGGTAATTTTAAATATCTTAAAATAATAAAAACCATCAAACTAAGACCACTGACAGTTAGGGAAAAGCAAGAAGATCGCATATAAATCCTTGAAAAATACAGTCCTTGGACCTAAGATAAGTTTCAGAGTTTATTTAAAAAAATCATATATATTTCACAACAATTATTTTATATTGGTT
>Ga0115004_10004701_pt1 | contig 10864 bp, 10 predicted proteins | sample ArcticOcean_MG_C_10_FD_88737 | JGI IMG/M metagenome (GOLD analysis project Ga0115004, IMG submission 88737) | Marine microbial communities from western Arctic Ocean - ArcticOcean_MG_CB11_90 | ecosystem: Environmental > Aquatic > Marine > Oceanic | place: Arctic Ocean: Canada Basin | collected... | reverse complement strand
TGTTTTTTCATATTCAAATGTACAAAAAAAGCTCTCGATTAATCGAGGGCTTTTTGTTAAATCTGCGATTTTAAATCGCTTACTATATCGTGGATGTTTATATTTAGTTTGAATCGAATATTTGATAAGTAATTATCATATTCTGGAACATCTGTTAATTTTAAAGGAAAGAAGACTTCAAACCTATTTGGTATAATAGAAAGCATCAATCCTGTATCGACATAATTTTCAGTTTTACCATCAGATTTTAAAGAAGCAATATTACAGTATCCTTTAATTTTTTTTGTTATCGGTATTTGTAGGTTTGCACTTAATAAATATTGACTTGCTCTATATTGTTCTCCAATTACAAAACCACCATCAGTACCAGTTACCTGTTTAGAAAATACGGCATCTCTTCCCTCTCTATCAAATACTCCTAGTTCGTAGAGGTAATCGTTTTGTTGTACCATTCCGAAATGGAAATCTTGATTTTCAGTCTCCTTTAGAAAAAGACCTCCAAAAAGACGCAAATCATAAGTTCCTCTTTTTTCGGTTTTGTAGGCGTATAAATTCTCCATACTGAGCTTCGTAAATTCATCCGAAACCTCCAACTTTGTATATAGCTCAAGTGTTTTTAAAGTATGATTGTATTTGTATTGATGTGTAATATCTGAAATTGTATAATCTCCGAATTCACCATTTAATATATGATGCGTTCTTAATATTAGTTGATGGCTATGTGGAGAACTTCCAGGTTGTTTTTTGAAATTAACCTTTAGCTCCGTTCCAATTTTAGTGTACATGTCTGCATCCGTATAGTTGAAACGATCTGTAGTTGCTTTTAGTTGTATAGCCCTAATACGTTTTGAATAAGGTAGGAATGTGTAACTAAGTATAGATTTACCTACTATTTTATTTGTTCCAGTACTATAAGAAGGTGTTATACTATAACTAAATGGTTTTTTTAAAATTTGCTTATTGTGAATACTTAAACCCAAAATGGTTTTATCTGCAAAATTAAAATTCGCATAAGGACTTAAAAACACTTGTGTTTTAGATGGTTTTTCTAAGCTCCATAAGAAGTCTATGTCTAAGGGTTCGATTTTAGGGAAAATAGACGCACTATTATAAAAATTATTCTGTCTGTTAATTTCCGGAATACTATGAGAAGCATCTATCGTATAAGAATCGAAGTTCCCTTTTAGTTTTAAACTTGTTTTAGCTTTAAAACCCTCTGCCCAATGTGTACTGCTAGTACCATCGATTTTAAAGGCTGTAACAGACACAGGCCCATTAATTCCTCCTTTATTTTTTAGCTCTATTTCTGTATGTCCTTCGTGTGAATGAACTTTTGCAATTTTATAATCTATTTTTTTATTGGTGTTTATTAAGTCTTCAAAAAACCAATCTAAGTCCTTTTTAGTAACATGTTCTAAAGTAGCTTTAATATCAGCCGGTTGAGGATGTTTAAATTTCCATTTCTGAAAATAAGCATGCATCGCTGTGTCCAATTCTTCATCTCCTAAATAGGCTTGTAAATACTCAAAAGCAAGTGCTGTTTTGGTATATATCATTAAACCATAATTGGTAGAGGTGAGGTCTGAAGAATGTAATCCACATGCTTGATCTAACCCTTCACGAGCATTTAATAAATACTGTAGATAATTTTCTTCGCGATGTTTGTATTCTTCTAAACCACCAAGTTTACCAATAGTAGAATTGTTTACGGTGTCTGGTACCATTGATTTTGATGGGTATTTGGTCTTTATGTATCTGTATTCGTTAAAAGAATTTATTCCTTCATCCATCCATGGGTATCTACGTTCGTTTGAACCTAAAATTCCAAAAAACCAATTATGTCCTACCTCGTGAACTATTACTGTTTCTAAAGAACGGGCAGAATTTACAGTACCGATTACAGTAACATTTGGATATTCCATTCCTCCACCTGCTGTTAATGCGCCATCAACTGCAGTACATTGTTTATAAGGATAATCGCCGTTCCATTTAGAGTAATAGTACAGTCCATCGTTTATATATTCAATGGCATCTTTCCATAGGTCGGCATGTCTATCGGTAAACATCGCCCATGTTTTTACTATTTCTCCACTGTTTGGAAGTTCTACTTCACCCGAAAGCACATTAAATCGTTTGTCGGCAAACCATGCAAAATCGTGCACATTACTTTGAGTATATCTTATCGTTTTTAGTTGTTTAGAACTTGCAGGAAACTCAACAATAACTTCTTCGTCATTATCAGAATTATTTATACTTATAACCAGTTTAGCTTCTTTTTGATTTGTTGTATCTGTTTCATATTCTGTAGAATACTTTTTTAGTCCTTCTATCGAAAGGCTGTCTAGCCAAGCAATTTCATCGTCATTTTGAAGATCACCTGTGGCACCAACCACATAGTTTTGAGGTAAAGTTATACTTACATCGTAGGATCCATATTCCGAATAGAATTCTCCTTGAGATAAATAGTTCAATGGGTGCCAGCCTTCGTGATCGAAAACTGCAGGTTTAGGATACCATTGTGTCATTTGATACGATTCTCCTAAATGCCCTAAACGTGAATAAACTCCGAGTGGGATTTTTACATGAAAAGGCGTACTAATTTTAATTGTTCCGCCTGCATTTAAAGGTTCATTAAGAATTAAAATAGCTATGTCATCATTGCCATTCCAGTACTCCCAAGTAACTTTTTTGTTATTTACTTTAAAGTCCAATTGATCAATAAAACCACGATCACTTTCTTCAGCATATAAAAAGTTTGTTTGTCCTGATTTTAGAATTTGTTGTGCTAATTCTGTTTCTGTATGCTTATAGGCATTCGGCCATAAATGAAAATAAATGGTATCTAAAGTAGTTTTAGAATTATTGTGGTATTCTATTTCTTGAAAAGCACTGATCTCATGATTTTTATCATTTAGAAAAACTTCCATTGTGTAGTTTACCTCTTGTTGAAAATAGGTCTGAGCATAAGTAGCACTCACAAAAAGGCTACAAATAAGTAGTATTTGTTTTTTCATCTTAGTTAAATCTAGGGTCATTAGGAATAATAATAGCTAGTAGGAGGTAAGGCAAAAAGCCTACTCCTGCGAAAAGGAATGCACACACAAAGCCAATTCTAAAAATTACAGGATCTAGTTCGAAGTGATCCGCCAATCCAGCACAGACGCCAAATAGTTTTCCTTCTTGCTTATTTCTATATAGTTTTCTCATTTTATTTTTAGTTACAGTCTAAACAATCTAGCTCACTACGATTCATTTTCCAGTGATTGTTAACCATTCGTTCATCATAGGTGTTACTTGTATTTTCGATATTGTAAATAAAGTATTTTACCGAATGGTCTAAATACACGGTTTTACCCTCGGGTACATACACAATGAGTTCTAGTGCTTGAAATCTAAAAGCTTCGTCTGGAGCAATTGCGAGATAGTTGCTAAAACTTAGGGTGTTTTCTTCAACAGCGTAATCGTAGTCAATTTTACTCGCATTAATTTTTGCTTGTTTCTGACTTTCACCATTCGCACTTTTCTTGATTTCTAGTTCAAATTTATCGGTTTTAGATTTTTTAATATCCAAATATACTTCTGTAGTTAGTAGTGAGTTTAATTCTTCATCGAAGTGGTAACTTGTGCTTCTTTGGTGTGTATTAAAATAATCGTTGTCTGAAAGTTCAATATTCAAAGTGTCAGAATTACATTCTAATTCTAGTAGAACGGTATCGTACGATTCGCTTTGGAAATGTGTAGCAGTCATAGAACCGACATAGAATAAAATGATTACACCAATGGTCCATGAACTAGCCATAATCGTTCTTGTGGCAGCAGATTGCTTAGGAATACTAAAAAGTATTCTTATGGCAAGCCAAATAATTTGAACCACCGGAACCCCTATAAATAGCACTAATCCTACAATACTAATTCCACTAAGCTTGGTTCCATTAAACAATAGTGGGAAATACTGATTTAAGTTTAATGGAGTTATATTATTACCATTAATATGTATCATGTTTGTAGTTGATCCGAATAGGTTGGCTACAATCATAAAGCATAAGCTAACACCCATAATTAGTAATATTACCCCTATAAATTTCCCAATAAACTTAAATATGTAGCCTATTATATTTAAGAAAAAGCTTATTATTTTTTGGAATATATTTCTGGCTTTATTTTTATGCTCTTCTGCATTAATATTTCCTACTGTAGTCTTTAAATTATCAAACTCTTTTTGAATTGTTTTTTTGATATTTTCAGCATTTACCGCTTCACCTTTCATTTGTAACTTCTCTGCAGTTGTTTTTGCAGCTGGAATAATAGCCCATAAAATTAAGTACACTAAAATTCCACCTCCAGCAAACATTCCAACTAGAGCCAATAAACGGATTATTACAGGGTCAATATCAAAATAAGCGGCTATACCACTACAAACACCTCCAACAACTTCATTGTCTTTGTCTCTGTAAATTCTCTTTTTTGTTTTCTTATTTGAGTTTTCGTTCTCACTTTTTAATGGTTCTTCCACTTCTTCGTAATTCTCGGGATTCCCCATTATTTCCACAATTGTATCTACTTGAGCTGTGGAAATAATATCAATGTTCCGTTCTTGCAACAACTCTGCAATACGAGATTCTATATCCGATACAATTTCTTCGCATCCCTCTTCCTCTTGGTAGTGCGATTTTATACGAGATAAATAGGCATTTAATTGTTCAAATGCATCTTCATCGATATGGAATATTATTCCGCCTAAATTTATATTTACAGTTTTTTTCATTATGATGAGCTTTTTTGTGTGGTCAATTTTACGGCTTGTACTAATTCATTCCATGTTTCGTCTAATCCTACAAGGAGTTCTTTTCCTTTAGAACTCAAACTATAGTATTTTCGTGGCGGACCCGATTTTGACTCTTCCCAACGATACTCCAACACTTCTCCATTTTTCAACCTAGTAAGTAGGGGATAAATAGTTCCTTCTACCACAATCATTTTCGAGCTTTTTAGCTGAGCTATGATGTCTGAGGGATATGCTTCGCCCTTTTTTAGAATAGATAAGATGCAGAATTCTAAAACTCCTTTACGCATCTGTGCTTTTGTGTTTTCTATTTTCATCTTATTTTATGTATTTAAAATGATTGCAGGCATTCATATTTAGTGCTTTTGAGATGGCACAAAGTTCGTCAGATTTCAATTTTCCATAAATTGAAATTAAACTCCCTTCTCCTATGTCTTCAAGTAATAGATGTATTTCGTTTATATATTTGCCTTTCTTTTCGATGAAAATTTTAACGCCTTCTGTATCTTCATCCTCCAAGTCTATTAATTGGTAGCTTGACTTATCGAATAGCTTGTTTAGTTTTTTGAAATTATTTGTACTATCAGCTATATCCTCATTGAAATTAAGGAATTTCACCTTGTGTAAATCACCCGTAATATGCTGTATGGAACCATCTTCATTTTCTGTGGTCATGTCTATTGCATCCAACATCATTTTCGAAAATGTAAACGAATTTACACCTTCTTCATTTTCGAAGCTATTATGGATTTCTAGTGAAGAATTTTGTGCAACCAAAAGTAGTGGTGCAAGTAGGATTAAATAAAAGATCTTTTTCATGGTCATTTTTTGTTTCTATGCATTGCAAAGATATGTATTTAGGATAGTACTATGCAAAACATAGTACTATAAGTTTTAAATGTTTAAGAACTTAAAACAAAAAAATGAATTAGAATAAGAGTTCTAGGATGGTAAGAGTTCCGAAAATAACAGAGGCAATTCCATTATTAGTGAAGAAAGCAAGGTTTATTTTAGATAAATCGTGTGCCTTTACCAATCGATGTTGGTTTAATAAGAGCGAAATAAACACGAATACTGCCACATAAAACAAGATTGAATTATGGAAATAATTAAATACAATGTAGACTAAAACAGATGCTGTTAACACATGTAAAAATCGTGCAAAAAGCAATGCATTTTTAGTACCTAATAAAACAGGAATAGAGTGTAAGTTAAATTTCTTATCGAAGCTCTCATCTTGTAATGCATAAATAATATCGAATCCACCAACCCAAAAAAGAACAATACAAGAGAATAAAATGGGTAAAAGATCGAAGCTTGCTGTAACTGCTAAATACGCTCCAATAGGCGATAGAGATAATCCAAGACCTAAAACTAAATGACATAGTGCTGTAAAGCGTTTGGTATAACTATAGCCTAATATAACCAGTAATGCTATTGGCGATAAGTAGAAGCAAAGTGTGTTTAACATATAGCTTGAGCCTATAAATAAGCATGCGTTAATAATCACAAATAGTAATGCCGACTTCGCTTTTATGGTTCCATTTGGAATTTCTCTTACTTCAGCCGTTCTAGGGTTTGCAGAGTCTACATCTCTATCTATATATCTGTTAAAAGCCATAGCCGCACTCCGAGCGAAGATCATACATAAGAGCACAAAACATAATTTATCCCATCCAAAACTGTACTCATCTTGGCTTATTGCCAATGTAAATCCCACCAATGCAAAAGGCAATGCAAATATGGTATGGCTAAATTTTACGAGCGATAAATAACTTTTAAGCATGGGTTTATTTTTGCTGTAAACTTACAAAATCGATTGATTAAGATTCCTTATCTTGCTTCAAAAATAAATTCAATGCACGCATCTTATCTAAAGAAAGTCAACAGTCCTTTTTTATACAGCTTATTCTTAATTAAGAAACTACCAATTGCTTGGATTTCGGGTTTAAAAGTTATGGAAGTAACTGAAGGATCTGCCAAAGTAGCTATTAAGTTTAAGTATTTAAACCAGAATCCTTTTAAGTCTATGTATTTTGCTTGTCAGGCAATGGCAGCAGAAATGTCTACAGGCTTATTGGCTTTAGGTTATTTAGATGCTCAAGCAGAAAAGGTTTCTATGTTGGTGCTCGACCTAAATTGTTCGTTTACTAAAAAAGCTGTTGGAAAAATTCAATTCGTTTGCCAAGATGGAGCTAAGGTTAAGGCATGTATAGACGAAGCTGTAGAAACAGGTAAGGGTGTTGTTTGTGTAATGCAGTCTAAAGGTTTTAACGAAGCAGGAGAATGTGTTTCGACTTTTAATATTACTTGGACTTTTAAGAAGAAGGGCTAGGAAAATACAGGATTAGAAATATATTTGTTTATTGTCAAAGTATTCTTTGTGCACATCGTTTAGTGTAAGAAACGTAGGGCAGGTGATGAGCACTTTTGTTTCGGTTTATTATTTAGCGGACTTTGTAAATAATCACAGACCTTTGGGTTTAGCACAAACTGCCCTATGTTTTTATACAGTGTTAGCAGCTGTTTTATCTTTTATATTTTTTGTTTAACAGCTCTAGTGGCTATAAAAGATGGTAAAAAATCGTCTATATTCTCTCCCCCCCAATTGTCTTCAAACATTGCTGTTATAGTAAAACCTGCATCTAATTGTCCACCAATTTGGTCTGTCAAACTGTGTCCAAATGTTAGTGCTTCATTGTCATTTTTCAATGCTTCTAATTTTTCTGTCGGTAATGAATGTAAATCTGAAAATGGTTGTTTGTAAATTAGCTTTAAGTTTTCTTCATCAACCTGAAATGAGATTGGATTCATTAAACCTGTCATTAAAATTCCATTAGGTTTCAAAACTCGAAAACATTCTTTCCAAACCGCTGAAATATTGTCAACAAATAGTATTGAACAAGGATTAAAAATTAGGTCAAATGATTTATCTTCAAATATTGAAAGGTCTTTCATATCTCCTTGAACTGTTTTGATATCAAGGTCAAACTTATCGCTTAAATTTTTGTCTTGCTGTAATTGCTTTTCGGAATTATCGAAAATTGTAACGTCTGCACCCAATTTGGCAAGGATTTGACCTTGTTGTCCACCTCCAGAAGCAAGCCCCAGTATTTTCAAACCTTTCAATACAGGAAACCAATTATGTGGAACACTTTTTTTAGGTGTCAAAACGACACTCCAATTCCCGTCTTTTACATCTTTTAACTCTTCTTTTGAAACAGGAATTGTCCACTCGTCTTTTTTGTCTACGTAATTATCCCAAGCGGATTTGTTATGTTTTACTATGTCCATTTATTTTTTGTATTTGTTGATTTAAATTTGAGCTAACGTCTCGGCTATGGTTAGTACGGGAATTAAAAGTAATTAATTTCCGATTAAGCACTTAGCCAAAACTTTTTATTTTGTTTTATCTTTTTTATTTTAAAGCCAAATCAAAAGATTTGGCGGACTTGGTGAAAAGCACTAAACTTTGGGTTAAACACCAAAACCCGTATTAACTATAGCCATTGTTACCACACGTTTTTTACATATTATGGTTAATCATTATTATCAATTTTTCCTTCGGGCAAATTATATAAAAGTCAACATTACTTTCTCCACGATTATTATAGGCGTAAAATGAACCTTCTTTATTTGCTAATTTCCTTACAAACTCCATTCGCTCAACAATTTCTCCTTTCCAACCTCCGTAATGAGGAGTAGAATGTTCTAAATAATCAATTTCAGATTCAATAACAGGCGTTTTTTTCCAAGTATTTCGATTCCAATTTTCTCGGTAATCTAATTCGAGTGGATATTTTTCAAAAAAATCAGAGTTGGGGTTTTTAAAATATTCAGCCATTTTATAGTCAAACTCAAAAATGTCAATTGTATATCCTTCTCCACGAACACTTATTTCTTCATAATCATATATTTCCCAGCTCCAGAAACTTTTTCCAGTTAATAATTCCGTTTGTTCTTTAATGTAAAAATTTTTTGAAAGAGGAAAAATTTGAAGATTCCAAGTCACAATTATAGTTATGATTGCCAATATTGAACTTTGTATCCAAAATGATTTTCTATTTCCTTTCTTATAAAGTTTAATTAGTCTATAAATCCAGATACAGAATCCAATAAGAATAGCAATTAAAATCAGAAATATTATCAGGTAGAATATCATTTTTTTTAATGTGTGGTAACGTTTGTATAACAGGAACTGTTCCCGTTATATTCCTATATCAATTAGTTTGAGGAGTCCTGAATGATTGTAAAGTATTCCTTAGATATATAAGTTTCTAATTTAGGTTTTTTCATCAGATTTTTACATTAAAATGGTAATTATTCAAACAAACGACTATATATCTATTCTCCAAAAACATAAAAACCTCTAACGAATTAACGTGAGAGGTTTTTATATTTTTTTTGTTTGTTATTTTATTCGTTGATAACACCCATACTACAGAATTTTTCAATTCTAGTTTCGATTCTATCTTGAGCATCCAATTTTAATAAATCTTTCAGCTGCTTATTAATTACTTTACGAACATTATCGTAAACCATTTCTCTATCGTAATGAGCTCCACCTAATGGTTCCTTAATAACGGCATCGATTAATTTATTCTTCAACATATCTTTAGAAGTCAGCTTTAAAGCTTCGGCAGCTTGCTGCTTATAATCCCACGATCTCCATAAAATAGAAGAACAAGATTCAGGTGAAATTACAGAGTACCAGGTGTTTTCTAACATAAACACTTTGTCTCCAATACCAATACCCAAAGCACCACCAGAAGCTCCTTCGCCAATAATAATACATATTACAGGTACTTTTAGCTGACACATCTCTAAAAGGTTACGAGCAATAGCTTCTCCTTGTCCACGTTCTTCAGCTTCCAAACCAGGGTAAGCACCTGGAGTGTCTATAATAGTTACAATAGGTTTGTTGAACTTCTCCGCCATTTTCATCAATCGTAAAGCTTTTCTATACCCTTCTGGGTTAGCCATACCAAAGTTTCTAAACTGACGCAGTTTAGTGTTTTTTCCTTTTTGTTGTCCAATAAGCATCACAGACTGCCCATCTATAGTTCCCCAACCACCAATCATAGCCTTATCATCTTTCACGGTTCTGTCGCCGTGAAGTTCGATAAAGTCACCTTTAGTAAGTGCTTCTATATAATCTAGGGTATACGGTCTGTTAGGATGGCGAGAAATTTGTACTTTCTGCCATGCACTCAGACTTCCGTAAATATCTTTACGGAGTTTATCTAATTTTCCCTCGATGTCATTAACCGTCTTAGTAACGTCTGCATCGGTATCTTTTCCCAATTGAATAGCTTTGCATAATTGCTCTTCTAATTCAACGATTGGTTTCTCAAAATCTAATCTTTCCATAGTAACAAATTAGGGCTGCAAATTACAATAATTCACTTTTGAAGCTTAATAAATACGCACAATTATTACATTTGAGCCAAGATTTTATGCAATGATACTATTTCCACCATCTAAGCTCAATTTAGGCTTGCAAATTATAGCAAAACGAATTGACGGTTACCATAATTTACAGACTGTTTTTTACCAGTTCCCCCTAAAAGATGTCTTAGAAATCTTAAAAGATGATTCGTTATCTGCTGGAACCTGTTTGTTTAATTCTTCAGGTTTGTTAATTCCTTCGGGACAAAACTTGTGCGAAAAAGCCTATTATCTACTTTCTAAAGATTTTAATTTACCAGGGGTTCATATTCATCTTCATAAAATTGTTCCTATGGGAGCAGGTTTAGGAGGAGGCTCGTCGGATGCAGCTTATACACTCCGTTTATTAAATGTACTTTTTGATCTGAAAATAAGTACTGCTAAATTGATGGAATATGCTATTGAATTGGGTAGTGATTGTCCTTTTTTTATTCACGATTATCCGCAGTATGCAGAGGGTAGAGGAGAGGTTTTAGAAAAAATAGACATAGACTTAAAAGGAAAACACCTTTTAATAATTAATCCAAATATTCATATTTCTACTCAAGAAGCCTTTGCTACTATTAAGCCTACAGAATCTATATCGTGTAAAGAAATAGTTTTACAGGACATGAGCACCTGGAAAGAGAATTT
>Ga0115004_10004699_pt1 | contig 10866 bp, 9 predicted proteins | sample ArcticOcean_MG_C_10_FD_88737 | JGI IMG/M metagenome (GOLD analysis project Ga0115004, IMG submission 88737) | Marine microbial communities from western Arctic Ocean - ArcticOcean_MG_CB11_90 | ecosystem: Environmental > Aquatic > Marine > Oceanic | place: Arctic Ocean: Canada Basin | collected... | reverse complement strand
GTAAATGACAAAAACGGATGTGTACCAGATGCAACACTACAAGTATCTGTGCTGCAATTTCCGAAATTCTTTACCCCAAATGGAGATGGAAGAAATGATACATACAGAGTAAAAGGCGCTAACAAAACTTTTTACCCAAACAGTAGTATAAATATCTTTAATAGATATGGGAAATTGGTAGCACAAATACCAATCGACAGCCAAGGATGGGATGGAACCTATAATGGTAAAAAACTTTCGTCAGATGATTATTGGTATAATATTACATTGATACCAGCAGATAACACGAAACAAATAATTAATAAAACAGGAAACTTCTCACTCCTAAGAAAATAAATATACAAAAACCTCTTTGAAGTTATTCAAAAAGGCTTTATCAACTAACACTAACTTAAATTTATAGAAAGTTAACTTATTAAGCTACTTTCTCTATTTTATTTCTTGCTTTTTCAGGGTCTTGTATAACTTCAAACTGATTCGAAGTATTAAGAGTTGCCCTTTTTGAGATTTCCATACATTTCTCATTAGTTCAAGGCTACTTCCAAAAACCTTAATAAAATTTGGAGCTACATGGCTATTGGTCGCTATGCTCATTGCGTGTAAAACGTTTGGCTCAAATTCAATAGGACCAGGAATCATAAGTAATTTTCTTCCTTTCATAGTGCCGGGTTTAATCCATTTTTTTTATTTCACTTACAATACCTTCAATACTATCTTTTGCATCGCCAAATAACATTTTTGTTTTATCATGAAAAAATAAAGGATTCTCAATTCCGGAATAACCTTTACTCATTCCCCTTTTTAAAACAACTATGTTTTTAGAATTTAAAACTTCAATAATTGGCATACCATAAATAGGACTACTTGGCTCATCTAAAGCAGATGGATTTACAACATCATTTGCACCAACAATTAGACATACATCTGTATAGGACATTTTATTATTAGCATCTTCCATATCAATTAATTTTGAATAAGATACATCTGCTTCAGCCAATAAAACATTCATATGACCTGGCATTCTTCCTGCAACTGGATGAATTGCATAATTTACATTCACACCTTTATCAGTTAAAATTTTATCCAATTCTTTACACGATTTTTGTGCTTGCGCAACAGCCATGCCATATCCAGGGATTATCATTACATTATCCGCATATCTCATATTAATGGCAGTGTCGTTTACTGTAGTTTCTTTAACTGCTCCTTGGTCTTTTCCATCAGCACTTTCAGAAGATCCTCCAAATCCTCCAACTACAACATTCAACAATGACCTATTCATCGATTTACACATTAATAGTGTAAGAATCGCACCAGAGGAACCTACTAGCACACCGCCTAAAAGCATGACCATGTTATCATAAATAATACCTGTTAATGCAGCAGTAATACCTGTTAACGCATTTAATAACGAAATTACAACAGGCATATCCGCACCTCCAATTGGAAATACAAAAGATACACCATAAATAAGTGAAGCTACTAAAATGACAATTGGTAAAACCCCATATAATTCAGGATTTAAAATCTGAAATACAATTAATCCAATACATAATATTAACCAAAACAAATTAAAGTAAGACGAAATTGAGCTTCTCCAATCTTTTACCTTTCCTGATAATTTACCATATGCAACTAGGCTACCCATAAACGCTAAACTTCCCACAAATAAAGCTGTATATGTTGTGCTTGTTGTTCCTAAACTTGTTGTGTTGTTAAATTTTAAAATTTCTAAAATCGAAATAAAAACCGCACAAGCACCTCCATATCCATTAAACAAAGAGACTAGTTCAGGGATTTCTGTCATTTTTACTTTTTTTGAATAAAAGAGACCTATGAGAACACCTACTAAAACACCTCCAAAAATGTATAAATAGTTGCCATTATCACCTTCTAGTGGCCTAAATATTGATACGCCAATTGCTAATGTCATTCCTGAAGCTGCAATAAGATTTCCTTTTCTGGCAGTAGCTGGACTACTTAATTTTCTTAATCCGATAAGTAACAGTACTGTTGAAACGATATATAATAGTTCTATATATTCCATGATTATTTCTTTTTAAACATTTCTAACATTCTGTTGGTAACCGCATGACCACCAACAACATTAATGGTTCCTAAAATAATACCCAATACTCCTAAAAAAATTGTTAAATAATCTGTAGTTTCTGCTTGACGAACCAAAAAAATTGCACCAATAATTACAATACCACTAATAGCATTAGAACCAGACATAAGTGGTGTATGTAAAACTGCTGGCACTTTTGAGATGATTTCAAAACCTAAATAAAAGGTCATTATTAAAAGGTTTATAAATAGTATATTTTCTTTCAAAAAATCTAATAATTCGAACATATTGAGTAGTTTAATTTAATACTAGTTTTGATTCTTTCTGAAGTAAGGTATTAGCTACAATATCACTATCATAAGGAATATTTTCAATACCATTTTTAAGAATGTATTTAAGAAAATTATGAATATTATTGCTATATAATAAACTAGCTTGTTTACCCATTTTATTATATAAAATTGAATCACCAATAATTACAACATCATCTATTATTACGTTATCATTATCTTTTGATAGCTCACAGTTTCCACCACTTGTAGTTGCCATATCAACTATAACACTACCTGGTTTCATTTCTTTTACTGTTTTATTTTCTATTAAAATCGGCGCTTTTCTTCCTGGTATATTTGCTGTGGTTATAATAATGTCTGCCTTAATTGCAGTTTCGTGTATTAATTCTTTCTGTTTATGTATATAATCTTCAGATTGTTTAACAGCATATCCACCAGCATTTTTATCATCAACATAGCCTTCTACTTCAATAAATTTTGCTCCTAAACTCTCTACTTCCTCCTTTACAGAAGCCCGCACATCAAAAGCATTTACAACTGCTCCTAAGCGTTTTGCTGTTGCAATAGCTTGTAAACCCGCAACTCCTGCCCCTAATATTAAAACTTTTGCTGGTGGAATTGTCCCTGCGGATGTTGTCATCATTGATAAATAACCAGAAAATTCATTTCCAGCTGCTATAACTGCTTTATATCCTGAAAGGGATGCCAATGAAGACAAAACATCCATAGATTGCGCAATAGAAGAACGTGGAAGTAAATCTAAACTAAACACTTTTGCTTCTGAATACTTCAGGTTTGTAAGCATTTCTGATTCAACTCTAGCGTTAAATTTACCTATAAGTAGAGTGTTGTCTTTTATTAGATGAATATCTTCAACTTCAATGCCAACACCAGTAAGAATAATATCTGATGAAGTTAAAACATCATTTCGTGAAACTATTTCGGCTCCAGCTTCTTTATACAGTTCATTTGAATAACCAGAATTTTTACCTGCGTTAGTTTCTATCAATACAGAATATTCACTTTTAATTAATTTTGAAACTACTTGGGGAACCATTGCAATAAGATTCTCTTTTGTACATTTTAATATTCCTATAGTCATGTGATTTTTTTTTAATTTTCTTTGTTTGAAATTATTTTCATGTTATAAAAGTCTTTTTTTACTAATTAAAACGCCGTCATTGTCAGAATACACAAACTGCCCTGGAATAAACGTTACACCTGAAAAATTAACAGGAATATTCATTTTACCTATATTTCTTTTAATACTTTTTACAGGGCTTGTGTTTATCGCTTTTATAGCAATATCCATTTGATTAATTAAATAGCTATCTCTAATGCACCCATTAACAATAATGCCTTCCCATTTATTTGTAATTGCTAATTCGGCTAATTTATCACCAAATAAAGCGCAACGTAATGATGCTCCACCATCAACAACAAGCACTTTGCCTTTTCCGTTAGATTCTAATTGTTTTCTAACGAACGAATTGTCTTCAAATAACTTTAGTGTAGTAATTTTTCCTGAAAAAGCCTTTTTTTTTCCAAAAGAATAAAAAATTGGTTCAACACAACTAAGATGTTCGTGGTGCTCATCCCAAAGATCTGCTGTTGTAAACATTATATGTGAAATTTAAATAAGTTGTTTAAAGTGAGAATGTTAAAAAGGCAATACATTAATATATTGCCTTTTTAAAAATTAAGAATATAAATTATTTATCTAGAACAGGTTCTCGCTTTAGCTCATTTTTTTTGATTTCAAACTGATTTGAAGTATTATTTGTACCTCCAGCCTTTAAAGCTTTATCACCTGCAAAGAAACTTTTATGGTCATCGCCTAAATCAGAACCTGCCATTCTTTGGTGTTTTACACAAGCAACTCCTTTTCTAATTTCTTGCCTTTGAACTCCTTTTACATACGCTAACATTCCATCTTCACCAAAATAACCTTCAGTCAAATCATTCATATGTAAAGCAGTTGTATGATACGTTGGCAATGTAATTAAGTGATGAAAAATACCTGCTTCTCTAGCCCCATCCTTTTGAAACGTTTTAATTTTTTGATCTGCACGAAAGCCTAATTCGGATGCATCATAGTGTTGGTCCATTAAATTATTTCGATCATACGCTGTCATATTTTCTCCTTCAGTACGCATTTCTTCATAAACTTGCTGTCTAAAGTTTAACGTCCAATTAAATGAAGGCGAATTGTTATACACCAACTTTGCATTAGGCACAACTTCTTTTACTCGGTTTACCATATGTCCAATTTGTTTTAAATTCGGTGTTGGAGTTTCTATCCACAATAAATCTGCCCCATTTTGTAAACTTGTAATACAGTCTAACACAACTCTATCAATATTAGAACCATCTTTAAATTTATACAAACCGTTTGCCAATCTTACCGGACGAACCAATTTACCGTCTCTTTTTAATAAAACATCATCTTCTTTTACTTCGTTTATTCCTATTTCTTCCGCTTCAACAAAAGCTAAATACTGCGAAGCTAAATCTCCAGGTTCTTGACTTACCGGTAATTTTTGAGTAAGACTCGCTCCTTCAGAATCTGTTCTTGCAACAATAATTCCGTCATCTACACCCAATTCTAAAAAGGCATATCGAATTGCGTTTAACTTCGCAATAAAATCTTCGTGCGGCACGGTTACTTTTCCGTCTTGATGTCCACATTGTTTTGCATCTGAAACCTGATTTTCAATTTGAATCGCACAAGCACCCGCCTCAATCATCTTTTTAGTTAATAAATACGTTGCTTCTTCATTTCCAAAACCCGCATCAATATCTGCAATAATGGGTACGATATGTGTTTCAAAATTATCTATTTGATCCTGTACATCTTCCCCGTTTTCTAGTCTTTTGAATAAATCATTCAATTCAATAGCGTCTGCTTGACGTAAGAAATCATAAATTTCTGCAATCAAACTAGGAACTGCCGTTTTTTCATGCATTGACTGATCTGGCAAAGGTCCAAATTCTGAACGCAACGCAGCAACCATCCAACCAGATAAATACAAATAACTTTTACTTGTAGTTTTGTGGTGTTTTTTAACTGCAATCATTTTTTGCTGGGCAACAAAACCGTGCCAGCAACCTAAAGATTGGGTATAGTTCGATGCATCTGCATCATATGCTGCCATGTCTTTTCTCATAATAGCAGCGGTATATTTCGCAATGTCTAAACCTGTTTTAAAACGATTTTGAGTAACCATTCTTGCAGCACTTTCAGAATTTATGGCATTCCAAGAATTGCCATATTTTGTTTTTAAGTTTCTTACCGTTTCTAAAGCTGAACTGTACTTGCTTTGTGCTAAATTTTTCATAATTTCGTTGTTTAATTATTAAGGTGAATCTAAATTTTGATAATTACGTCTCGCAAACTATTGCCGTAGTTGCGAGACACTTTTTTTTATAAATACTTGTAAGCGGAAAGTGTTAAAAACTCTTGATACTCTTTTGAAACGACCAACGCATCAAACAACTCGATTGCGAGTTTAAATTTACCTTTGGTGAAATTGCTTTCACCTACTAAGTTTTTTATTTTTTCTAATTCTTCTTTCTTTAGACGTTGATACATTTCTTGATTAAAAACACCACCTCCTTCTAGCTGAATATTTTTATGCAACCAAAGCCAAACCTGCGTTCTTGAGATTTCTGCAGTTGCCGCATCTTCCATTAAATGATAGATAGCAGCAGCTCCATTTCCACGCAACCAACTTTCTATATATAAAATACCCACATTTATATTTTTTCGAACACCTTCTTCTGTAATGGTTCCTTTTGGCATTTCAACTAAAGCCGCTTCAGACACTTTTACGTCGTCTCTAGAAACATGAATTTGATTTTTATTCGTCATGTGTTTATCAAACACCTCCATTGCCACCGCAACCAAGCCAGGATGTGCAACCCAAGTTCCGTCATGCCCATTTCTAACCTCTAATTCTTTGTCTGCTTTTACTTTTGCAAATGCAGCATCATTTGCTATTTCATCGTTTTTAATCGGAATTTGAGCAGCCATTCCTCCCATAGCATGCACGCCTCTTTTATGACATTTCTGAATTACCAATAAAGAATAAGCGTTCATAAAAGGAGAACTCATGGTTACTTGATCTCTATTCGGAACCCTAAAGTTTTTATGATTTTTAAATTTTTTGATGTATGAAAAAATATAATCCCAACGACCACAATTTAATCCGGCCATATGATTTCTTAATTCATAAATAATTTCATCTAACTGAAAACTTGCTGTAATTGTTTCCACCAAAACCGTTGCTTTTATGGTGTTTTGAGGAATAGAAAGATAATTTTGTGAAAAAACAAAAATAGCATTCCACAAACGTGCTTCTAAATAATGTTCTAATTTTGGCAAATAAAAATACGTCGCAGAACCTTGTGCTTGCAATGTTTTGATGTTGTGAAAAAAGAACAATCCAAAATCTACAAAAGAACCAGCCATCTCTTCTCCATCCACCAAAAAATGTTTTTCATTTAAATGCAAACCTCTTGGACGAACCAACAAGGTTGCCGTTTTCTTATTTAAAGTATACGTTTTGTCTTTTTGCTGATTATGAAATGAGATACTTTTATCAATCGCATCGCGTAAGTTTATCTGTCCACCTAAAGTGTTTGCAATATTCGGAGCGTTACTATCTTCAAAATCTGCCATAAAGGTTTTTGCGCCAGAATTTAAAGCATTGATGACCATCTTTCTATCTACAGGACCCGTAATCTCGACTCTTCTATCTAATAAATCTTCCGGCAACGGAGCACAAATCCAGTCAGATTCTCTAATACTTTTTGTTTCTTTTGGAAAAGAAGGAAAATTGCCTGCATCAAAATACGCTTGCTCAATTTCTCTATCTGCAAGTAATTTTAACCTGGTTTCATTAAAATTAGCATGTAAAGCTAATAAGAATTGTGCTGCTTTGTCTGTTAGAATTTCTTGATAATCAGCAACATTAAACCCCTTAAAATCAATTCTTTTTGTCGTATTATTTTCTTGCATAGTACACTCATTTAAATTTCTATACTGCAATGATATAATTAATTTTTGAACTCCACAAGCGAACGTTCGCTAAATATATAAAAAACTTTATTTCATGACATTCGCTAAATATTCTTATCTTTGAGTTTATGACAATAGAAGACGAATACATTCGCTTAATTTTTGGTTTAAAACTAAAGCAGATACGAACAGAAAAAAAACTATCCCTTTTTGGTTTGGCAAAACTAACAGGCTTGTCTAAATCGTATTTAAATGAAATTGAGAAAGGAAAAAAATATCCAAAGACAGATAAAATTCTTATTCTTTCCGAAAAACTAGAAACGCCCTACGACCACATCGTTTCTTTAAAGCTTGATAAAAACTTAGCTCCTATTGGCGAAATTTTACAGTCTAAAATTTTAAAAGAAATTCCGCTAGAGCTCTTCGGCATTAAAGAAAACAACTTAATAGACATTGTAGCAAATGCGCCTGCAAAAGTAAATGCGTTTATCAGTACCATTATTAAAATTGCACAGAACTACAATCTATCTCGAGAAAGTTTCTTTCTAGCCTCCTTGCGTTCTTACCAGGAAGCACACAGTAATTATTTTGAAGAGCTTGAAAATGATGTTGAAGAATTTGCAAAATCTTATCATTTAGATTTAAAAAAAAGGGTTCTTTCTAAAGACTTAGAAGAAATTTTAATCGAAGAATTTGGATACACCATTGATGACAAAGAGTTCTCTAAACACAATAATCTTGGTGAGTTAAGAAATATATTCATTGCCAAAAGCAATACGTTGTTAATAGATTGCAACATTTCTGAGGCTCAAAAAACCTTTATTTACGCCAAAGAATTAGCGTATAATTTCTTAGACCTAAAAGACAGATTGTTTACTTTTCCCTGGATAAAGTTTGAGAATTTCGACCAGGTTTTAAATAATTTTATCGCCTCTTATTTTGCAGGTGCTTTGATTATCCCAAGAAAATCGCTCACAGAAAAACTAACTAATTTTTTCTCTTTGGAAGCATGGCAACCATTAGAATTGCACAAAATAATTAAAGGCTATAACTGCTCTCAAGAGACATTCTACCAACGATTAACCAATATTTTACCGAAATACTTCCATATAAAAAACTTATTTTTCTTACGCTTTATGCACAAAGAAAATCATTTTGAATATCGATTAAATAAAGAATTGCACATTACACAGCAACAAGCGCCGCACGCAAATAGAAATAATGAGCAGTATTGCAGGAGGTGGATTTCTATAAAAACCATTCAAGATTTAGAAAAAACATCAAAAACAAGACCCACTTTTGGTGCGCAAATATCTTCTTATGTAGACCAAAAAAACGAATATTTAGTTTTATCATCTGCAACAAAAGACCCTTTTAAAAAGGATATTAATAGAAGTGTAAGTATTGGCATATTACTGTCTCCCCATTTGAAAAAGAAACTAAATTTCTTTCATGAAAACACCTTCCCAAAAAGAGTAGTTGGCGTTACTTGTGAAACCTGTGCTGTAAAAAATTGCGCAGAAAGAGTTGCAGCACCTCTAAAATTAAAAAAACAAGAAAAATATACCAAAATTGCCAACACAGTAGCCCATATTATAAATTCTTACGACTAAAATTTCTTATTTTAGCAACTCTAAAAAATAAACACCAAATATGGATTTAAACTTCAACAAAAACGAAGATTATAATAAACTTTTAGCCTCAGACTTGCGCAAACGTTTTGTAAAAGTAAAATTAGGTGGTGGTCAAAAAAGAATTGATAAACATCACGAGAAAGGGAAAATGACCGCTCGCGAAAGAATCGATTATTTATTAGACCCAAAAGCGAAGTCTATAGAAATTGGTGCTTTTGCTGGTGAAAACATGTATGCAGAGCACGGCGGTTGCCCTTCTGGTGGTGTAGTTGTAAAAATTGGATACGTAAAAGGCAAACAATGTATTGTTGTTGCAAATGATGCTACTGTAAAAGCGGGTGCCTGGTTTCCTATTACCGGAAAAAAGAATTTACGCGCGCAAGAAATATCCATAGAAAACAAATTACCCATTATTTATTTAGTGGATTCTGCCGGCGTTTACCTACCAATGCAAGATGAAATATTTCCTGACAAAGAACATTTCGGACGAATTTTTAGAAATAATGCGATTATGAGCAGCATGGGAATTACGCAAATTTCTGCTGTTATGGGAAGCTGTGTTGCTGGTGGAGCCTATTTACCAATAATGAGCGATGAAGCAATCATTGTAGATAAAACAGCGAGTATTTTTCTTGCTGGAAGTTATTTAGTGAAAGCTGCCATTGGCGAATCTATTGACAATGAAACTTTAGGCGGTGCCACTACACATTGTGAAATTTCTGGAGTAATTGATTACAAAGCAAAAGATGATAAAGATGCACTTGACAAAATAAAATTTATTGTTGATAAAATTGGTGATTATGACAAAGCTGGTTTTAGTAAAACAGCCTCTTTTCCACCAAAGGAAAAAGAAGATGATATCTTCGGGATTCTACCAAAAGAAAGAAATGCGCAATACGACATGCTAGAAATCATTAAGCGTTTGGTAGACAAATCTGAATTTGAACAATACAAAGAAGGCTACGGAAAAACAATCATAACCGGCTATGCACGAATTGATGGTTGGGCTGTTGGTATTGTTGCCAATCAACGAAAACTAGTAAAAACTAAAAAAGGAGAAATGCAATTTGGTGGTGTTATCTACAATGATTCTGCAGACAAATCTACTCGATTTATTGCGAATTGCAATCAGAAAAAAATACCATTGGTTTTCTTACAAGATGTTACTGGCTTTATGGTTGGTAGTAAATCTGAACACGGAGGAATTATAAAAGATGGTGCAAAAATGGTAAATGCAGTAAGTAATTCTGTAGTTCCTAAGTTTACCATTATCATCGGAAATTCTTATGGTGCAGGAAACTATGCAATGTGCGGTAAAGCGTACGACCCAAGATTAATTGTTGCCTGGCCTTCCGCTGAATTGGCAGTGATGAGTGGTAATTCTGCAGCAAAAGTATTGTTGCAAATAGAAACAGCTTCCCTCAAAAAACGTGGTGAAAAAATTACACCAGAGAAAGAAGCAGAGTTATTTGACAAGATAAAGTCGCGTTATGATGAGCAGATTTCTCCGTATTATGCAGCTGCAAGAATATGGACAGATGCCGTAATAAATCCGTTAGATACCAGATCTTGGATTTCTATGGGTATTGAAGCTGCAAACCATGCTCCTATTGAAAAACAATTTAATATGGGTGTTTTACAAGTGTAAAATATATTTTAAAATGCATTTAAAATTGTAAAACCACAATCAAATTTCTACATTTGTAAGTATAAAAAAATAATCATCAGAAATGGGTAGAGCATTCGAACTAAGAAAAGGACGCAAAATGAAACGTTGGTCAGCAATGGCTAAAACCTTTACCAGAATTGGTAAAGATATTGTTATGGCTATTAAAGATGGTGGCCCTAACC
>Ga0115004_10004698_pt1 | contig 10868 bp, 8 predicted proteins | sample ArcticOcean_MG_C_10_FD_88737 | JGI IMG/M metagenome (GOLD analysis project Ga0115004, IMG submission 88737) | Marine microbial communities from western Arctic Ocean - ArcticOcean_MG_CB11_90 | ecosystem: Environmental > Aquatic > Marine > Oceanic | place: Arctic Ocean: Canada Basin | collected... | reverse complement strand
TAGTTTTTAGTTTTAGCTGCAGAATTTTCAGGAAATGACCATAGTTGAAGGGGTTTTAGACTATGAACACCAAAACCCTTAGATCTTTATCGCTGGGTGTGATCGCCCTTGCTCGACAGTTTGGGGTCAGAATTACTGTTGAGCAGCTAGAAAAAAAGATATCACAAGGTCAAATTGCGTCCGAAAAAGAATTAAAAAATACCCTCAAGGAGCAGGGGGTAAAAGTTCAACGTTTGAAGCCAAGCTTAAAAACTTTGAAGGACCGTTCATACTATTTCCCCTGTGTTGCGCTTATGCGCGATGGAACAGCCAGAATAATAATTAACTGCAAGCCAAATACGGATCATGTAGTTGAATTCCAATCAATAGATCCCTTGGATCCAACCAATAAAGTTAATGTTGAGAACGAGACAGAGTTCAAGCGTAATTGGGGTGGGTCTGTTTTTCTGATCTCAAGCGAAACGGGTATTTCCTCACAGGATCGTATTTTTGATTGGACATGGTTCATCCCTGAGCTTTACCGATTTAAAGGTTTGCTAGGGCTCACATTTATTGCTGCTATGCTAACAGCTATTTTGGGGCTAGCTCCAATCGTATTTATTCAAATATCTCTAGATAAAGTTTTAAATTATGGAGCCGTATCAACCTTATATATTTTGGTAATGGGCGTTTGTGCAGCACTCATTTTCAACGGCATATTGGGCTATGTTCGAGACTACGTGATAAATTTTATTTCTACATCAATAGAAGCACGATTATCCGGCGATATTTTTGACAAAGTGATGGCACTTCCAGCCGCAACCTTTCAAACTGGATCACCCTCCGAGTTTGAGGCTCTTCTTCAGGCCTCCGGAAAAATTAAAAGCTTTATCTCAACGCAAGTCCTAAAGACGATTTTTGATGCTACCAACATTTTAGTGTTTCTTCCTGTTCTTTTTGGCTACAGCCCCATTCTCGCTCTTATAGTCACGTTATTTTCAATGACCATTGGAACTATTACCCTGTTTGGCAGATGGCGTCAGAAAGAGGCTGGGAAAATTACAGGCCCAATAGAAGCCTCAAAGCGAAGGGTAGTCCAATCCAGCGTTGCAGGTATAGAGACGATCAAGGCATTTTCGCTTGGCGCTTCACAACGGCGAGAGTGGCGAAAAGTATCTTCCAGAAGTATACGCCAAAGTATACAAGGCCAAATTTCCAGCATGATTATCACTAATATAAATGCAACACTGTCCCAACTCATGACGGTTGCGATTGTTACAACGGGGGTTCTTCTGGTACTTGGTAGCGGGCTGTCAGCAGGAGCTATCATTTCCTGCAATATGCTTGGAGGAAAGCTTGTCTCCCCATTCACTGCACTATTCACGTTTTTTTCGGATTTGAATGGCTTTAAGTCAACACTTCAAACGGTAGGCACGAGTTGGAATGGTCCAAACGAGCCGGTCGGCGGAAATGAAATGGTAGTGAAAGGTGAAGTAGTTTGTAAGGATGTTGTTGTTAAGTTTGAAAATGCAAATGCCCTTAACGGCCTGACCTTGAGTATTCCTGCGAGGGCAAAAGTGGCTATTGTTGGGCCATCAGGTTCCGGGAAGACAACATTTTTGCGTCTCTGCCAAGGTTTTTTAAGACCAAATACGGGTTCAATGGAAATTGATGGTCAGAATATTCGCTATTTAAGTTTAGATAACTATCGTAGCCAGAATACATTGATCGATGGCCAACCCGTATTCTTTGGCGCGACAATCGAGGAAAATTTACGAAAGGTACAGCCAGATATCAGCGAGCGGGAGTTTCAGGAAATACTTCAAATTTCTGGCCTGCAAAAGGTTCTAGACGAGCTGCCAGAGGGCATCTCAACCGAAGTCAATCAGTTCGGTATGCCACTATCCCAAGGCAACCGTGTCACTTTAGCTTTGGCCCGCGGCCTAATGGCAAGGCCTCGTATCCTTTTAATTGATGAAGCACTTGCTAATTTAGATAAATCAACTCAGATTTCTTTTTTTGAAAACTTCTCTAAAATATCCGAATTAAAAACCGTTATAATGGCAACCCATGATCTTCGTTCAACGGCAGAATTTGAGCAAATTATAGTGCTCGAAAAAGGTGTAGTTGTAGGTCAGGGAACCCACGATGTACTTTTAAAAACATGTCCGCTCTACAAAGAGCTATGGGCTATGGAGCAAAAACTAACGGGAATGTAAAATCCTACCCGTTGACTTATGAAGAGAAACCAAATGGTAGATAAATCTTTTACAGACGGTGAATATATTTTCCGAGAAGGTGAAAGTGCGGCTTATGCATACGTCATAAAATCAGGGGCTGTGGAAATAACCAAACACAGTACTGACGGTGAAAAAGTATTAGCTGAGTTAACCGCACCCACTATTTTTGGTGAAATGGCGCTTATCGATGGAAATCCCCGCAGTGCAGGGGCTCGGGCCAATGTGAACACTGTAGTTACTGAGGTAACTGCCGAGGCGTTTGTCAAGTATTTGAAACAAAATCCAGATGCAGCCGTCCGGATCATGAAGAATATTTCCCAAAATTTACGAACTTCAAATCAATTAGTTGCAAAATACGAGCGCGCGGGTGCTGTTGAGGAAGGTTCTGCTCCAATTCAGGTTTTCAGGGAAAGCGCATCACATGATTTTGAAATAGATGACACTGACGCCATATATGAACAGGGTCCCTCAAAGCCTATTTTAATTATAGCTCTTACGTTACTAACATTTTTTATAGGGAGCGTCGTATTTGCCTCCCTCAGTCAGGTAGATACAACAATATCCGCTCGTGGGGAGTTTCTAACTGCGACGCCAAATGTCATTGTGGAAGCCAGTGCAAGTTCCGTTGTAAAAAGTGTGGAAGTGGAACGCGGTGACACAGTAGTTAAAGGCCAGATCATAGCTTACCTGGATGATACTGTTGTAAGCGTAAATTTGAAGCAGAACCAGGAAAAGATTGATAATATCTACCAGTCGCTGGTAGGGCTTCATATGGAACAGATGCTGAACGATAACATTCAGCAGTTCAATACAAGCCTAAAATTAGATAGTTTTTATGAAGCAACAATTAAAAAATTAAATTTGGAAAATAATTCTGAAAAATTCAATAAGTTATATAGTGTCACGTTAATGAAAAAAGTATTGGAGTATTCTGAAAAAATTAAGTCGTTTGACTCCAAGCTAGACACAGCTCGAAATGAGTATGAGTCGTCAAAAGAACTTCTGGAGATTTCCAAAAAACAAACAGAAATCAAGGCCCAACTGGCCAGGGCGAAGAAAGAATTGTATGATCGACAAACGGCTACATTATCGGATATTTTAACAAAGCAGACAGAAATAAAAGCTAAACAGACCGCGGTACAGAAAGATCTTTATGAGCGACAGATCGTATCGTTGTCACAATATCTATCCTCGAAAGATGCGCTTTTAAACGCAGAAAAATCTCAATTTAATTCCAAAACTTCAACTACAAAGCTTGAGCTAGATTATCTTTCGGCAAAAGATGCGCTGTTGAACGCGGAAAAATCACAATTCAATGCCAAGACCGCGATCTCAAAACTTGAATCTGTAATCACAACTCAAACAGCTGACAAACAGGCATTTATAGCAAGTTGGGCTTCAAAACTGACCGGTGACATAACAGCAAAGAACGAAGAATTAATGCAGCTAGAACAAGAAAAAATTAAGCTTTCCCGACTTGTTGACAATATAATAGTGAAGTCGCCAGCTGAAGGTATTGTTTTGGATATACCGGCAGTTGCTAGCGGTGGTATTGTTAGTGAAGGTGAGCCCATTGTTACCTTAGTTCAGTCTAATCAACCTTTGTTTCTTGAAGTTGATATAGATCCTAAAAAGATAAATGATATGAAGCTTGGCATGACAGTTTCTGTTAAATTAGATGCTATGCCGTTTCAAGAATTTGGAGGCTTAGACGGTGAATTAATATATGTTTCTAACGACACATTCAATGAATCACTATCAGGCGATAAAGGTGTCTTTTACAGAGGAAGGGTCAAAACGCAGAGCCTTAAAAGATCCGACATGCCATCAGATTTTATTTTATCTCAAGGAATGCTGGCCACAGCAGATATATTGGTAGGGCAACGGCCTTTAATTTCTTATTTCACCTATCCTATCATGAATGCCTTTGAAGAGTCATTTAAGGAGCCAGAATAATAATGTTTTTATTTAAGGCGTTTTATAGCGACCCCCAACCAACAATCAAACGATTGAGTTAAATGGTTAATTGAATTTGGTAGCCCCCTCACGACGCACTTATTTCCCTTGTTTTTATATACTATTATAAAAATAATGGATGGAGGGTATTGGTGGCGGTACAGGGACTCGAACCCCAGACACGCGGATTATGATTCCGCTGCTCTAACCAACTGAGCTATACCGCCTCTGGAGGCTGGGGATAGGCAATGACGAGACCATCGTCAAGCATGAATAGCTTGCAATTTTGTATTTAATTGACCTAGCTTTAGCCATGGAGATTTTAGACCAAATTCGCGCTGACCTAGGCGCAAAATATGTGGTGACGGGACAAGGTGCAGAAGCTTGGTCTCGGGACTGGACAAATGTCTATCACTGGCATCCTTTGGCCGTTGTCCGTCCAGCTAATACTGCACAGGTACAAGATGTTGCGCGGGCCTGCTTCTCAGCTGGTGTGGCCATGGTTCCCGTAGGCGGCAATACGGGGCTAACGGGGGCGACCAAAGCCCAGGATGCAGTAATGATTAGCCTAGACAGGATGAATGCAATTCGTGAGATTAAGCCAAATGCACAGGTCGCAATAGTTGAAAGCGGCACAATTTTGGATAGCATTCACCAGGCAGTGGATGCACATGATTTGATTTTCCCACTTTTTTTTGGTGCGCGGGGCTCCGCGATGATTGGTGGAAATTTGTCCACTAATGCAGGCGGTTCCAATGTTCTTCGCTATGGCAACACACGTGATTTGTGCCTTGGCGTCGAGGTTGTGTTGGCAGATGGACGAGTGATGAACCTAATGTCGGAGCTGCGTAAAGATAATACAGGACTGAATTTAAAACACATTATTATCGGCGCTGAGGGCACATTAGGCATAATCACGGCAGCAGTTCTGCGCCTCTACCGCAAACCATTAGCATATGTCACCGCAATGGTGGGCCTCAAGGTACTGGAAGAATCGCTGCCTTTGCTAAATCGCTTGCAAAATGAAACTGGCAGTGGGGTTGAAGCGTTTGAATTTATGCCGCGGAGCTATATTGAGCGACATCTAGAAAAAATACAGGGGGCCATCGAGCCATTTGATAGTGCACATGAAGTGAACATTTTGGTTGAAGTGGCCACTACCCGCGCCTCAGACTTGGAACACGATGCGAGCGGCACACCAAAACTACAAGCAATTTTAGAAAAGGCACTAATGGATATGATTGAGGCTGGCAGTGCGCAAGATGCTGTGATTGCACAAAATGAAGCCCAAAGGCGCGTCATGTGGGAACGTCGCGAATGTGCGGCCGAAATCACTGTGGGCATTCCTGGTTCAATCGACACCGATGTGGCTGTGCCGCTGGATGATGTACCCACATTTTTGCGGCAGGTCTCTGCCCGGGTCCAAAAAATTGATCCTGCTGGCCAAGAGTTTTACATCTCACATCTGGGAGATGGCAATTTACACTATACTTTCTATCCATCTGACACGAGTGGTGTGTTCAAAGAACCAATCACAGAAGCGATTGAAGACGTAGTACTGGCCCTAAACGGCAGCTTTTCTGCAGAACATGGGATAGGTCTGTCAAAGCGCAATTCCATGGCAAGGCGCAAAGACCCCGTAGCCTTAGCGATGATGCGCGAAATCAAGTCAACATTTGATCCTGAGAACTTGATGAACCCCGGCAAAGTCTACCCAGACTAGCGCCAGCTGAAAAACTCAGGGCCAGCTTGCGAAAGCAGGTCCCCGGCCAAGTCACGGCCCATCTCCGCCCCGTTAGCTATGGGGCCAAGCCGCTGCCCACTTAACTTTTCGCTTCCATCAGGCCGCAAAACCTCTCCACGTAAAAATAAATTAGAGCCGTCTATTACGGCGAGCCCAGCTATGGGCGTTTCACATGATCCATCCAAAGCAGCCAAAAACGCCCGCTCACATGAAAGCTGTAGTCCAGTTGAAACATCGTGCAGAGGCTCTAAAAGAGTCGCGATTTTTGTGTCATTGGACCGACGCTCAATCCCAATCACACCTTGAGCGAGGGCTGGCAACATTTGTTCCGGTTCAATTGCTACAGTAGCTACATGCGCCATATTCAAACGATTGAGACCCGCCATCGCTAAAAAAGTAGCACTGGCCAAGCCATCATTAAGTTTTTTTAACCGCGTCTGAACATTGCCACGAAATTCAACCACGTCCAGATCAGGTCTAACATGCATCAATTGCGCACGACGGCGCAGGCTTGAAGTACCTACCCGTGCACCTTCTATTAAAGAAGCGATAGAGTTTACGCTTTGTGATACGAAAGCGTCCCTCATGTCTTCGCGGGGCAAAAAGGTATCCAGGACCAAACCTCCAGGCTGAGCGGTAGGCATATCTTTCATGGAATGAACCGCTATATCGATCTGCCCGTCCAACAGCTGATCTTCAATTTCTCTAGTAAACAAACCCTTGCCACCAACCAGCCTCAGCGGCCTATCTTGGATCCGGTCCCCAGAAGTTTGTATGACCACCACCTCGAACGCCTCGTCAGGCCAATCCCAAGCCTTCATAAGCCGCACACGTGTCTCAACTGCCTGCGCCAACGCAAGCGGAGAACCACGGGTTCCAATCTTAAGCGGCCAAGAAGGAAGTGCATATCTCATGGCACAAGTTTACTGCGGCAAGACGCAGCTTTCAATAGAAGCCCGCTTGACATATGGTCGCTCACTTGGGATCGAGTGCTGATGAAACAGTCCAAACCAATACTGCGCGCCCTTTCTGGTGAAACTCTGTCTACGCCACCTATATGGATGATGCGCCAAGCGGGCCGCTACCTGCCTGAATATCGCGCCACCCGGGCGGAGGCTGGAGACTTCTTGTCACTGTGTTACAATTCGGATTTAGCAACAGAGGTGACTCTGCAGCCCATCCGCCGGTATGGTTTTGATGCAAGTATCCTATTTGCAGATATTTTGCTTTTGCCACAGGCTCTTGGCGCTGATCTTTGGTTCGTCACAGGCGAAGGCCCACGGCTTTCCAACGTAACCACTGCAGCAGAATTTGCCAAACTCAAGGGCAAAGATGATATCCATGAACATCTGGCACCAATTTATCAAACGGTCAGAAATCTCGCGCAATCTTTGCCCGAACAGACTACCTTGATTGGGTTTGCAGGCGCGCCATGGACCGTTGCTACCTATATGATCGCAGGTAAGGGCACACCTGATCAGGCTCCAGCCCATCTTTTGAAGTCTACTGACCTACCAGTTTTTGACGCTTTAATGGATCTGATCACGGAAGCAACAATCGAATATCTTTCCCAGCAAATTTTAGCAGGTGCAGAAGTGGTCAAACTTTTTGATAGCTGGGCTGGATCTTTGCGAAGTGAAGATTTCAAAAAATATGCGTTGGCGCCAACTAAACGTATCATCACAGCCCTAAAAAAGCGTCACCCCCACACACCAATCATTGCCTTCCCACGTGAAGCTGGTGATAACTATATCGGTTTTGCCAAAGCCACGGGCGCCGATTGTGTAGCTATGGACAATTCAGTATCTGCCAATTGGATTGCTCAATATATGCAGGTAGACGGCTGTGTTCAAGGCAACCTCGCTTCGCGCCATATGGTTACGGGCGGGCAAAATTTGATTGACGATACAACAGCCATTGTAAAAGCTTTAGGCAAGGGGCCACATATTTTCAATTTGGGCCACGGCATTACGCCGGATGCAGATCCTGAAAACGTACAATTGATGATCGACACTGTACGCAGTATCGCTTAAGTCCACTTCGCTAGAGGCGGCAGGCTCATCAACACCGCGTCAGGGTCATGGCCTGTTTCCAAGCCAAACCGCGTGCCGCGATCGTAGAGCAGATTATATTCTGCATAAAGCCCACGGTGGGTCAACTGAATTTCACGATCCGCTGCATCCCAGCTCTGCTGTAATCGCGCCTCAATCAAAGGCGCATAGGCCGGCAAGAATGCACGGCCCACATCTTGGGTCAATGCAAAGTCCTTCTGCCAGTCATCAGTGCAATGGTCATCATAAAAAATACCACCAACACCACGGGTACGCTTGCGATGCGGCATATAGAAATACTGATCCGCCCAAGCTTTATAACGCGGATACAAATCTGCGCCATGCGGGGCGCAGTAGGCCTCTAAAACACTATGAAAATGTGCGGTATCTTTCGGATACTCTATGCAGGGGTTAAGGTCTGATCCACCGCCAAACCACCAAGCCTCTGGCGTCCAAAACATGCGCGTATTCATGTGGACAGCCGGACAATGTGGATTTTTCATATGCGCCACCACCGATATGCCAGACGCCCAAAATCTGGGATCTTTATGCATCCTTACCAAGCCCTTACGAGCTACCATCGCCTCCTGAGCCCGGCGGCCTAGCGTTCCAAACACTGTAGAGATATTCACCCCTACCTTTTCAAACACCCTACCATCACGCATCACGCTCATCAGCCCACCACCCGCATCCGAACCGTCATCAGAAGTGCGGTTAGTTTTTTTAACCACAAACTGGCCAGGAGAGGTATTACTTACATGCTGCCTTTCAATGGATTCAAAACGTGCAACAATGTCACCACGCAAGCTATTAAACCAAGCACTTGCATCATTTTTTTCAGATTGAAACGTATCAGTCATGTAAGTCCTATAATAATCAATGAAGCGACGTAGTCACAGCATCGATCAAGCTTCGGCCACCATCGACGGTCAAAATTTCGCCAGTTACAAAAGCCGAACTTTCAGAGGTCAAAAACTGTACTGCCTCAGCGACCTCTTTGGGGCTAGCAATACGGCCCTGCGGTGTGGCAGCTATGATAGCATCACGATGATCCGGGTTTTCGCGCAGGGCATCTTGTAAGGAGGCAGACATAACCGATCCGAACGCCACCGCATTCACCCGCACTCGTTCTGGAGCAAGGCTCACCGCAAGTGAACGGGTCATTTGGTCCAATGCAGCACAGCTAACCGAAAATGCCATCAAATCAGATTGTGTACGTTGAGCTGCTATAGAGGAAAGATTGACGATGGTTCCAATGCAGGGTTTGTCAGAATCCTTACCTTGCTTTATCATCCGTCGTGCTACTAATTGTGAAAGCTTGAAACTGGATAGTAAGTTTTGATCAAGCATTATAGACAGGGTTTCATCATTAGGATCAAGCGGGGACGTCCTGACTACTTGCCGAGCACCATTTACCAAAATATCAACTTGATCAAACGCATCCAGCGTGGCCGAAAGTAAGTTGGCAACAGTCAAATTTTCACGCAGGTCACCGGCAAAATAGCGAATATTATTCTTATCATCACCAATATCACCCAATTCAGCACGCAGGCGCGTTTCATCTTTGTCGGCAAACATAACATTTGCACCAGCATCTGCCAGATGCCGTGCAATGGCCAATCCAACACCATTAGCAGCACCAGTGACTATGGCCGTTTTGCCAGCTACAGAAAAAGACATTTGGTACTCCTTTGATTGCGAATCTTAGACATTATAGCGATCATTTTCGTTTGGGACGAGATGCATGAAATAGCTTAAACTGGCCACTTCCAGGAAGTTCAACAACTTTAGAAAAACACTGATCCAATGCAGTCTCATAGGGAAGATGACGGTTAGCCACCAACCACAAAGAGCCTTTGGCCTTTAGACAACGCTTGCCCGCCGCAATGAAGGAACGACCCAACTCAGGATCTCCGTCCCGGCCGATATGAAACGGGGGGTTCATTACCACAGCGTCATAAGAGCCATTCCAGGTCGCCACATCTGTCCAGTAAAATTTGGCTCGTGGATCTTTTACGTTCTGCTTGGCACATTCGAGAGCAAAAAAATTAGCCTCAACCACATCCAACTTGGTAACACCATCACGACTTAGAATGCGCGAGGATAAATATCCCCAGCCCGCCCCAAGGTCTACTACAGCTCCGGCCAAGTGATCCGGTAGCGCGTCAGCCAGCAATAAGGATGCTTGGTCCACCCCCCCAGCTGAGAAGACACCAGCCTTTGTTATAAAACCTTCAAAATTCCGATCCACAGCGCGCAACCCGCATAAATCCGTTCCGGCAAACCAGAACAGCCTACCATGTGCTTTTGTAATGGTGCCTTGAACTGGAACTAGTTTACGCAAAGCTTTATAGTGGCTATCAACACCATCTGTTTTTTGCCCATCCACCACAACAATATCCGCATGCGCCGAGGCCTGGGCAATCAAATCAGCAGTTTCTTGTTTGGATCTTGTGCAACAGACAATAGCAAGCGAGAATCGGCGCGTTGGCAATTCAACATCACAGGCAAACCCTTGGTTTTTCCAAGCGATGTTTACAGGGAAAAAAGGTTGCACAATAAGGGCGTCAGTCAGTCCCATCATATCAAAACCAACATCAGGGTGTAATGCGGCCACAGGGCCATCCGGATGGGGCAAGCCAGCTTCAAACGCAATGGAAAGGCGTGCCATAGCCCTATTCTTTTTCCATAGTGCACTGCAACGGGTGCTCATTGCGCTGCGCCATATCTGATACTTGCGTTACTTTAGTTTCTGCTATTTCGCGGCTATATATGCCCACAACCGCTAAACCTTTTTTATGCACTGTAAGCATAAGTTCAAAACTTTCTTGATGGGTGAGCCCGAAGAAGCGTTCAAGAACCATTATCACAAATTCCATCGGCGTATAGTCATCATTA
>Ga0115004_10004694_pt1 | contig 10870 bp, 8 predicted proteins | sample ArcticOcean_MG_C_10_FD_88737 | JGI IMG/M metagenome (GOLD analysis project Ga0115004, IMG submission 88737) | Marine microbial communities from western Arctic Ocean - ArcticOcean_MG_CB11_90 | ecosystem: Environmental > Aquatic > Marine > Oceanic | place: Arctic Ocean: Canada Basin | collected... | reverse complement strand
TTTTCAGCATTAATTCTACATTCAATAGAATGTCCTCTAGGCGAGATGTCTACTTGGTTGAGAGCTGTGTCACCTGTAAATGCTATCCACAACTGTTCTTTGACAATATCAATACCTGTTTGAACTTCTGTTACAGGATGTTCTACTTGAACTCTGGTGTTCATTTCTAGAAAGTAGAATTTCCCATCTTCATAAATAAATTCTACTGTACCGGCACCCTCATAATTAAGTTGTTCAACCATTTTTACTGTTTTATCTAATAAATCTTTTCTTTGATTTTCTGTTAAAACTGGACTAGGTGTCTCTTCAATTAATTTTTGATGTCTTCTTTGAACCGAACAATCTCGTTCACCGAGTTGAACAGTTTTATTTTTACCTGACATTATTTGAACTTCTATATGTCTTGGATTTTTAAAATATTTTTCTATATATAATTCATCGTTATTAAAAAATTTTTTAGCTTCGCTCTTAGCTGTTAAAAATAAGTTTTCTAACTGACTTTCTTCATTAACTATTTTCATTCCCTTTCCACCACCACCACCAGCAGCTTTAATTAGTACTGGGTAACCAATTTCTTTACATAAAGATTTTGCTTCAGAAACAGATTTTACTCCATCTTCAGAGCCCTCAATAATAGGTAAACCACATTTTTTTGCTATTTTTTTTGCTTGTATCTTATCTCCCATTTTTGAAATTACATCTGCACTTGGTCCTATAAATTTTATTCCATGTTTATTAACTATTTCAGAAAATTTTGCATTTTCTGATAAAAAACCGTATCCAGGATGAATAGCTTCTGCTCCAGTTAAATCTACAGCAGACATAATTGCTGAAATATTTAAGTAACTATTTTGAGGTTGATGTGAACCTATACACACACTTTCATCAGCAAGTCTCACATGCATAGATTCAGCGTCGACATCAGAATGAACTGCCACTGTTCCTATTCCCCATTCTTTACAAGCTCTTATCACTCTAACAGCTATTTCACCTCTATTAGCTATTAAAACTTTTTTAAACATTATTAATTTATTTAAGAAGAATTAAGGTTTGACCAAATTCGACAGGTTGACCGTCTTCGACTAGCACCTTTTTAACTTCACCGTCAGCTGTAGAAGGAACGTGATTCATTGTTTTCATAGCCTCAACAATCATTATAGTCTGTCCTTTTTTTATTTTATCTCCAACTTCTGCAAATTTTTTGGCACCCGGTTCAAGAGCTAAATATGCTGTACCGATGATTGGCGATTTTACTCTTATTCCGTCAGTATCATCTGTAGATTTTAAAACAGTTTTGTTTGAAGACACTACAGCGCCTGCTTTTGATTGTTCAACGCCCACAGAAGCTTTCGAAACTTTAATTTTAGTTTGACCTTCTTGATATTCTAATTCTGTTAAACCAAACTCTTTTAAATTTTCTACAAGCTCTTTAATTAATTTTTTATCAATTTTCATTATTCAAATATTTAATCATTGCATTTAAAGCCATTATATATCCATCAGCTCCAAAACCACAAATAATTCCTTTAGCTAATTTACTTATTAAGGATTTGTGTCTGAATTCTTCTCTATTATAAATATTACTTATATGCAATTCAATAATAGGTATTTTAAGAATTTTTAAAGCATCATGTATTGCTACAGAAGTGTGAGTGTATCCTCCAGCATTAATAATTAAGCCTTGTTGTTCATTTCTAGAATTTTGAATTTTTTCAACTAATTCACCTTCAATATTAGACTGGAACATAGAGAGATTTATACTATTTTTATCAGCAAACTCGTTACAAATTTTTTCAATATCTTTTAAAGTAAAACTTCCGTACTGATTTTTCTCTCTTTCACCTAAAAGGTTGAGATTTGGTCCATTAAGAATTATAATTTTACTCATCAATATTTAATATTATTACTGATTAGCTGAATTATGGCAAAAATACAATTAAATGGAAAAAAAATATCAATTAAATCTAACTTTTCCATACAGGATCTACTAAAAAAATTTAAGTTGATTAATAAAAAAGTTGCAATTGAACACAACGGAACAATTGTTCCAAAAACAAATTATAAAAAAAAGTATTTAAAAAATGACGATAAAGTAGAGATTGTTCATTTTATTGGAGGTGGGTAGTTTGATAAAAGACATTTTAAAAGTCGCAGGCAAATCCCTTAAATCGAGATTAATTGTAGGTACTGGCAAATACAAAAACTTTTCTGAAACTGCGAAAGCGATAAAAGCCTCTGGAGCAGATATGGTTACTGTTGCAGTTAGAAGAGTTAATATTTTAGATAAAAAAAAACCGATATTAACAGACTATCTTAATCCTAAAAAAATAATCTATTTGCCTAATACTGCTGGGTGTTTTAATTCTAATGAAGCCCTAAGAACTTTAAGACTGGCTCGAGAAATGGGAGGCTGGAAATTAGTTAAGTTAGAAGTTTTAGGTGATAAGAAAACTTTATATCCAGATATGATTGAAACAATTAAATCTACAAAGATACTGGTTAAAGAGGGTTTTAAAGTCATGGTTTATTGTACAGATGATCCTTTGCTAGCAAAAAAATTGGAAGATAGTGGCGCTTCTGCAATTATGCCTTTAGCTTCTCCAATCGGATCAGGTTTAGGATTGCAGAATAAAGTTAATATTTCTTTGATTATAAAACAATCGAAAGTTCCTGTTATTGTTGATGCTGGTATAGGAACGGCATCTGATGCAACTATTGCAATGGAACTAGGTTGTGACGGTGTTTTGATTAATAGCGCTATAGCCAATGCAACAAAACCAATCTTAATGGCCGGAGCTTTTAAAGATGCCGTAATCTCCGGCCGTAAATCTTATTTAGCTGGTCGAATGCAAAAAAATTATTTTGCCTCACCCAGCTCACCTACAAAAGGATTAATTTAAATTTTTTTCTTTCTTCTTATCCAGAGAGTTCTCAATTTTTTTTTTGTCTTCTTTTTTTTTAATTCTTTTTTATTTTTTTTTAAATCCTTTTTTATTTCTTTTTTTTCAGAAACTGGCTCTCTTTTTGTCTTTTTAACTTCTGAAATAGCATCTATATTTTCAATTATTTTTATAATTTTTTTTGATTTATTTAATAGATCAATCTTATATTCTGGAATTATTAATTTTTGACCTGACAAAATCTCAATTTTAAACAAATATTTTTTTTGGAAATATTTTAATTCATCTAGTAAATTTTTTTCGATAAATATTTTTACTTTTTCTGGAACATAAGATTTAATTATTTTTACTTTATCTGTAAAAGCTAAATGTTGAATCTTTTTTATAATTTTTTGTGAAAATGAATTAAGTGAAAGCTGTGTTTCCCATTTAATAGAACCTTCTCGCAATCTTTGTCGAGTCATTTCAAGAAGACCAAAATTACTAATTCTTCCTATTTGAATTCTGGCTCTATCTTTCCTAATACTCTCTCTCATTTTTTTTTCTACAGTGCGTCTATTAAAGAAATTCATCATATCAATGAAGTCAATTACAATTAAACCAGATAAGTCTCTTAATTTAATTTGATGAGCTATTTCTTCTGCAGCTTCTAAATTTGTATTTAAGGCTGTTTTTTCGATATTAATTTGTTTTGTAGATTGACCAGAATTAATATCAATTGAAACTAGAGCTTCAGTTGGGTTAATAACTAAATATCCACCTGATTTTAATTTTACTGTAGGTTCATAAATATTATTTAACTCTTTTTCAATATTTGCATCATGAAAAAGAGGAATTTTTCCTCTATATTTTTTAATATTTTTCACATTTTTGGGCATTAATTCTTTCATGAATTTTTTTGCTTTTTGATATGCCTCATTACCTTCGATATAAACATTTTTAGTTTCATTATCGTAAGTATCTCTAAGTGATCTTTTAATTATATCTCCTTCTTCATAAACTAAGGAAGGGGCATTTGAGTCTAATGCTTTATTCTTTATTTCTTCCCATGTTTTTACTGTATTTTGAAAATCCTTTTCTATTTCATTTTTTGTTTTATTTGCACCTGCGGTTCTCACAATTACTCCCATACTTTTAGGAATATCTATTTCATTAAGAATATTTTTCATTTTTTGTCGATCAGAAGAGTTAAAAATTTTTCTAGATATTCCGCCTCCCTTTGGTGTGTTTGGCATTAAAACCATATATTTTCCAGCAAGAGAAATAAAGGTTGTGAGCGCAGCCCCTTTTTGACCTCTTTCTGCTTTGATAACTTGTATTAAAATTACTTGACCAGGTTTGATAACTTCTTGAATTTTGTATCTTTTGATACCGAATGAAGATTTTACTTCTTCATGATAATTTTTTTTTTTATTTTCTTTAGACTCTTCAAGCTTATCTTCTTTAATATCTCTTTCATTGATGTCAGGATTAGTTTCAAGGCTGGAATTTTCTTGCAAATTTTCGGTTGCTTTGTCTTTTAAATTTTCTCTTATTTTTTCTTCCGCAACTCTTATTTTTTCCTTATCTTCCGAAGGTATTTGATAGTAATCTGATTGAACGTCATTAAATGCTAGGAAACCATGCCTATCCCTTCCAAAATTTACAAATGCGGCTTGTAAAGAAGGCTCAACCCTACTTACTGTTGCTAGATAAATATTATTTTTAAAATTTAAATTGTTCTTATCTTCAAATTCATACTCTTCAATTGAATTTGTAGATTTGAGTACAATACGAGTCTCGTTAGGATGCGAAGCATCAATGTATAAATTTTTTTCCATTTTGATTGAATTCCTTTTAATTTGTTGAAATCTATGAATTTTAAACTTGTCATTAATATATTTTATACGAATTTATGAATAAATACACTTATTTAAATTTTCTATGCCTAAAGAAAGACCAATTTATTATAAATAAAAGGTTAAATGCTAAATTTTCTTAATTTTTCACTAAAATTTATAATTACCTTTTTAATCGTATTGTTACTTTTTACACTATCAACGTTATGGTATTTTTCTATTGGTTTACCAGATTATAAAAAATTATCAAATTACCAACCGCCTATTTCGAGTAGGGTGTATTCAGAGAATGGAAAACTAATAGCAGAATACGCCATTGAAAAAAGATTGTTCGTTCCTTTCGAGTCTATTCCTGAAAAAGTAATTAATTCTTTTTTATCAGCAGAAGATAAAAATTTTTTTCAACATTCTGGAGTCGATGTTAAAGGGATTTTAAGAGCTATAATTAAAAATATTAAAAATATAGCTCAAAATAAAAGACTTGAAGGAGCCTCCACTATCACCCAACAAGTCGCAAAAAATTTTCTTTTAACTAATGAAGTGTCAATGAAAAGAAAGATTAAAGAAGCAATATTAGCTTTTAGAATTGAAAGAGCATATACGAAGAAAAGAATTTTAGAATTATATCTTAATCAAATATATTTGGGGCAAGGAACTTACGGAATCGCAGCAGCAAGTTTGGAATATTTTGATAAATCAATTAAAGAACTAACATATCCGGATACAGCCTTATTAGCCGCATTACCAAAAGCTCCAAGCAAATATAACCCTTATAGATATCCTGAAGTGGCAGAATTTAGAAGAAATTTAGTACTTAAAAATTTAGAAGAAAATAATATTATTACAAAAAAACAATTAAATAAATTCAAAAAAGTAAAAATAATATTAAAAAAAAGAAAAATTGAAATAGTCAATGAAGCAAATTCTTATACAGAAGAAGTAAGAAGAACTGTGAATGAAAAATATGGTTTTGAAAAATTATATTCTCAAGGTTTAAGTATTAGGACTCCTTTAAATATTGATTATCAAATTCAAGCAATAAAATCACTAAGAAAAGGTTTAGAAAATTATGATAGAAGGCATGGATGGAGGGGTCCATTAGCTAATAAGTTTAAAGATAAAAACTGGAGGAGCAAACTAGATAAATTTAAACTTGATCCAACTTTAAATTGGAAGTTTGCAGAAATAATAAAACTGAATAACTCACAAATAAATTTTAAAATTGTTAAAGAAAAAAAAGAAAATATTAAAGGAATTTTGTTTTTAAAAAATCTAAATTGGACAATACCCCCCCAAAAATTTATTTCTGATAGGTATGAAATTGGTGATATAATTTTTGTAAAAAAAGAAAATAATTCATGGCTGTTAAAACAATATCCTAAAGTAAATGGAGGAATAGTTATTTTAGATCCTCACACAGGAGATGTTAAAGCATTAGCAGGAGGATTTAATTTTAAATCGAGTGAATTTAATAGAGTTACTCAAGCTAAGAGACAGCCTGGCTCAGCTTTTAAACCAATTGTTTATGCCGCTGCATTAGAAAATGGTTTTGCACCTAACTCAATAATTCTTGATGCCCCATTTGTTGAAAGTCAGGGAGTAGGCCTTAAAAATTGGAAACCAGAAAATTATGGAAAAAAATTTTATGGACCATCCACTTTTAGAAAGGGCATTGAGTATTCTAGAAATTTAATGACAGTAAGAATAGCTAAAATTTTAGGTATAGATAAAGTTTTAGATTTATCTAAAAAACTTAACATTTATAATGAAATTCCTGAATTATTATCTGTATCATTAGGAGCTGCAGAAACTACTTTAATTAATTTGACTTCTTCATATGCCCCGTTTGTAAATGGTGGAAAAAAAATTGAACCAAACTTAATTTCAAGAATTCAAGACAGAAGAGGAAAAACAATTTTTAAAATTGAAAATAGAAAGTGTATAGGATGTGATAAATTTATAGATCAATCAGTCGAATATCCAAAAATTGAAAATACAAATGAAAGAGTATTTAGTGAAGAAACAGCTTACCAAATGGTAACAATTTTAAGAGGAGCGGTAGAAAGAGGAACTGCCAAAAAATTAAAATCTCTTAATGTCCCATTAGCAGGAAAAACCGGTACAACTAATGATAATTATGACGCTTGGTTTATTGGTTTTTCATCTAATTTAGTCATTGGTGTTTACGTTGGATTTGATAATCCAAAATCACTTGGAAAATTTGAAACAGGATCAAAGGCTGCTTTACCTATATTTAAAGATTTTATAGAAAATGCAATGTACAGAGATGATTTTGATGATTTTAGAATACCCGAGAATATTTATTTAACTTCATTAAATTACGACACAGGTTTAAAATCAGCTCCAGGAGAAAAAAATACAATTATCGAAGCGCTGAAATTGAAAGATATTAACAATATTGATAATAATAATTTAATCTCAATCAGTGGACGTGATAAACTAATTAAGTTTAGACAATTTTACTAATGCAAAATTTTGAAACCAAGTTAGAAATCACTGAAAAAGCTCTAAGTAATATTAGGGGGTATCTTTGATAAAGAAGATGTCGAGATTAAACTTAAAGAGTTAGAAAAAACTCTTTTGCAAGAAAATTTTTGGAAAGATAAAGAGTTAGTAAAAAAGACTGTTAAACAAAAAAAAATCTTTGAAAATATCTTAGATTCTTATAGAAAATCATTAGACGAACTAAATAGTACTAAAGATTTATTTATTCTCGCCACACAAGAAAAAGACGACGAGATTATTCAAGATTGCAATATAAAAATACAAGAAATCTTAGAGGATATTAAACAAAATCAGATAAATTGTTTTCTATCAGGAGAAAACGATGGCTATGACATATATCTTGAAATTCATGCTGGTGCAGGTGGAACAGAAAGTCAGGACTGGGCTGATATGCTTAGAAGAATGTATATGAAATGGTTTGATAAAAAAAAATATAAATATGAAATCATTAGTGAGCATAAAGGAGAAGAAGCTGGAATAAAATCTTCCATAATTAAAGTTGATGGAGATTATTTGTACGGGTTAATGAAAGCAGAATCTGGTGTGCATAGACTGGTGAGAATATCCCCATTTGATAGTGGCGCAAGACGCCACACTAGTTTTGCTAGCGTATGGGTTTACCCAGCTGTAGATGATAATATTAATATAAAGATTGATGAAAAAGATTTAAGAATAGACACTTACAGATCTAGTGGCGCTGGAGGGCAGCATGTAAATACTACAGATAGCGCTGTAAGAATAACCCATTTACCTACAAAAATTGTTGTTCAATGTCAGAACGAAAGGTCTCAACATAAAAACAAAGAGACCTGTTATAAGATGTTAAAAGCAAGATTATACGAATATGAAATGCAAAAAAGAGAAGAAGAAAATCAAAAAGACTTAAACACTAAAACAGATATAGGTTGGGGGCATCAAATTAGATCATATGTTCTGCAACCCTATCAATTAGTAAAGGATTTAAGAAATAAAACTGAGAATACAAATCCCTCAAGTGTTTTAGACGGTAATATTGATCAGTTTATAGAAGAGGGTATAAAAATTAAATAATGAAGAAAATTATTAATACCTTAATTTTTCTATTTTTTTTTCTTTTAGTTATATTAGCTGTAACTTTAACAACTATCGGAATTGAAACTAGTAGATTTAACACTTTGATTTTAAAAAAAATTAATCAGACAAATAATAATATCAACTTAGAATTAAAAAAGATTAAATTTAAATTTGATATTAAAGAAGTAAGCTTATTTTTAGAGACAATAGATCCGTTAATATATTACCGGGATACAGTTGTTCCAGCAAAAAATATTAGAGTTTATGTGGATTTTGTATCCATCGTAAAAGCAGAACCTAAAATCAAAAAGGTTAATTTAGTTTTAAATCAACTTGATATTAAACAATTAAAAAAAATATCGATTACTTTTAAACCATCTAATTTTAATAGCTTTTTGAATAATAAGATTAAACAAGGGAAATTAAATGCTGAGTTAGAAATATATCTAAATGATAACAACTTGCTAGATAATTTTATTGCGAAAGGATCATTTTCAAATTTAAAAGCTGAAGTTACAAGTGATGTTGATTTAGAAAAAACTAACTTTAATTTTTTTGCCGATAAAACTGACATCTTATTAAAAAATTTTTCTGGTGAAATAGGGCCTGTAAAAATAATTAATGGTAATTTTAAAATAAAATTATCTTCTGAAATTTTGTTAGAGTCTAGTTTTACAACAAATTTTAAATTCAATAAGAATTTAAAAGATTATAAAAACATATTAAGTAATTACGAGTACGCTAAAGATATAACTGATTTAGAAGCAGAAATTAATAATAACTTTAAAATAAATTTTGATGAAACATATAAAGTAAAAAATTATGATTATACAAGTACTGGTAAAATATTAAAAGCAAATTTTGATTTTAAAAAACCTTTTGAAAATAGCTTTCTTGAAGATAAAATTAATAATTTATCTTTAATAGAAACGGAAATAAAAACTAACCTAAATATAAAAAAAAAAAATGTGATTATTTCAGGAAAATATTCTTTGAATAAAGGTGATATTTTGTCTTATAATTTAGAAAATTATATTGAAAAAAAATTATTAAAATTAAATCTTAATGCAGATTATAATAAAAATATTGAAATAGAAGCTATTAATTATAAAAAACTAAAAAACTCTATTGCTAATATTTCCATAAACTTAGATAAACAAAAAGATAATATTAGAATTAATAAATTAAATTTAATCGAAGGAAATAATTCAATTTTTATTAATGATATTAAAATAGATAAGAATAAACTTCTATCGTTTAAAAAAATTACAGTTAAAACAAATAAAAATGGAAAAAAAAATAACGATTTTTCTATTTTATATGGAAAAAAGGTTGTAATAAATGGATCTCAATTCGATGCTAGTAATTTGCCTAAAATTTTAAGTCGAAAAACACCAAATAACGTATTTTCTAATATTACTAAAGATATCGAGATCGATCTTACCAATGTACTGGCACCTTTGTCAGAAAATCTTAAAAATTTTAAATTAATTGGCAAAATCGAAAAGGGAAAATTTATTAAAATATCTTCAAAAGGAGATTTTGGAGAAAATAATTATTTAGATATAACAATGAAAAAAGATCCCAACAATCAAAAAAAATATTTAGAAATTTACTCAGATTTAACAAGGCCACTTTTAACCGAATACAGTTTTTTTAAAGGTCTTACTGGGGGCAAACTATTATATTCAGCTATCATTGACGGCAATAATTATAAGTCAAAATTAAAAATTGAAGACTTCAATGTTATAAATGCTCCAGGAGTGATTAAACTGTTATCTTTAGCAGATCTAAGTGGTTTAGCAGATATAGCTAAAGGTGAGGGATTATCATTTGATGTTTTAGATATTGATATGGAAAAAAATAAGGACCTACTAAAATTAAATGAAATTCTTGCTCTTGGGCCAAGTATTTCAGTAATAATGGAAGGGTATCAAAATTCAACAGTTACTAGTTTGAGAGGAAATTTAATTCCCGCAAAAACATTAAATACAATGATCTCTAAAATACCTGTATTAGGAAATATAATAATACCAAATGAAGTTGGAGAAGGACTATTTGGAATTAGTTTTAAGATGAAGGGGCCACCAGGAAAAATAAAAACCACTATAAACCCTATAAAAACAATAACTCCAAGATTTATTCAAAAAATTATTGAAAAAAAAAGAGGAATTAAATAATTTTAATTAGATAATGTTTTTTTTTTCCAAAAGATATTTTTAAGTTTTTTTCTTTAAAATCAATTAATTTAAGCACTCTATTAGCATCAGTAATTACAACATTGTTAATTTTTAAACCTTTATTTAAAATCGCTCTTCTAGACTCACTTTTAGATGACATAATATTATTTTTTGATAAAAAATCTAAAAGATTTATTCCTTTATTTAATTCACCCGATCTTAGTTTTACTACAGGAAGATCATCACCTAATCCACCACCTTCAAACGTTTCTATTGCAGTTCGTTCTGCTTTTTTAGAGGCTAATTCCCCATGAAGAATTTTCGTAGCTTCATTTGCTAGTATTATTTTAAGATTATTTATATTTTTTTCTTT
>Ga0115004_10004693_pt1 | contig 10870 bp, 9 predicted proteins | sample ArcticOcean_MG_C_10_FD_88737 | JGI IMG/M metagenome (GOLD analysis project Ga0115004, IMG submission 88737) | Marine microbial communities from western Arctic Ocean - ArcticOcean_MG_CB11_90 | ecosystem: Environmental > Aquatic > Marine > Oceanic | place: Arctic Ocean: Canada Basin | collected... | reverse complement strand
GATTAAATCCGCCTTGGCGCATTGCATCTACTACGTAACGATCACCTACGTCTGTACGATGCATGCCAATGCCTTGGCCCTCCAGCCACTGCTCTAAACCAAGATTTGACATGACTGTGGTAACCAAAGCGCCACCACGTAAATTGCCAGACTTTGCCCAACGTCCCGCAATCAGCCCCATAACTTGATCACCATCGGCAATCTGGCCTTTTTCATCAACAATTGCGACGCGATCAGCATCACCGTCTAGGCAAATACCAAGATCTGCACCGTATTTCAAAACTGAGGCTACTGCTGCCTGTGGAGCAGTAGATCCTACAGCCTTGTTGATATTGTAGCCATTAGGTTCCACCCCAATGGGGATAACCTCTGCACCTAATTCCCAAAGCACTTCTGGGGCGGCTCGATAAGCCGCACCGTTGGCGCAGTCAATAACCACTTTCATCCCGTCTAAGCGCCGGCCTATGGGAAAAGTAGTTTTGACCGCTTCAACATAACGCCCTGTTGCGCTTTCAATACGGTTTGCGCGACCAATATTATCAGGCAAGCAAAGATCAACACCGCTGTGAAATAGAGATTCAATTTCTGCTTCTGCCGTGTCTGAAAGCTTATAGCCATCAGGCCCAAAAAACTTAATTCCATTATCATGATGTGGGTTATGGCTGGCTGAAACCATAACGCCAACATCAGCGCGCATTGAGTGTGTAAGCATGCCAACCGCTGGTGTGGGGATTGGGCCCAAAAGCACTACGTCCATTCCAGTAGACAAAAAACCAGCAGTCAATGCACTTTCAATCATATAGCCAGACCGCCGCGTATCCTTCCCGATAACGACCTTATGACCTTGCGTTTTGTCTGTCCTAAAATATCGACCAGCGGCCGCCGCCAACCGCAACGCAGTCTCTGCTGTCATCGGATAAGTATTCGCGGTTCCGCGCACTCCATCTGTTCCAAACAGGGTACGTTTCATTTTTATTCCTCTCAGGCCTACTAAGTACATTATCCACTTTCAAATTGATACATCCGATGTGGGCAAATTACTATCTATGTTATTGATACAAAATTACTAAAAACTCAAAGTACCTGCGCTGTGATCCAGCCGACAGATAGGCCCAAGGCAAGTGCCATAAAAAACCAACGTTTTGTGTGAGAGGAACGCTTAAGGCCTTTATGAGATGTGTTGTATGTTTTAATTAGTGCTGCCTCTGCCATTTGTGGAAGTTTGGGACCAAAGCGCGACAATATACGTGCAGTTTTTAACAGATCTTTCATCAGGGCCTTGGGCCCAATGCTTTGTTTGATGTAATCTTCCACAATTGGATGGGCCACTTCCCAAATATTGATCTGAGGGTGCAAGCTGCGAGCTACTCCCTCCACTACAACCATGGTGCGCTGTAATAAAATTAGTTCTGTGCGAGTCTCCATACCAAACTGCTCTGTGACGTCAAAAAGATATGTTAAAACTTTGCCCATACTTATTTGTGTGGCGTCCATACCGAAAATTGGCTCACCTACGGCCCGAAGTGCACGGGCAAATTCATCGACATCTTTATCAGCTGGAACATAACCAGCTTCAAAATGCACCTCTGCCACGCGCTTGTAATCACGGCGGATAAAGCCAAAGAGGATTTCGGCATAGACCCGGCGAGTGTATTCATCGATGCGCCCCATGATGCCAAAATCATAAGCAATCACATCTCCATTAGCGGCGACTTTAATATTCCCCTGATGTAAATCAGCGTGGAAAAACCCATCGCGCAGTGCGTGGGATAAAAATAGTTGTAAGATTCGTTCGCCAATTTTTCTCCGGTCATGGCCCGCAGCGTCCAATGCGGCATTATCTCCAGCCGAGATGCCTTCGGCCCAGTCCATTGTCATTACATTCTTGCCAGATAAGTTCCAATTGACCTTTGGCAACTGGAATCCTAAGTCGGCTTCAGTGTTGGCTGCGAATTCACCAGCCGCACTGCTTTCTAGTCTCAAGTCCAGCTCTCCCATTACCACGCCTTCGAAGTGGGCGATCACATCCAGAGGACGCAGACGTCGGGCGCTGGGTGCTAAGGTCTCAATCATTCTGGCTGCAAAGTAAAAAGCATCTATGTCGCGGCGAAAGGCTTTTTCAATTCCGGGGCGAAGTACTTTGACTGCAACATTAGACCCATCAGAGATTAGCTTGCCACGGTGAACTTGTGCGATGGATGCTGCTGCAACAGGTTCACTAAATTCGCTAAAAAGTCCCTCCAAGGGCTGTTCAAGCTCAGCCTCAATCATCTGTTTGGCGTCCGCCATGGGGAAGGGGGGAAGCTTATCTTGTAGCACTCGCATCTGAACGGCCAACTCTTCGCCCACCACATCGGGCCGAGTTGACAAAATTTGCCCAAACTTTATGTAGGCAGGTCCTAAGGCTGTAAGCGCGCGGGTTGCCGGTGGCATGGTGGTATCGCCCTTGTAGCCAAGCCATTGGAATGGCCAGCCTAAAACTTTTGCTCCGAGACGTACACCCCAAGGGGCATTATAGGCATCTAAAATAACATTCATTGCGCCTGTGCGCTCCAGTGTGGCGCCCGTGCGGATCAAACGAAATATATTATGTGGACCGCGCATCTAAACTTTCCAACCTGAATGAAGTGCCGCAATACCAAGTGATAGGTTTCGATAGCTAGTATTTTTGAACCCAGCATGCTGCACCATGCTGAGAAAAGTTTCTTGATCGGGGAATTTACGAATCGATTCGACTAGATATTGGTAGCTACTACGATCATTTGTGATCAGTTTTCCCATAGTTGGAATCACATTGAACGAGTAAAGATCGTAGGCTTTTTGCGCTAAGGGTACTGGAATTTGACTGAATTCCAGCACCATCAAACGCCCGCCGGGCCGCAAAATCCGAAAAGCTTCATTCAGCGCTTCTTGCGGTTGCGTGACGTTGCGGATTCCGAAGCTTATAGTGTAAACATCAAAGCTGTTGTCGGCAAAGGGCAGGGACATTGCGTCACCTACTATCCAATCCAAACTATCTAGAATTTGATCGGTTTCTGCGCGTTTGCGACCTTCAATTAGCATGTTTTCAGTTATATCAAGCACAGTGGCATGCCCAGAACCAGCACGCTTCAGGAATTTGAAGCTAATATCGCCGGTGCCACCTGCAACATCGAGCAGCCTTTGGCCAGGCCTTGGGGCCAACCAATCCATCATAGCTTCTTTCCAAATACGATGAATGCCCACGCTCATGATATCATTCATAATGTCGTATTTACTGGCAACAGAAGTAAAAACGTTCTGCACTTTGCCAGCCTTTTCGGCCTCCGGAACGGTTTCGAAACCAAAGTGTGTTGTTTGCTCAGCAGTGCCTTGCATAGGACAGACCCTTTTGTGTGTATAGCACCCCTTATAATGTGCGGAACGGCTGATACAATGTGAACTACCATAAGGAAGCGTTTAGATGCCCGAATTACCAGAAGTTGAGACAGTCCGCCGCGGACTGGAACCCGCCATGAAAAATCAATTGATTGCTAAGGCTGATGTTAACCGCCCTGATTTGCGCTGGCCCTTCCCACCGAATTTGGCAGACCGCTTAACCGGTGCGCGGGTTCTTGGATTGCGTCGCAGGTCAAAATATATCCTCATTGATCTGGATTCGGATGAAACATTAATTGTGCATCTTGGAATGTCTGGTCGGATGTTGGTGTCTGGTATTCAGCTCGGCCAATTTTTTCTAGACCACCCTGCAGTTGAAAAACATGACCATGTCGTGCTTCATATGGAAAATAATGCGCGGATCACCTTCAACGATGCCCGCCGTTTTGGCATGATGGATTTGGCAGTCACGGCGGCTGTGGAGCAACATAAGCTCTTGGCATCACTTGGGCCGGAGCCTTTAGGCAATTCTTTTGATGAAGCTTACCTCATATCTGCGTTCGCAGGGAAAACCGCTCCAATAAAATCATTGCTTTTGGACCAAAGAATCATTGCAGGACTTGGCAATATATATGTCTGTGAAGTGCTTTACCGCGCCAAGATTTTACCAATGTATAAGGCGGGGGGGCTTTCCAAGTCCCGTATTGGCAAAATTTTACCCATTATTCGAGAGGTCCTTGAAGAGGCCATTTTGGCAGGAGGCTCAAGTCTTAAAGATTATCGTCAAACTGGTGGTGAATTAGGTTACTTCCAACACAATTTCCAAGTTTATGACCGGGAAGGCTTGCCCTGCGCAAGCGGTGAGTGCACTGGTGTTATTAAGCGTGTCACTCAAGCGGGGCGATCCAGCTTCTACTGTCCAATCTGTCAAAGATAACTTGCTATCGAATGTGAACCTGATAGGCGTTATTATCTTAAAGAAGCAATTCAGGGGCCAAGCATGGCTTATGAGACAATCATTGTCGAAATAGCAGATCACATCTGTGTAATAAAATTAAACCGCCCAACGGCTCTTAATGCTTTGAATAGTCAACTAGTTGCTGAACTTGGTGATGCTGTAATTCAAGCTGAGGCCAACGATAAAGTGCGCTGCATGGTTATCACTGGATCTGAAAAGGCTTTTGCTGCTGGCGCTGATATAACCGAAATGGCAGAAAAATCTTTTGTTGAAGTTGTTACTGGTGATTTATTTGGTGCGAGCATGATGCCAATTCAGATTGCGAAAAAACCCGTTATAGCAGCCGTTTCTGGCTACGCGCTGGGTGGTGGTTGTGAATTGGCGATGATGTGTGATTTTATCATCTGTGCTGAAAATGCGAAGTTTGGCCAGCCTGAAATTAACCTTGGTGTTATTGCAGGCATTGGCGGCACTCAGCGGCTGACCCGCTTTGTAGGCAAGTCTAAGGCAATGGATATGAATCTGACTGGGCGATTCATGGATGCTGAAGAAGCTGAGAGATCAGGGCTTGTTAGCCGTGTTGTACCGGTTAAGCGCTTAATGGAGGTTGCGCTCGAAGTGGCTGCTAAAATAGCTGAAAAATCTCAACTTTCCACTGTGGCCGCAAAAGACGCTGTGAATAGATCTTATGAGACAACATTATCAGAGGGCCTGTTGTTTGAGCGCCGGGTTTTTCATTCGATGTTTGCAACCGAGGATCAAAAAGAGGGTATGTCAGCCTTTATAGAAAAACGCGAGCCGCATTTTCGGGATAAGTAAGTCTAGAATCACTTTGCAACTTCAGAAAAACTCGCTATACGCGCCTTAATTAAATGCGCGTGTGGCCCGCTTGGCTTTATATGATCCGGTCCAATTCGGTATGGGCCTAGCGGTAGTACGTGTGGCACAAGATCAAAACAGGACCTGATATCATGGCAAATTCACCACAAGCTAAAAAGAGAGCGCGCCAAATAGAGCGCCGGACCGCAGTAAATAAAAATCGCAAATCACGTATTCGGACTTTTCTACGCAAAGTTGAAGAAGCTATTGAATCTGGTGATAAAGATGCAGCAGTTTCTGCTTTTCGTGCCGCTCAGCCAGAGTTAATGCGCGGAGTGACAAAAGGTATATTCCACAAAAATACAGCCTCACGGAAAGTTTCTCGTTTGGCAGCCCGGGTCAAAGCTATCTCATAAGGCTTGTTATAAATTTATAAAAAAAGGCGCAGATTTTTTACAGCGCCTTTTTTTATTTAAGTCTCAGAAAACAAATGAATTATTTTTAAAATCTCCAAAGATTAATATGTGAGCTGGAGATTCTTTTTCTGAAAATACGGAGTCAAGAATTAAGATCTATTGCAGAGCTCGTTGCCTCGAGGATAAAAAGTAGTACGAGTCACATAACGAATCTTGGAGAATGATGGATTTTAGCGATTGCCGCTGCTGAACGGCGACAAAACTTTGGTCCAGAAATTTACTTAAATATCCATTTTAGTGGATAATTTAAGTGTATTTGCTAGGAAAGAATTCTACTATTTCGGTAGGTGGCTACTTTTTTTGTTTGTGATGCAATGTAATTGCAGAGCACTTTCTAGGCTATAATTTGGCTATAAGCTTTGGGGTTCAGGGGAAACGCATGACACTAGAAATTTGGGGTATCGCTTCTGACCGTCTACGCAAAACTCTTGGTCAAAACAATTTTAAGTCCTGGATTGAGCCATTACAATTTATTAATGAAACTGGTGGAACTGCCGAATTTTCTGTGCCCACAAGCTTTTTTGGAAATTATGTACAGCAGCATTTTGGGGATCAAATATTACTTCAAATATGTGCGTCGGGCTTACAAGCTCAGCGAGTTTCTTTTTCTGTTGGGCGCGCTGATCGTGCCATTCTGGCCGTTAATGCAGCGCAGACCGTGTCTGAGTCCGCTAAACTGCGGGAGATTCAAGGTGCAAAATTGGACTCAAGATTTGTGTTTGACAATTTTGTGGTCGGAAAACCCAACGAACTAGCTCATGCTGCGGCCAAACGGGTTGCCGAAGCCGGCCCTGTTACGTTTAATCCACTTTTTCTTTATGGTGGTGTGGGTCTTGGAAAAACCCACTTGATGCACGCCATCGCTTGGCAGCTGCAGTCAAATCGACCTGATATCAACGTTATGTATTTGTCTGCGGAGCAATTTATGTATCGTTTTGTGCAATCATTGCGCGAACGAAAGATGATGGATTTCAAAGAACTATTCCGATCAGTTGATGTTTTGATGGTTGATGATGTTCAGTTCATTGCGGGTAAAGACAGCACGCAAGAGGAATTCTTTCATACCTTTAATGCGCTGGTCGATCAAAATAAGCAGATCATTATATCTGCAGATCGAGCCCCTGGTGAGATTAAACACCTGGAAGATCGTATTGCTAGTCGTCTGCAATGTGGATTGGTAGTCGATCTTCATCCTACCACATATGAACTCCGCTTGGGCATTCTGCAGTCAAAAATTGGGTTGTATCAGTCAAGCTATCCTGGCATCGAAGTGCGTCAGGACGTAGTTGAATTCCTAGCCCATCGTATTTCTGCAAACGTCCGAGTTCTTGAGGGTGCTTTGACACGCTTATTTGCTTTTGCATCATTGGTTGGTCGCGAAATTACTGTTGAGATGACACAGGACTGTTTATCAGACATTCTTCGGATCTCTGACCGCAAGGTTACAGTTGAAGAGATTCAACGCAAAGTAAGTGAGCATTATAACATTCGCTTGTCTGATATGTTGGGCCCCAAACGGCTACGCAGCTATGCGCGTCCTCGGCAAATTGCGATGTATCTATGTAAAAAACTTACAAGCAGATCTTTGCCTGAAATTGGCCGCCGGTTTGGAGGGCGAGACCACACAACAGTAATGCATGGCGTGCGTCGAATCGATGATCTTCGTAACCAAGATAGTCAAATGTCAGATGATCTTGATATGCTTCGGCGTTCATTAGAGGGTTAAAACCTTTTCTAGCCCCACAACTCCCAAACGCCGTCGACAAAGCCTTGTGTCCCGTGGAAAACTCTTTACGGTTTAGCTTCAAAATACGTGACGGAGAACGGCAATGAAACTGTCTATTGAACGCTCAACTTTGTTGAAGGCTGTGTCCCAAGCACAGTCCGTTGTGGAGCGCAGAAATACGATTCCAATATTGGCGAATGTCTTGATCGAAGCGGATGGAGACCATGTGTCCTTCCGAGCTACGGATCTTGACATAGAGATTGTTGATCGTGTGACTGCAATGGTAGAGCGTGGGGGGGCCAGCACGGTTTCTGCCGTAATGTTGCATGAAATCGTTCGCAAACTGCCTGATGGTGCGCTTGTAAACCTGGTTGATGATGGTGTAGCGGGTCGCCTCACAGTGGAAGCTGGTAGATCCAATTTCTCGCTGGCGACGCTTCCAAAAGAAGACTTTCCGGTTATGGCCTCTTCAGAATACACTTCTAATTTCACAGCTCCTGCCATGATGCTACGCCGGTTGTTTGATAAATCAAAGTTTGCGATTTCTACAGAAGAGACCCGCTATTACTTGAATGGCGTCTATATGCATATTGCTGAAGGTGATGGAGGCCAAAAACTTCGTTGTGTGGCCACTGACGGTCACCGCTTAGCGCGGATTGATGCTGACCTGCCTACAAATGCCGAAGATATGCCGGGCGTTATTGTGCCGCGTAAAACAGTTGGTGAAATGCGTAAACTTTTAGATGATGATGATGCGCAAATTGCCGTGTCTGTCTCTGAGACTAAAGTACGCTTTGCCACACCGAATGTAACACTGACTTCAAAAGTTATTGATGGCACGTTTCCTGATTATACCCGTGTTATTCCATCCGGTAATACACGCAAGCTTGAGGTCGATGCCTCTGAATTTGCAAAAGCGGTTGATCGTGTGGCCACGGTATCGTCTGAGCGTTCACGTGCTGTGAAATTATCATTGGATGAAGATCGTTTGATTCTATCAGTAAATGCGCCAGACAGTGGCGCTGCTGAAGAAGAACTGGCAGTAGCTTATGGTGATGAGAAATTAGAAATTGGCTTTAATGCGAAGTATCTTCTTGAAATTGCTAGCCAAGTTGATCGGGAAAACGCAGTTTTTTTATTCAATACTGCGGGTGACCCTACTTTGATGCGAGAAGGTAATGATACTTCGGCAATATATGTCGTTATGCCAATGCGAGTTTAAGCTGATAAAATGTGAAGGGCGCAAATGCCCAATCTTTTCCTCGAATCCCTAAGACTATCTCATTTTAGATCACATCACGTGGTTAATATTGCCTGTGATTCGAGGCCTATTGCTATTTATGGTGCTAATGGGGCCGGTAAAACCAATATCTTGGAGGCTGTCTCATTGTTGTCGCCCGGTCGCGGGGTGCGCCGTGCTAGTGCTGAAGACATGACTCGTCGGCCAGAGGCCGTTGGTTGGAAGGTAAAGGCTATTCTCCGGTCTCAAGACCGCATGCATGAAATTGAAACTTGGTCTGAGAATGGTGCTGCTCGTCAGGTCCGCATAGATAGTAAGGCCGCCACACAGGTGACGCTAGGTCGTATTGCGCGGGTGTTATGGTTGATACCAGCCATGGATCGTTTGTGGACCGAAGGCGCTGATGGTCGCCGTAGGTTTTTGGATCGTATGACACTTTCTTTTTACCCGAGCCATGCCGAAAATGTTTTGAATTATGAAAAAAATATGCGGGAACGAAATCGATTATTAAAGGAACAAGTTCAAGACGCACACTGGTATCGGGCCATTGAAGGGCAGATGGCGGTGGCGGGCATAAAAATATGGGCTGCGCGTAAAGAGGCGTTAATGCACATCCATGCTTCTCAGGAGGACGCCGAAACATCCTTTCCCACTGCAAATCTGACGCTTACTAATGCTGAAAGTATTGAAATACCCAAAAATAGTGAAGATTTAGCCACTATTTTAGCTGAGTACCGAGGGCGTGATATTGTAGCGGGTCGAACCCTTGCTGGGCCACATCGTGATGATATCTATGGCGTTTTTGCAGCAAAAAATGTGCCAGCCAAAGATAGCTCAACTGGAGAGCAAAAAGCGCTGTTGATCTCTTTGATTTTAGCGAATGGGCGTGCGTTGAATGAGCAAACAGGCATCCCACCTGTACTGCTTCTAGATGAGGTCGCTGCCCATTTGGACGCTGGTCGCCGGGCTGCTCTTTATGATGAAATTTGCGCGCTTGGGGCGCAGGCTTGGATGACTGGCACGGGGCCAGAGCTTTTTGAGGAGTTGGGTCCCCGCGCGCAACATTTATTGGTGTCTGAAGCGGATGGAAAATCACAGGTAAAATTTCAGTGAGTATGACACTGCAAGCTTCGGATCTAGCACTCTATGCCATAGCCCTTTTAATTTTATTTCTCACGCCTGGACCAGTCTGGGTGGCGCTTTTGGCGCGCGCAATTGCTGGTGGGTTTCAAGCTGCTTGGCCTCTGGCGCTAGGCGGAGCCCTTGGAGATGCGATATGGCCGACCCTCGCTATTTTAGGCGTAAGCTGGGTGGTTAACGAGATCGATGGCATCATAGCTATTCTGCGTTACGTGGCCGCTATGGTATTTTTAGTTATGGGTCTGTTATTAAATCTAAAAGCATAAAACGTTTTGGGCAATGATAGCCGCCTCACCCACCCTGGTATGTGGACAGGTTTTATTTCTGGGGTTTTGATAATTTTGGGAAACCCTAAGGCTATTTTATTTTATATGGGGGTTTTGCCTGGATTTTTTGATTTAACTAAAGTGGTTCCGATGGACATCATTGCTATTGTTGTGGTTTCCATTTCAATACCACTTTTAGGTAATTTAACTTTAGCTATTTTTGTGAATAAGGCGCGGGCATTTTTGCAGCCACCACGCACTGTGCGGCGCCTCAACACCGTATCTGGTATGCTGCTGATTGCTGTTAGGCTGGTGATCCCATTTGTCTAAAAGATTAACGAATATTGCATTCATTAGTCAATTTTCTGTGGACCAAAAGTAAGGACTGACCACATGCAGCGACTGGTGTGGCCCCTTTGGTGGCTAGTTACGCTTCCACAAGTGATTTTTAGTCTTTTTGTGCTTGAGCGTGAATGAACCCATAAAACGCTCCTTGCATATTACAACTTTAAGGTAAGGACCGTCTAGGCGTGTGGTCTTGTGCTGCTGTTACCGTTCCAGCGGCCCTGGTATTTTCATTTAGAGCATCACACTCTTCCCAAATTCCACACTGATGTTGGGGATCGCCTACACCACACTTGCTGCAGCGATGCGCAATTCACGCGTATGTATTTGCGCTGTGGTAGCAATGTTCATAGCCAATAGGCCGTAGAAATTTGGCAACGTCATTTTGAAAAATATATATACGCTTAGACCACTATCTGTTGTGCCATTCGCGTGACAACGGCTTCGAAATACGCTATTTGTTGTGTAACATAGAAAAGGTGAGCAGTATGGCCGAACAGACCCAAATTAAAGAAGAGTACGGCGCCGATTCTATTAAAGTTC
>Ga0115004_10004688_pt1 | contig 10878 bp, 5 predicted proteins | sample ArcticOcean_MG_C_10_FD_88737 | JGI IMG/M metagenome (GOLD analysis project Ga0115004, IMG submission 88737) | Marine microbial communities from western Arctic Ocean - ArcticOcean_MG_CB11_90 | ecosystem: Environmental > Aquatic > Marine > Oceanic | place: Arctic Ocean: Canada Basin | collected... | reverse complement strand
ATGAATTGCAAAGATCCAACGATGTTTTCTCAGCAGCTTCGCTCTTCTCCAAAGAAGATTCGTATTCAATTTTAGCAGCGTGAGCTAAAGCCAATTTCCTGCGTTCTTCGAGCGCGAGCGCAATCGCTGGATCTATAACTTCTTCTTCTACAACTGCTGCCACAGCAACTGGTTCTTCTACTTCCAACATCCTACCTTCTCTTTTTAGTTTCAAAGCTTCCTGGTAGGAATTTAAAGCAGCCTGCTTTGAAGGAGAATACATATTGCCTCTTTTACCGGCAGTGCTTCGTCGTGCCCGACCCGTTTTGTTTGATTCATATTTTTCCTCTTCTTCTACTTTGTTTGCAGGATCATTGTCTTTATCTAAATCGGACCATTTTTCCTCTTCGTGCTCATCTTGCGAGTCGTCATCTTCGTCGAGCTCCATGTCTTCGACATCTTCTTCAGATTCAGATTCAGGTTCTACTTGAACTTGTGTTTCCCAAGCCGGTAAAGATTTACCGCAATCGCCAAGGCCGAATTTTTCAAAAACTTCAATCGGCTCTGTCTTATCACCTCGGCCGAGCGCACTTCGCATTTCTTCCAAGTACGTGTTTGCCTCTTCGAACGGTTTTTGTCCTAGCGCAATTGGTTCGAAAGTTTTCTTGTCGTGTTTAGAAGAAGACGTTACATTTTCGTTCACACGTCCACTTCCAAAACGCTTTGGCTCCAAACCGCCTTCGAGCTTTGCGATACCATCCGTGGCGGAAAAGAAATATTTTCTCCCCAAAGAGTCACCATCAGTTTCGCACAAAACGCACTCTGTTCGCAAAAATGGAAACGTTTGCGCTCGCAGTTCTTTATCGCCTCGGATTTTCTCTGGAATGAAAACACACTCGGGGCAATACCAAGTATCATCATACTTTTTGGAAGACGCAGACGATTCACCGACGCACAATGCATGGAACGCGGAAGGACAGCCGTCGCAACATAATAGAGAGCCCGATCTGCCACAAGCCGTGCACATGTCGCCATGTGTATCAGCGGCAGCCGCCAATGCAGCTGTGAGCGCTTTTTCGCCATTCGCGTCTTTTTTAACCACGTCGTCAGTGCCCGCGTAATACCAATCCTCCCCGTCCCACGTGAGCATTGTTTCGATATCTTCCTTCTTGATATTTCTCATCTCGTTTTCTCCCGGAAATTGAACTTGAACTCTACCTAATGGGCCAATCGCTTCCGAAATACGACCACACCAATACCCACCGTTATGGAAACACTCGACGACGTCGTTTTTAAATCGTCCTGTGTTCAGTCGTTGCTTTCTATCAACCCGAAAAGGATTCAAAGGTCGAACGCGCGGAAATGCATCTCGATCATCGTCCGAGCGATTAGATCTGTATTTCTTCCTCGCACTTAATTTAGCACGTTTGCGTCTTCCAGCTTTCTTTTTCCTCGCTAATTGAGCAATTTTTATAACCGAACTTGGATCTAATTTGTTTTTTGTCAACTTCTTGCGTCTCAAACGCCAATCGTGAGAGCGAACGTTTTCCAAAGTCACCCACTCTTCCAACTTGTGATTACCTTCGTCGCTAAGTAATTCGTCGTATCGCACGCGGATACGATCACCAGCAGCGGCAATAACAACTCCAGAGTACCAACTGCCTCGAAATCCAGGATCGACACCGTATACTTCGATAAGTGCTCCAATCTTTGACGTCAATAATCCACCATTCGCTACTTGGAATTCTCCAGCTTCGAGCAAGACTTCTCGGGTTTCTATCTCGTTACGAATAACGTTTGTGTTTAAAGTTTCGTCGAGCAAGAACTGCAAAAGTTCGATCTTTTCAAAGATGGATGTACCGTAATACCCTCCGGTCTTATGATCGGCCCAATTGCATTTTGGAACGAGACGATTGCCTCTTCCACGCAGCTTTTCTAAATATTTCTTTACGTACGCCGGCCACGTAACGACATCAAGATATTGAAAGCATTCATCGAAATCGAGCGTTTGTCTAGATATCACCGAACCATCGTCTAATACGATAATTTTAGAAGCGTTCGAAGTTTTATCAACCTTTGCTTCGTGTTCTTTCTCGCCAGAAAGCATGGCTAAACTGTCCGATTCGAGCGTGTCTGTGGCGATGATGCGCATGAGCGCCGCATGCACTTCATCTATGATTGAATTCGGTTCGTTTTTAATGACTCCATCGTGAAGTTGTCTCAAACTCATCGGCGAAAGTTTATACGCTCTGCTGAGAGAATTCAACGTCTGATGTATTCCCATGAGCAAACCTAATTGCATATCTGCGTCTTGGTTCGTTTTCTCTTGAGTGGCTTTGAAGAACTCTGCTTTTTGTTCGAGCGGCGACAAGTGTTTTTTCATGCTACTGTTACCGCTGTTGCCGCGTGGTTGTTTAACATCTCCTTGTTGCTGCCATTGTTGTTGTTGCTGCTGCTGCTGTTGATGATGATCAATATCCATCGATGATTTATCTTTCAAAGGAGTAAAAGAAGACGACGTACTCGCGGCTTTTCCGTCTTGTTGTCTAAATATTTGCTTCTGCTTCTTCCAATCGTTCTTGAACGACTTCAAATCTTCGTTCAAATCGCCATATTTCGGCTTGACCTTTTCCTCTACGACGGTTCCGTATAATAACCCTTTACGATTATCGTCGTACTTCGTAATCTGCGCTCCTTTATTCGTCGCATTTAAAACGTTCGCGTTCACGCTCGGCGACAAGGTGCAACCATACACGTTCATCTCTCTCACTTCCTCTGGAGTTAACGGTATCGCTCGTTCCTCCTCGTCCGCGTTTGTATTGAACCCACCGTCTGCGTTGTTGTTGTAGTTGTAGTTGTTGTTCGTCGTCGTCGTCGCGTTCATCTCGAAAGCGTTCTTCCTCTTCTCCTCGCGTTCCCTCAATAACTCCCTCTCTCTCTGTTGTTCGATCAATAGTTGTTGCCTCCTCGACGTCGTGTAAATCACTAGCCCTGGATCGACTTCTTTCTTCAATTTCGGCTGCGGATTGTTCCTCCTGGCCTCCTCTCTCTGCAGTCTCCTGCGCTCCTTCTCTTCCGGATCCAGTTTCACGTGTCTCTTCCCAGTTGGTCTGGACTGCGTCTGCTTCGCAGTTTCTTCGCCAGTGCTTTCCTTGTTATCATCATCCGCTGCTGCCGATGCTCGCTCTTCTTTCTGCACTGGTTCCAAATCTTGCTCGAGCTCGTTCATCGCTTCTTCGTAATCGCCCTCGATCTGCGTCATCGGTTGTCTTCGTTCGCTGTTCTTCTTCCTCGGTCGTCCTCGGCCCCTCGCGCTCATCACGCACTTACTCGAAAAAAAAGAACGACGACGACGACGACGACGACAAACGCGTGACTGTTTATTTCTAAGACCGAAACACGCTCCTTAAAGTACTCAGTACTTGGTTGACCGCTTTCGCAGTTGAGAAGCTAAAATATTAAAATGGCTGTTTTACTTGTTCGGTTCGTTCTGTTTTCTGCGGGCGGATCTGTCTTTTTGGGGGGGCGGGCTGTTTTTTTCGGAATAGGGTTTAGGGTTAAACAAGCCCTACTTTTACCCGTATTTACGAGATCTGAATCAACCGCGTTGATGCTTCCATGTTCCAAAACGAAGGTCGTTCCAGCTTCGCGCCGAGCGACGACGACTGCACGAACTCGGATTTCTCTCTCACTCACTCACTCTCCGAGGTGTAGAGGTTTCGTGAGAGGTTTCGTTCTTCTTCTCGATAGATAAGAATATATTCATCATGGAGCGAAGGCCACGTAATAACGATGGCCCAGATGGTCGCGGTGATGAACGCAGTGGTCCACGGAAACGTCGGTTTACTAACGAAGAAGAAGAAGAGGAAGAAGAAGAGCCTGGAGAGGTCGAGCTCGTCGACGTGTTCGGTGGGGACCTATATTCAACGAGCGCGGTGTTTTTGATACTGATCGCTTGGATGTTCAAGCAAGCCACGGAGCGCTGCGCTTGTTAGAAGATGATGATTTCACGTAACGACGCATATCTAACAGGGATTGAATAGTATGTTAACGGACGAACAAAAGGTGAAGATCGAGGAGAATAAGAGACAGGCGCTGTTGAGGAGAGAGAGAGCGCGCGTCAGTCTCGCCTCTGCCCCTTCTAATGAGTCGTTTTCGTCGTCGATACATAAAGATCGAATCAGGAAACTGAACGAAAACGCGAGCGATGGAACGAAGACGTACGTTTTGTATTGGATGCAAAGTTCACATCGCGCGACGAATAACGAGGCTTTGGAATTCGCGGTTGAAAGAGCGAATATATTTCAGAAGCCTTTGATCGTCGCATTTGCGTTGACGTGCGAGTATCCAGACGCGAACGAAAGGCATTTTAGGTTTATGTTGAGTGGGTTGATTGATGTAAGAACTGGTTTGAGCGAACGAAATATTCCGTTTTTGTTGGTCGTGAAGAATAAGGGAGTCGATAAAGTTTCGCATACGGATGCGATCGTAGATCTTGCTAAAAATGCTGTCGAGGTAGTGACCGATTGCGGATATTTACGCATCTTACGAAAATGGAGAGAAGATGTAGCGAATGCGATTTCAATTGCAATGACTGAAATCGAAACCGACGTAGTCGTTCCGGTCTTCGCACATTTAAGAGCAAGACCAAATTTAGATACTTCAGCCGCTTCTTTTCGTTCTTGGTGTTTACCGAAATCATACGAGCATACGAATAATTATCCGGATTTGGTACCGATTAAAGAAAAATGGACAACTTCAGACGACGAGCTTGCGAGAGTTTGCGCGATTGAATGTTGTTGTACTAATAGCGGAGGAAATTTTTCGTTCGTCATGGATGGTAACATTGTTTTGAATGGCAACAATGAAAAGAACAGTAACAACAAAGTAAACATAATAAATGTCAACGATCTTTTATTCCATCTAAAAGCGAATCATGGTTTAAAGGAAACTCCAAACATTCCTCCAAATTGCGATGCCTATCACGTCGGTGGTGAACTCGAAGCGTTAAGAAAATTCAGAACATTTCTCGATCCCACTACGGTTTTAAAAAATTATGGCGAACATAGAAACGACTGCGCTAGAGGTTTGCAAAGTCACCTCGCGCCTTATATTCATTATGGACAGATTTCAGTCTTACATATCGCAAAGCGATCGAGGAAATTAGCATCGATGCACAAGGAAGATGAAAAAATTCAAAAGTCCATAGATGTTTTTCTCGACGAGCTCATCATTCGCAGAGAGCTCGGGATTCAATTCGTCGTCAAGAAGAAAGATACGTACGATACTTACGAAGCTTTACCGACTTGGGCGATCAACTCACTCGAAAAACATAAGGAAGAAAGAACGACGAAATATTCCTACGAAGACCTTGCGAATTCGAAAACGGACGATCCGCTATGGAATGCTGCGCAGAACGAGTTAAGAATAACAGGCAAGATGCATAATTACACGAGGATGTTTTGGGGCAAAAAAGTTGTTGAATGGCATAAGTGCTCAAAAACTGCATTTGCTGTTTTAATGAAATTGAACGATACCTACTCCCTCGACGGTAGAGATCCGAATTCTTTCACCGGTGTTGGTTGGATTTTCGGATTAAACGATAAACCGTTTCCAGAAGCGCCAGTAATGGGAGAAGTTCGAAGAATGTCCATCAACGGCTGTAAAAAACGCTTTGGTAAATCAATCGAGGCTTACATCGAGCGTTGGAATGGCAACGCTAACAAAGGCGGGAGGCAATCGACTCTCTCTTCGATGTTTTTGAAGAAACAGAAAACATAGTAGTAAAATACTCGTAGTAGAGTAGTAGTAGATCATGTTGGTACATGTTGTAAATCGCGCGCGCGCGCGCGCACTTCTGTAGCGTACAATGTAGTATATTCAAAAACTATAAAATAATCTAATCTAAGGTCTCGCGCTCTTTCGTTTCAGTAATCGCTTGTTTCACTGCGCACTTTAAGAATATCGTACAATCTACCGATTCGCCAATGGAGCGATTCATGCGAGAGAGCGTAAGAAATGGGAGCTTTCTGAGCGCTCTTCCACTCATTCCAGCAGTCGCCGTTACCACTTCGTTCATGAGCTTATTGAAAAGCTCTCGAAAACCATCTCGCCCATTCTTTTTCACAACGCCAACTCGCACGAGTTCTGTAATCCACGATAAAATAATTTGCTCACGAGCACAAGCTCCGGGATTGCCTACATAAATTTTCACATCCGCGCGATCTATGAACGCCACGTCAATCGCTTCAGTTACGTTGCTCGTTGTTAATACCATTGCATTTTTCTTCTCCTTTAAAGCATCGAGTTGCGTCAATAAAGCGTTTACGACTCTAATAGCATCGGATGGCTCAGAACCGCCCGCCGCCGCTTTCCTTGCCGCGGCTAACGATTCGACTTCGTCTAATAATATAAAAACAAACGTATCTTCGTCATCGGTTAACTCTTGAATCTTCTCAAATAGCTTCCCGACCAACTTCCCTGATTCACTGAACCACTTTGAAAACAAAGAATGCGCGTTAATCTCAACAAACGTTGGATCTGAATACGTCTTTAGCATCCTCACGGCTAATTTTTGCGCTAACCCTTTACACATAGTGGTCTTTCCAGTGCCGGGAGGGCCGTGCAATAATACCACGCGATTAAACGCGACTAACGAAGCGTCTACGTTTAAATTCCCAAACTCCATAGCCGTTTGCGCGTATCTTTGCAACCGATTCTTCGTATCGTCCTCGAAATATAACGAATCCCAATACTCTGAAAATTCTTTACATGGTAATGAATACTCTCTATACGTCGCGATCTCGTCGTCGTCCTCGCGTTCATCTCCCGGCCCGTCCTCGTTCAACTCATATACGTGTATTTTCAAATCAACCTCGAAGAACATCAAACTATCGCCGCCAGAAGAAGTAGACTCTAGATTATTCTCACTCTCATTCATTGTATTATTATTACTACGAGCATGATGATCGAAATATAACGCAATCTTCTCGCATTCCTTACTTAACCTCCTCTTCAGCTCCAACAGGTTTTTGCAATCATCACTGCTTTCGACTAAATCGACATCTTGTTGATCCATAACTCGGAACTGTTGATACATAATCTCCAATAAAGCTTCACAATCGCGCTCGATTTCTTCCTTTTTCGCAGTCGATTGTTGTTTCAAGCGCACTTCGCAATCACATTTCGGTTTACTACTTCGTTGTTCTGATGTATAGGGTTTAGAAATCTCGTTAAAAGGAGTAGTGTTCTCATCGCGCTCTTTTCGTTTAAGAGTCATTACGTGAGAGGAAAGAAGAACGAACAACGAAGAAGGAAGAAGGAAGAACGTGATGTTCCTCTTGCACCGTGAAACTCTCCTCCTTCTTTCTTATTCAAATCTGTGCGCAATTTTTTTTTGATTTTTTTTATATTTTGTATTTTTTTTCTTTTTAACAATTTGAAACCCAAATGGTCAAAACAGCCTTCTTTCTCCCCAAAACAACTCCCTCTGCACAAAATAAAAGGGATACGAATAATTGAATAAACAAACAACAAAAATGCCACCACGTAAAGACCCCAAAAAAAGAAGCTTCGTCGGCAGAGTCATTAACACCGTCGTCAGGAGGTCATCAGGAAGTCCGCGCGTAAGTATACACACTTTCTTTTCAAAAAACTTCGTCCAATCGAATTCATCCAAACGGCAAATTATTGGGTGCCACACCTTAACATTAGATTTATGGTCTCAAAATGACGCGTTTATGGTATCGAGAAACTTTTCGGGCCGTGAAGAATAAAAAATTGATCGGTTGAATTAATCGATTGAACGATCGTTTTCTGCGTTCGTTTATGATCGCGTTCGGTCTCGATGAAGTTCGCAAGCATGTTTCGATCGTTGGTTTTGTTTCATGTTTCCGTTCGTTTTTGCGGCGCTTCTTTCTGTTTTGTTCCAATTTCTTCCTTAGGCGCGATTTTGTGCATCAGACAGGGGCTTGTTAGTCTCAAAAGGGGAAAGAAAAAGGAATTTGACTAAAAGCGGAACGTGTTCACAATCAAGAACGCGGACGATGATCACGCTAACTAATACTATGTTCTTCTCTATTCTTCTCGTGATAATAACGCGCGCACACACACGCATACGCAAAAAAACAATCATAGGTTGAAGCAGTTGGATCGTTCGAGGAAACCGAGGAAGTCATCGGCACGCTAGATGCGGCGGCGTATCAGGAACAGGGCGTCGTCGCCGCGTCAGTTTTACAAGGACTGCAAAACCACGATTTGCAAAGGTACGCGACGTCGATGAACGAAGGAAGGAAGACGTGTTGTGGCGAGCATTGCCAACAAAGGCACAAGACCGGGAGATATTTGAGGAAGCAAGGGACGACGGATCAGGATGATTTGTTCTTATGCTTCACGTGTTGGTCGAAAGAGCACGTTCGCTTGAACCCGAGAACGTGCTCGGAGTGCAATAAAACGCACGCCGGAGGATGCTGGTATAAGAGCAAAACTACTTCAGGTGCGGATTTGTGCACGAGGTGCTACGAGAAAGAGCGCAGAACGCGCTTACAAGAGAATGGGGCTATGAAGTGCACTGTTTGTGCTGCCACGGAATCGAGCTCGAAATGGAGAACGAGTAAGGACAAATCCAAAGGGAAGATGAGTTTGTGCAACAGGTGCTACTTGCGCGAATGCAGAGCGACTAAAGACAAAAAGAAGTGTTGCATTTGCACTGGTGTTGTCACGACGGCCTGGCACAAGCACGCTGTTGGAGCCAACACCGATCTTGACATTTGTAACGCGTGTTATGTGAACCTCCCGTAAAAATATTCGCTCGTCGCCTTTGGCGATCTTGCGAGAGCGAGCAATGAAAGAAGAGAGAGTTAAATAATAAGAGAGAGACATATATAAACAGACCACAAAAAAAGACGAGTTGATTGAACATATACTTTAAAAAAAATATCCAAAATTGTTATAATACTACATATAATATACACATGCATCATAATAAACTTTACTGGTATAGGGGCTAATTAATTGGGCGGCCGTGTTTTTTTGCTAAAGCGCTAAAATCTATATTTGATCGATCACCAGAAGGCCCAAAATTATCCCAAAGTAATCCCCACATCTCCCAATCTTCCTTGTTCGTATTGCGTTGAATTCTTTGTACGAGAGGATCAATCAATTGGTGCGTAATACGCGTGTTTTCATAAAAATGAGTTCGACCTCTTCTCGTTTTCACCGAGCGCATCAACGAAGCGTCGGCGAACTTCGAGCTGTATAACAATATCTGTACATCGCATTCGCCGAGAAGTGTGAGATCTACCATGGATTTTAACCACGCACTTCGTGGATCGCTCGCTACGCATGATTCCGAAGATCCGTCGCAAATACCAGTGTTGGAAAATTTTACGTTTCCAAACGAGCCAACCGTGCTCAAGACTTCACTCGCGTTGACTCGTAATAGCTGTAGCGCTTCGGAAGAGTGCATAACGGCATTTATTGCTGGAGAATCTGTTGTGAAAAATAATCCCAAAGGATCGCTTTCTTTCGAACGAACGTCGCGCATCAAATCTGATAAGCATCGAAGGAGAAGTGTCAAAGGTGGATCTTCCATTCCTTCCTCTCTCTCTGGTGCCCAACTCATTTTGTTAGCAGCGTTGCGTATTGGACAATTCGGTTCTGGATACACGCGTTTAGTTCGTTCTAAAGATAATAAATCGTCCACGGACTCTAAACTTGCCTGCTTTACTTTTCTAGCTATGTTTGTTGGCGGTTCTATTTGACTCATATCTGCAAATCCAGTGCGAATATGTGCTCCAACTATTTGTTTCCAACCTCGTTTGGACATTTCCTCAAACGCTGGAAGCATTGCAATCTTTAAATGCTTTCTAGGCGTTAACATCTGCGTACCAAAGCACGACCCAACGCCACACGCTGGTCCACATTTGCTCTCTGTATAATTGTTTTCAAAATTTGTCGCCCAGCGAAAAGATAAACAAATACCGAAATCAGTGAGCTTAGTTGGATGACACCAATGACCAAAGTTCGTATGGATCTTGATGCGCGCTACTTTAGCGGCTTGAAATTTTGGATGCTCCATCGTTTTCACGACAGAATTGTCGTCCGATTTAGCGTAATAACCGCCTTTATAAGTCGAAGGACTTTGATCACCGATATAGGCGCCATTTTGCCCCCACGAAAAAACAGTCTCTTCAAAATCGCCATCGTCGAATATTTCCTTCTTCGCGCGTCTTCGTTTTCCTTTATCCCATTTCCAATCCACGCCTTCGTAGCCGATGAAATAATCACCTAAATCGAACTGGCACTTTTTTGCCAACTCTTCATAAGTCCCCGCGTTAAAGGGGATTTCGTCTCCTTCTGAAATGCCGAGCCCTTCGCAAGTATCTTTCTGCGTCTTTACAAACGCCGCGCGTCCAGTAGATATTCCAATTATAAACATCTCTTGGTAATGTTGCATTTCATCTCCGATTCCGTTTTGGTAGTTCCCTGACCAATCGATGATCACTATCTTATTTTCCCTCAAATTTTCATAGCGCGGCTTCAACTCATCTTTATAATACTTCTTCACGAGCTCGCACGTTCTTTCGCTTATACCGATCGACCCGTCTCGTTTTTGCATCATGTAATCAAATCTCTTCACGTCTTCGAGATCTTTCTCCGCAAACTCCGCGAAACTCTGATCTTTTTCTATTCTAGTTGTTTGTACTACTTGCGCCGGCCGTTGCCGCGGTAGTCCTCGTTCTTCTTCTTCTTCTTTTCCTTCGCTCGCGAGAGAGCCTTCGTTCGCACGGCGTCCATCTTCCTCCTGTTGCCGCGGTAGTCGTCCGTCTTCTTCTTCTTCTCCTTCTTCTTTTCCGTCGCTCGCGAGAGAGCCTTCGTTCGCCCGTCGTTCATCTTCCT
>Ga0115004_10004686_pt1 | contig 10880 bp, 6 predicted proteins | sample ArcticOcean_MG_C_10_FD_88737 | JGI IMG/M metagenome (GOLD analysis project Ga0115004, IMG submission 88737) | Marine microbial communities from western Arctic Ocean - ArcticOcean_MG_CB11_90 | ecosystem: Environmental > Aquatic > Marine > Oceanic | place: Arctic Ocean: Canada Basin | collected... | reverse complement strand
TCGTCTTAATGGATATCCCCCCTATCTCGTTCTTCTTCTTCTTCTTCTGCTGCTGCTCGTTATTGTTACTGTTTATTTGCGCATTCGATAGAAGAACTTTTATATCGTCATCGTTATCGAACGCACCTTCGAAGAGTCTATCGCAGTCTAACCCACGCCTTCTTTGTCTCAATAATACTTTCGTCCTCGCCTTTTTTAATCTCTCTCCAACGTCATCGTCTGCGTCGCAGTCATCTGCTTCTTCTCCTTCCTGCTTGTTTCTGATCACGTTTCCCTTCCTTACTCTCTTATTATTACTATTATTATTATTATTATTCGTATTGTTATTCGTATTAGTAGTACGATGAGTACACTTCAAGCTTGCATTGAATAGAACGTGCGCTTGAGTCTGCGTTGCGCAGGAGATTGAGTTATTAGTAGTATCTTCTTCTTCTTCTCTTGGTACGAGTGTTCTTCGTGGTGACATTTATTACGTATGTATAATTAACGCGCGTGTTAATAATACTGTTTTTTACTATTATTATTATCGATTATTATTATTATCGCGTTTTGATGCCGCGTTGCAATCAATAAAACGATAATACGCACTCGTCGTCATAATTTATTAAATCGAATACGAGTACTCCATCAGAAGAGAAATAACGATATGAATAATAATACGCGAGTAATCATTATTAAATAATAAATAATAAGCATGATGGAATTCCCTACGAACGCGAAAGCTTTCTTGTTCGATATCGACGGCACGCTCTGCGACTCGGACCCGATCCATTTTCAGATATTCAAAGAACTCATCTCAAGGAAGAATAACGAGAAGAGGGAGAAGATGAACGCACGATCGCAATCGGCAGATGATGATAACGAAAACGAAAACGAAAACGAAAACGATCGTACTCAGATGATTGTTTATGACGAACACTATTTCAGGGAAAACATAGCAGGTAAATCGAACGAGGACATATTTCTTCGAATATTCCCAGAACTGAGTAAAGCAGCGCGCCTCGAATTAGCTGCGCAGAAGGAACGAGAGTATCGCTCGAAAGCTGAAAACAGCCTACGAAGAGTACACGGTTTAACTGAATTGATGAGATATATAGACGAAACATGCTCTAAGAAATGTGCAGTAACGAACGCGCCTAAGAAGAATCAACAAATGATGTTAAAAGCGTTATCGATGAGTGAGTGGTTTGGTGATTTCGTCGTCCTCGGCGAGGAGTGCGCGAGAGCGAAACCGTATCCGGATCCCTATTTAAAAGCCATTCGTATGTTAGGATTAGATGAAAAAATAGACGCGAAAGAATGTGTAGTATTCGAGGATTCGCCTTCGGGAGCTACAGCTGCTGTGAGCGCTGGATGTTACGTTATAGGAATATTGACTTCGCAAGATGAGAAATATTTAGAAGAAGTAGGCGTACATATGACGATAAGAGATTTCGCGGATGAGAAACTCTTACAGAAACTAAAGTTTTTTAATAAATGAGAGAACTACACTAGCTAAGCCGTCGATTTAACGTCGTCGTCGTCGTCGTCGTCTGAAGATTTCTTCTGTACATTTTTTGTTGGTTTCCCCAAATATCTCATCGCTCGTTCTTCCTCTTCTTTAGTTAATTCTTCCGGTCTATTCACTAGTTCGTCCTGATCGATGTTTGGTAAAACGAACGCGGCGGCTAAAAAAGCGGCGCCTATCATACTCGCAACGATCATTTGCGACATAGATAACCAGTTCGAATTTGTGTGATATAACTTACCGGCGTGAACGACTTTAATCGCTTGCGATTGATATCTCGTCGCTTGTTTCCATTTTTGCCTATCCGGCGGTAACGGCGACGACAGTAATAACTTCTGCTCCAATCGTTTCTCGTCTAAATAGGCCAATCTACACAAATCGCCGAATGCGCCGTGTTCGGGTAAGTTCCTTTTCGTTTGCCACGTCACTAACGCTACCTTAGTCGCATCGTCGAAGAAACCAGTAGGTTCCACTTTCTTAGATAACACGTTATCTGCCATTAACAGAGCCTGTAAAGCCTTCACGTCTTCGCCTTGATCTCCTTTTGATAAAAACCTGGACCCGACGTCGTAGCACTCGCATCCACTGGCCCTTAATTTATCTAAAGCTTTCGAATAATCGTTATGATATTCAGAGTTCTTATTATCCTTATTCGCTGAGAACAAAACACCGACCTTGTTGTTGATATTATTCATATTATTTTGTTGCCTATCTATCACTCGATCCACTACTTTCTTCGCTCGATGCTCAATATTCTGCTGACTGTTTAACGAAGAAGCGGTCGAGCATAAGAGCGCTTTCGTTCTTCTTCTTCTTCTCCTCCTGTTATTACTCGTACTACGGCTCTCGTCATCATCAGCAGTAGTATAACGAGTAGTGCAGAGTTTTGTCCATGAATGAGAAGTAGTCTTAGTAGCACTCGAGAACATTATTGTTCTTCTAATTCTTCTTTTTCTTCTTCTTCTTCTTCTTATGCTCTTACTGTGAAAGATACGATGACTATGCTTGAAAGTTATGACGATCATCTTTCAAGCGGTACAAACTACAAAGTTGCTGCTGCTGCTAAAATTGCTGCACTGCAAATATTTCACAACGTTGCATAGGTACTGGTATTTCAATACTTGACTACTACTACTACTACTACTACTACTTCTAAATTATAAATAATAATAATAATAATAATAAATAGAATAATAATAATAATAATAATGAACGACGACGACGATGACCAAACTACTGCTCCTATCACTACTCCTGTAACCGCGCAGACGGCGAAAACGATCAATAGAAGGATACGGACTATGCAGGAACATTTGAGGAACTTTGTGCAGAGTAAGAACGAATTACTGTCAGTGACGAGAATAAACGCGAACGAAACGCTGTCATCACGGACTAATAATAGTAATAGTAATAATAATGCGACTGCTGCTACTGCTACTACTGCTACTACTACTACTACGAATAGAACGTATGCGAATGGGAAATCACCGACTGGTACGAAATCTTCTTATGAGAAAATGCATGGCGCAGTATCGAGAGAAGAAGTGAAATGGGTGAGATGCGCGCCATACATGGAATTTCAACATTTAATGAGGGGAGGGAAAGCGCCAGAGTTAGAAGAAGTGATATATGAGAAAGCAGCGAATGCTGAAGGTATTGCAAGAATTACAATTAATAGACCTCATAAACGGAACGCGTTCACGCCAAAGACTGTTAAAGAAATGCAAAGATGTTTCGAAGACGCGAGGGACGATTCAAGTATTGGGTGCGTGATTTTACGAGGTCAAGGCGATTTAGCGTTTTGCTCTGGCGGTGACCAGTCCGTGAGAGGCGATGGGGGATACGTAGACGATGATGCTACTGAAAATAGATCATTACTAGTAAGTAGTAATAATAATAATAGCGATAATGGTGATGATAATAATAAAAATAATATGAGTAATAAGAAAAAAAGTATACCAAGGTTGAACGTTTTAGATTTACAAATGCAAATTAGACGATTGCCAAAACCAGTAATAGCGTCAGTCGCTGGCTATTGCGTAGGTGGAGGGCATATTTTACACATGATTTGTGATTTAACGATCGCTGAGGATAACGCAATTTTTGGTCAAACTGGCCCGAAAGTTGGATCTTTCGATGCCGGCTACGGTTCGACGCACATGGCTCGATTGATTGGGCAAAAGAAAGCGAGAGAAATGTGGTTTTTAGCCAGAATGTACGACGCAAACGAAGCAATGCAAATGGGATTAGTCAATTGCGTAGTTCCATTGAAAGATTTAGAAATGGAGACGCAAACGTGGTGCAGAGAGATTTTAAGAAACTCGCCGACGGCGATTAGATTGACAAAAAATGCCTTGAACGCGGCTGAAGATGGACAAGCCGGGATCCAAGATTTAGGAGGCTCGGCGACGATGTTGTTTTATCAATCAGAAGAAGGGAGCGAAGGAAGAAGGTCGTTCATGGAGAAACGAGCGCCAGATTTTACGAAATTTAAAAGGTTCCCCTGAACTAATATTGATTTTCAAAGAATTTGCTCGCTCTAATACCTTCAACGTTCGCTTTTTCTTCAACAACTGACACGTTGAGCTCACTCAAAACATCCTGAGGATAATGATATAACGCTTTCGCAATCATTTTACCGTTTTCCTCTTGTACAGCAGCGTAAACCTCAAAGCGACTATCACGACAAGTATCGATACCAACGCCACACACAGCATCCACCGTTAACCTATCACCATGTCTTCGATTGACTAATTTGCTCGTTGTTTCCTGACTGCTCATTAAAATCAAATGCGTTTCATAAACGGTTGAATCTTCGTGAATGGACATGACGACTAACGATTTGTCTCGATCGTTAACTACGAGCACACAAATGTCTTTAATCGGACTACTTGAAACTTGAACGGTTTGTGCAATTTGCTGTCCTGTGAGACAGTTCCACACTCGCACCGTTCCATCACCGCCTCCAGAGACAATTGTATCTGCAAAAGCGTAGCGTATTTGTGAGACGAATCCAACGTGACCAAAACAAAACGATTGAATATCAAATCCAGAGCCTTCGATTGAAGAACGAAGATTGGCCGGTGGCATTCTCGTCACTCTAATTTTACCTTCGCGGTCTGCAGTGCACACAAATTCCTCGACACCCTTATCAGCGTTTGGTTTCGTAACACATATGCTCGTAATAATGGTCCCCGTATGTCCTAGGAGTAAAGTATCGAACACTCCGGTTTCGGCGTCACCATCGACGTCGTTATCGCCGTTTTTTGTTTTCTTTCTATTATTACTTGTATTATTATTATTATTATTATTATTATTCTCTGTATGCTCCTCTTCTTGTTGTTGTTGTTTTTCCGCTTGTGGTGGAGGCAAAACTTCGCACACTCTCACGTCGCCATATTTATCGCCATAAACGACGTGTTTAGAATCAGAAGTAAACGCTACCGAAGTGACTTTCTTGTTCGCCACGCGCACGTTCAGTGGAGCTGCGTAATATAAGCACTCTTGATACATATATGGCAAAAGAAGTTCATAGTTCGGTTTCAGTTTCTTCTCCTCTTCCTTCCTCAGCTGTTCTTCCGTTTTCTTCTTCTTCACGAGAGCGTATATTCTCACGCGCTTATCGTCCCCGGCGACTGCAAAGTATTCCCCACAATCCGAAAACGCCATAGTTCTAATCTTATCAGTCGCGTCTTTAATTATTGTCACTTCATCATCGAAATCTTCCAAAGTCGCCTCTTTCGCTTGCTCTTTCTCGATTTTCCTCAACTTGAAGCCGCCGCTCTCGTCGCCGGTCGACGCGTCATCTTTCGTCGTTAAGAACCACCCGGTGCGATCTTTATCGATCGAAAACGCGGCAACTTTTGTACCATAGGCTAAAAGAAAGTACATCCCGTCCTTTCTCGCGCACATGATCGGTTCCGCTTGTACGCATTGTTGTTGTTGTTGTTGTTGTTGCTTAGTAACATTATTGTTATTTCGTTTTTCATTATCGTCTTCTTCTTCCTCTCCTTCTTCTTCGGCGACATCGTCCTCATTTTTATCCACCTTCTCATTCGTCTCGTTTCTGCTCAGTCGTTTATGTTCATTCTCTTCCCTCCTCTGTCTCTTCTTCGTCTGTATTTTCTCAATCCGTAATTGATTCTTCTCTATTATCTCCGGTTTCTTCCTCCTCGAGTTCGGTGCCATTATTAATTAATTAATGAATGAATGAATGAATGAATGAACGAATTAATTCTTCTTCTTCTTCTTCTTAAGCTATGGCGATGGTCGTAAAACTGTACGAAGCAGAGAACGTGTTTTGGGTCGTCTCTGTCAAGCGTACTGATGTGTGAGTTCGTTTGTGTCTGAATACTATCACACGCAGCAGTCATACTAGGTCCTGCTTATTCTGGCCTACTACTGTGATTTTTGAGGGCAGCAGCACTTCTTAGATGGACGAGATCTTTCCCTTTCATCAGTCTGTAATTTCCCCTTTTTTTTGATATTTCGAAGCTTTGAAAGAGAGAATTCATCAATGGTGCAAAAAGAGAAGAATTCGTCATTAGAAATAAAAAAAGGTACGCAATATAAATGATATTATTTAATTTTAATAAGCTTAATCGATAGCTGAATGTGTTTACTCGATCGTTCTCTCGAAGCGTACGAGCGTTTGCGATCGATTTTTGTCTATTCTTCCGCGTTCTTTTAACGAGATTTCGAATGCTCAAAATCTCGATCGTTCCTAGTGTGTTTCCTTAGTTCTCTCACGTTTTCTGTGTTGTTCGAGTGCCCTTTCAAATTACACCAACGGAAAGAAATTTCGAAATTTGAAATCACGTTTTCTTTGATTACCACACTTACGAGTAATCACGCGAGAGCGCTTGGAAGAACGAAAACGATATCTACGGATGATGCTTTCTAATTAATTTATGCTGGTTTAATTGAGCGCATAGATCTTACGTGATATGATTACAAGAAAGAACTCGCGCGCGATTGAGAGAGCGTTCAAAAAAGATTTCAAATAATTTTCAAAAATGTAATTTTCAAATATAACCAGTGTTCTGTGTGCCGATGACTGACCTATTCACTTTTTAAACTCTCTTTCTTTTCTGTTCATGTTCATGTTCATAGTTTAATAATAATAAAAATGGTCGCCAAATCACCAGCAACGAAGAAGAAGACGCCATCGAAGAAGGCCGCCGCTCCAGCGAAGAAAGAGAAGAAGGTGAAAGACCCGAATGCGCCAAAGAGAAACCTCTCTGCGTACTTCTTCTTCATGGGCGACCAAAGAAGCAAAGTCGTCGCGAAGAACCCGGATATGAAGGTCACGGAGATCGGTAAGGAACTCGGCGTCATGTGGAGAGCGATGTCGGACTCGGAGAAGGCGCCGTACCAAAAGAAGGCTGATGCCGATAAAGCTCGTTACGAAAAAGCGAAAGCTGCGTATAAGCCAAAGTAAATATTCGAATGCGTGATTTTCGAATCTTGCGCGCGAGCGCGCGATCTTTGTCCCTTTTCAAACGAAAGAAGACGAAAGATCGCTCGCGCGCATATTCTATATTTTATTAGAGAATGAATTATGATATATTAATATATATATATATATATATTAATATTATACATAACAGAAGATGAGAGAGAGACTAAACTTGTTTTTTCAATATAAACAAACAAACTACAAAATATTTTTAATTATACCCACAGCCACAGCACACACACACACACCTGCATGATGATGCGAAAAATTCAAAAAATGAACAAAACAAAGCAAAAACGAAAATCAGAATAAACTGTTATCGTCACTATACTTCGACATAGTAATATACATAGCATTACGAGGAAACTTTCGAATCACTTTGAAACTCGGTTCCTTTAACGTTTTCTGGTGTATTATCTGTATCGTTATTACGTACAGTTTCTTCCTTTTTTAAAAATAATAATAATATTCTTCATCAGAACAACGTCCAAATAATAAGATATAGATGTCTACGCAACCACTAAAACAACAACCACGGCGTTACTTAACCGAACGTCAACAGTTAGCTCTCGCATTACAAGAATCGACGATAGATTTCGTACCTGCTGATGTTTATGACAACGATGACGATAGTAGCAGTGACAGTGAATCCTCCAACGAAGATGAAGATGAAGATTATTTAAAAAATAACAACAAACTTTCACTAAAGAAAGTTCGTCTTCCGCCTATGTCGAGACAGCAGAAAGAACTCGCTTCGTTAGCGCCTTGGGCGTGGGATCCATTAGTTTCTAGACACGCGCCTGGGCCTAGCGCTTTGAGAGATTTCTCGGAGGTTTTAACTTCAGTGAGGAAAGCTGGTGGGATGAAGATCGAAGAACAACTTCCGACGCGCGAGCAACAAAGTAACAAAAGTAACAAACAAACAAAGGCTACGATGAAGAGCGAAAAGAAAGCTGCCGCCACAGTGGCTACTATTAACGATAAAGAGAATAAAGTGCCAAAGAAAGATATATCTGCTAATGCGAAGAATAGTAATAATAATAATAATAAGAAGAACAAGAAATCGTCCTTAGGCGTCAGTTCGTCAGCGTTAATTACGAAGACGAACGAGAAGAACAATAGTAATACTAAGAAGCAGAGTACTGCCGTTGTCGTTGTTGCTCAGCAAGCTGCAGAAAAAGTACTCGCGGCTTTAACAACATTAACAACAACATCAAAGAAAGGAGGTTGCAAGAATAGCAAACAAGCGCGAGATGAAGAAAAAAAAGCAGCAGCAGAAGCAACAAGGGCACAAGAAGAAAAAGAAGAGAAAGTGTCACCAGCGGCGGAGGTATTGTTACCAACAACAACGACAAAGAGAACGACCAAGAAGAGAACGCCCGTGATGAAAAAGCGAGGAGCAGGAGGAGGTCTAAAGAAGCATCAAGAAGCTTTTGATGAAGAAGATAGTATTGCAACGACGGAAGAGCCGAAAACTGCGCCTCAGAAACGCGCGCAGAAAAGCGAGCAAATAACGCCAGTCGCGTTTGAACTCGACGCGAAGGTTTCAGCACCAAAGAATAGTACCCATACTAAAAAGAACAAGAAAGTTGTTGTTGATGTTAAAATGTCTACTGCGGAGAAGAAGCTTTTATTAGCGAAAGAACGTGGCGACAAAACGCAACAACTGCAGGGGAAGAAAATACAAACGCCAATCGGGGCGGCGAAGAAAAAGTTAGTTCTTCAAACGCCTTTGAATGAGAGAAAAAGTGATACAACGATCGCTAAAGCAGTCGCCGCAGTCGAAGAAGCAAATAAACTATTATCTCCAACGGCGAGGAGGATAACTTCATCAGCCGCGAAAACATTGCCCTCGAAGAAGAGACCGAGGACGTTTTCTATAGATATCGCTAACGACGTTGTTCTAGTTGGTAAACCTTCGCCTTTGCAACATCTAAATCAAGAACAACAACAACAACAACAACAACAACAGCAGCAGCATCAAACGATGATGACTGAAGAGGAAAAGAAAGAGCGCAGAGATAAATTTTGGATCTTCCTCGATACGTTACAAATTAAACCTCCGAAAGAAGGAAACGCTGGTAAGAAAGAATCTTTATCGGCTTCGCAAAAGCTCTTCGAATCGTTCTGTTTCGCTACTGGCCGTAAAGAAAAAAAGAGCATGATGACGACGACTGTGTCGGTCACAAAAACGAAAGAGCGAGAGCAAGATTTCATTTGCGCTACTACTACTACTACTACGACGACGACTTTGTTCAACTCCGAAACCGATTACGCCGTCCCAGTTGGCAAGCGCGTGCGTTTGGTACCAATGTCGCATGCACTCAAAGTCGCTTGCACTCAGTTGTTGATGTCCGCTACTTCTTCATCTCCTCCTTAAGTCCGCGTATTGTAGAAAGATCGAACTGAATATATAGCATTCAGTATAATATACTGGGTTGCATTATTATTATTACTATTATTGTCTATATATATATTAATATACGTGTTGTCGACCAATTTCAATGATGAATGAGAATTTCAAAAATATTTGAATATTTGAAAATTTGAATTTTGAAGACGATGCCAACAAAAATATCTTCCTCACAATTAATTCAACGGAAGCCGCCTTTCTTTCTTTTCAACTATCGCTCGGCGCATACTGTCTCTCTCTCTCTCTCGCTCGTGCAATCTGGATAATAAATAATAAACATCGAAATCTCCTCGCGATCCTGATCCTCCTTTTTTTTCCTACCACTATCGATTTTAATCTCTATTTATTATCCATCAGATTGGATTGTGATGATGATGAGTAGTGCTGCGCAAATGATTTCATCAACGCCCTACTCCTACTCGTTCACTCGTTCTGTTGGAAACAGGAACAACAACGGCGATGATGGTTTACGTACTAAGAGGGCAACGAGCATCGTGATAGGACGACGACGACTAAAACAGCAACGACAGCAGATTTTTGTTCACGCACGATCTAATAATAATAGTAATAATAATAGCAGTCAAACTAAACCGAGGGCGTTAATATCGGTATCCGATAAAACGAATTTAATCGAGCTCGCGAAAGGGTTAACCGAAATCGGATTCGAACTCGTTTCCACCGGTGGTTCATGGAAACATATCAAAGAAAACGGGATCGAATGTACGCAAGTGGACGAAATCACGAAGTTCCCGGAGATGTTAGACGGCAGAGTGAAGACTTTACATCCATCCATACATGGGGGGATTCTCGCTAAGAGAGATTCTGAGAAGCACATGCGAGCGATTGGAGAACATTCAATCGGGACCATCGATGTCGTTATAGTGAACCTATACCCGTTTAGAGAAACGGTTTTGCAAGGGAAAAAATTCGAAGAGTGCGTGGAGAATATAGATATTGGTGGGCCGGCGATGATTAGGGCGGCGGCGAAGAATCATCCATTTGTTTCCGTTTGCGTCGATCCGAACGATTACAGCGAGCTTTTATTGAAATTGAAAGATTCGAACACTCATACTAACGATAAGGATTTTAAGAAATTATTAGCCTGGAAAGCGTTTCAACATTGCGCTTCATACGACGCTTCAGTGGCTGAATATTTATGGCAAGAGGATTCGATCGGTCACGGGAAGCCGGCACCAGAGAAGACGGTTTCAATGAAATTGTTGAACGAATTACGATATGGGGAAAACCCGCACCAACCCGCCGCCGTGTATTCGGACTCTTCCTTAGCCGAAGCCAGTGGAACAGGCGTAGCGCGATCGATCGTCCATCACGGTAAAGAAATGTCCTATAATAACTATTTAGATGCCGAGGCTGCGTATTCATGCGCGTGTGATTACCCATCAACAGATCGAACGTGCGTAATCGTTAAACATACGAACCCGTGTGGTATTGCCTCGGAATCAGCGACGAATGGAGATTTGTTAGAAGCGTATAGGTTAGCC
>Ga0115004_10004684_pt1 | contig 10882 bp, 6 predicted proteins | sample ArcticOcean_MG_C_10_FD_88737 | JGI IMG/M metagenome (GOLD analysis project Ga0115004, IMG submission 88737) | Marine microbial communities from western Arctic Ocean - ArcticOcean_MG_CB11_90 | ecosystem: Environmental > Aquatic > Marine > Oceanic | place: Arctic Ocean: Canada Basin | collected... | reverse complement strand
GTTCGTCGTGCTATCGTTGGTATCCTCATCCTCATCATCATCGTATTATGATTGTTATGATTTATATCAAACCGGTTTTCACTGCGGCAGCGGTTGAAAAGAGGAGAGAAAAAGGAGAGACAGGTTTTGGGGTTTAGGGTTTTGAAGTTTAGGGTTTAGGGTTTTTGTTCGTACGAAAAAACGTGGACAAGTAAGCAGCAATTTATAACAGCAGAGAGGAAATCAACAGAGCGCTCGTTATTAGTTTCACGCTCGAAACGCTGCTCGTGAGAAAACAAATAAAATGGCCTCTGCTGTGCGTGATAGAAATTAAAACGGGCGATTGCCCATTTTTTCGAGCTCGCGTGACTGCGCAACGAACGCGAATGAATTCGCGCGCTTACGAGCTCGTTGCGCGTCCGATCCTTTTCTCGTTTTTTTTCTCCGCGTTTTTTCACAGACGTGGAAACCGTGTCGATGCGCGATTTGGGGAGCTTTTTTGTCGCGCGTAAAAGGCCAACGCACGAGCGCGCGAACCAGGATTCCGAAATTATTTCATCCATACTGACGAAAGTTCTCTCGATTTCGTGGAAATCATTTTTCGATCGATGCAGTTATGTTTCAACGCACTCTCGGCCAAGGTATGTTTTAGTTCTCCAAGTTTCGCTACACTGCGCAGATTGATTGATTAGACGCGTTTTATTTTTTACTCTCAAAAACACGGTTTTGCGTTATCCAAATCCGAGCTCGTTTAGCTGGTGGCCTTTTGTACCGCGCGTGCGTGTTCGAATTCAAAGACATAAAATATAACTCTAATCTTTGTTCGCTCCTCTCCTTTACTTGAATGAAACGATGAAAATAACAGACGGCGATTGCTCAAAGAGTCACCGCGCAAAAACAGACCCGTTCTAGAAAAGTTTCCTCCGTCGTCAAAGCCGCCGGTTTAGACAAAGGAGGACCGTACGGTCTCGGCTTGGAAATGGGCAAGACCGCCGGTTGGACGATGCAAAAGACAAAGGCGAAAGTGCCGTTGAAATTAGAGGAAGGGGCGATGCCGTTGAACACTTACAAGAACAAGGAACCGTTCGCTGGAACCGTTAAATCTGTGGAGAGAATTGTTGGCCCGAAGGCGACTGGGGAAACGACGCATATTATCATCGACCACGGAGGGAAAATGCCGTTTTGGGAAGGACAATCGTACGGCATTATTCCCCCAGGTACGAAGGTCAACTCCAAAGGAAAGGAAGTTGCGCACGGTGTAAGATTATACTCCATCGCGTCTACGAGATATGGTGATTCTTTTGACGGTCAAACGGCGACTTTGTGCGTCCGACGAGCAACCTATTGGGACGAAGCAATCAATGCCGAAGATCCGGCGAAGAAGGGCATTTGCTCCAACTTTTTGTGCGACGCGCAACCAGGACAGCAAGTCATGATGACTGGCCCAACCGGTCAAGTCATGTTGTTGCCAAAGGATCCATCCACTCCGGTCATCATGGTTGCCACTGGTACTGGTATTGCGCCGATGAGAGCGTACATTCGCCGATTTTTCGTCGAAGACGTACCGAACTGGAACTTTACTGGTTTGGCGTGGTTGTTCATGGGCGTTGCTAACTCTGATGCGACTTTGTACGATGACGAATTCCAAGAGTGCGTCAACCGCTTTCCGGGTCAATTCAGAATCGACTACGCGAAGTCGAGAGAAGAAAACAACAAGAAGGGCGGCAAAATGTACATCCAAGACAAGGTCGAAGAATACAAAGATCAAGTCTTTGGTTTACTCGACGGTGGCGCGCACATGTACTTTTGCGGTTTGAAGGGTATGATGCCAGGTATCTTGAGCATGTTGGAGGGCGTCTGCAAGGAAAAGGGCATCGACTACGAACACTGGCTCGAGGGCTTGAAAGAGAAGGGGCAATGGCACGTTGAAGTATATTAAAAATCCAGTCGCTCTCTTTTTCCTCCCTTTCTCTCTCGGTTTATAGATTAATTAATTTATATATAATATGGTATGATCGAATATGGTATATAGAAAACTAATATTAACTATTACAAACGTTAATCGCGCCAGTGAAATACAACAGTCTCATCATCATCGTTTCGAACTCCCAACTATGCGACTCAGAAGGTCGCCCGTGATTGAAAGATTTCGCAAAGTTATCCATCGATACGCTGAATCCAAACAAATCAACCTCTTCGCACATTTTTAACGCCATTAAAACTCCATGCACGCCCGAAGACATAAATCGATAGCATTCAAACGGTCCAAGTCCAAGCATGTATAAATCTTTTCTCAATTGTGAGAACACTTCCAACTCCCAATTAACTAAATCCGCCGCGGCCAGATGTAAGTTTAACTTTGGATGTTTCTTTTGTAAATGCTCTAAATATGGCGCCGAAAAATAGTTCCAAAATAAAACCTCTTCGTCGCTCGAAATATCCTCCGAAGCGCCATCTCCATCGAGCAAGCTCGTCGTATATTTTCTATTCACTAATCTAAACGTCGTCTTCGTACCCATGTATTTTTGTTTATCTTCAAACTTCACGCCTTTTTCCTTCATCACGTGATGCATTCTTCTCCACTCTGAGTTAAATCGAAACACTGCATCGTATTGATCGATAGCATCGCCGTTTTCTGCATCAAATAAGTTCATAGAGTTTCCTACTACTGCGCATCTATCGTACGCGGATCCTTTAAACACGTCCTCCTTTGGCGTCGGCACTCGGTCTTCCCATCCCGAAGTCATATCACACCCAGCTTTTGGACCGCCACCACGTTCTCCACAACCACCGGATAATAAACCAGTCTCCTCGTTCTTCGCTAACGGAGCACATTTTCCTTTCGAATGTACGAAACATGTCGGATTCCCTAACGACAACGTCTGTATTCCAGAAAACTCTATAGCGACTTTTCTCAACTCGTCCCTAGTCGCCTCGCATCCTTTCAAATCTACTAAGCACTTCTTCAGCTTCTTCTCGTGTTCAGATAACTGATCCGCTTTCTTTTTCGTAACCTTTGATTCGTCCGAACATCTTTTCAAAGCCCGTTGTTCAGCACACGCCTGTCTCGCTTTCAAAGGCGCTCTCGGCGAACAAGACGGTCCAAACTTCCCTCCCATACCGGCAGCCTTAAACGTCGTCAGTTTTCTATTCTTCTTCTTATTATTATTACTATCGCGATCGTAGTTAGTAGTAGTATTCGTGCTATCGTATTCATCGTCGAACAATACTCTTCTCCTTTTCATGCTCTTCCTCCTGCGCCACTCCTCGATCTCTTCGAGCGGCCGCCAAGGCTTTGGCGCGTCGAAACATTTCGGCGTAAACGGCCTAGGCGGTTTCGTTAACAAAAGCTTCTGTGCCATGGTGATGTGTGAATCTTTATAGCGGTCTCGGGACATTCCGTGTCCCCTAACCTCTGCTTTTTGATCCGTTTTTGTTTCATCACTACTACTGATACTCCTACTCCTACTATCATCATCGTTATCGTTCAATCGTTTGTTCTTTTTTGTCGTCGTCAACGACTGCGACTGCGCAGAAGAGGAAGAAAAAGGGAACAAATCGGAACCATCCATGTTTCTTCGTTTTATTTCTCGATCATCCACTTCGACTTGCGCGAACAGAAAGAACACTAAAACAGAGACCGCGAGCGCAAGTAACACGTGCTTCTTCTGCTTCTTCGTCTTTGTCGAGCGCGCGAAAGTATTCGCGTTCACGCCCATGCTCTGCTACTCCTGATGTAAATATATTCTTAAAAATACGCGCTTAATGACGCTCCATTAAAAATCACGAACACGAAATGAAAACCGGCGAAGTTAGCTTAGACGCGAAGAACGAAACCGCGAAACGACGAAAGCAATCGTTGGCAAAAATACGATTGCTCGATCGAACGCGGCAGGTTGCGCTAGAGTCGTACGAGGAGTTCGCCCTTGCGGCGAAGTACGCGTATCTGAAGCCTATGAAAAAAAACGAGTGGTTCCGCGTAAGTTTAACGAACAAAGCGTGTTATGCGTTGACCGCTTCTACTTCTACTTCTTCTTCTTCTTCGGCTTCTTTATCGATCGATATTTGTGACAAAGGATTCAGAGCGAAGGAGAAAGATGGAATGAATCGCGTGCAAATAGCGCAGAGTATAAGCGCGCGTCCACAGCTTAACGAACGATTTACGGAAGAAAGAGAAGAAAATGATCTCGTTGCACTAGTGAAAACGTTCGATGGGTTCAACAGGATGTACAGAGATCTCGCAAAAGCGAAAGGGGACGTACGAGAGCGGAAATTGAGAGTACTGGCCAGCGTGTTCGCAGAAGAAGAACAGAAGGGCAGCGGGAAGGAGAACGTGAGTCGTTGTCGCGCGGATGCGATTTTTAAGGCGAGAATGATCGAGACATGGATGCTCGAAGATATGTTGAACGTAGCGATACAGTTTTCAGGGGAAGACCGGAAAGGCGGGGAAAGAGCGACGAACGACGACGAGAAGCGCGATGACCAGAAAGCTGCACGGATCATCATTAAACGGTTGCTAGAAAAATATACGACACCGATTCAACGCGAGATGATTTCGAAAAGTTTGAGAGACAAACTCTTTAAAGATAAAGAAGCGAGAGATGATTGAATATCGCGAAAAAAGAGCGAGAGAGACGAGAGCGAGTTTTCTTCTTCTTCATCAAAGTCTTCTTTTAATTTTATTGTACGTCTTCGTTTTTTATATATTATTATTGTTCTGCTCTGATTGTTCTACACACACACACACACACACACACACACATATTCTCTCTCAAACACACAAAAACAAATTTCTTAGAAAGGAGAAACGCCGCCGACAGAGCCGAATGATGTTAATAAATTATGCGCGAATGGATCTGAGACGTGATCTACCAAGTTCTTCACTGGTCCTTCGCCAGTAATGATCGCTTGCACCATAATCCCGAAAAACGCCATCATGGCTAATCTGCCGTTCTTAATCTCCTTCGCTTTCATCGAATCCATATCACTTTTACCCATACCCAGCGGGTTGAACGAACCTCCAGGGTACGCCGGGTTCCCAGTGCCGCCCATTCCCTTTTCCAAGCCAGCCAAACCTTGCTTCGTTCTGAACCCAGGGTTCGAATATTCAGTCAATCGGTTGATTTCAACAAAGTTCATTAAGCACACCATGACCCAGAACAACGCAGTTGGTGGTGCCCAGAAATCGAACGAGCCTTGCGCCGGAATCACGCCGTTCTTAAACCATACGACAGCCGTCGAGTCTGGAATAAAACCCTTCAACGTCTCCGGCGCAGTCGCACCGGCAACACCGAGCATCGCCCATCTACAATGGATGACTTCTGCGTATGCTAACCAAGACGGGTTAATGAACCCACCAGCGCCTTCTGGATCCGATAACCCGAGCGGATCGAAGCCGTAATCGCCCGGTAACGAACCGTCTAAATATGATAAAGATTGCTCCGATTGGCCGAGGACGTATAACGGTGCAATGTTATCCGTGTTTCTCGTTACTTTCTGTTCATTATTATCATCAGTATTACGTATCATAAAAAGATAGAAAAGAAAAGAAAGAAGTTAGTATTACACAGAACACGGTCAGGATTCCGACCGCGTGATCAACTTTGTGGTGTGTCCTTAGTATAAAAATTCGGACTCTTGATACGCATCAAACAATATCTTTTCTGTCGATCGATATGGATTTCTTTTCTTTCGCGCGCGCGCAAACTATACACAAACGCGAATCACGAAAAAGCAATCCATGAAACAAAATCGCACTCAAAAATAAACGCGCGTGCGATTTATTCAATCCTATCGATCGCGCCTCGATCTTTCCAACGCATTCAAAACACTACAATTGTTCATCGAGGCTACTAATGCCGTTACCTTCACTGCGGTAGTTTTCGTTTCCTCGGCTCTGACGACGAGCGATTGCGATCGTTTATTCGAACTCGGGCGAGTACTCGCGCGCTTCTTCGCGAGAACTTGGATCCGTGATACGTTCGATACAGTCTGAACGGGCATGTTTATTCTTTGATTTGTTCTATCGTTCGCGTATGGTCGCTTATAAAAGGTTTCGAATGTTTAGCGCGATTTTGAGTGCAAATATGAAGTTTCCCTTTTTTTTTATTCGCTCGCGGTGTTTCGCCCTTGTCAGCTTGTTTTGGCAGTTTATAGGGGGAAACGACAAAAAAGAGAAAACACGGGTAGACGGGCAAAAGTGAAAACACGGGCAAAACGAGTTTTCTTGTATCAGGCGCACATCGGGCCGTAAACAAACGACAGATGTGTATCTGATCAATCACACGCTGCATACACGTAAAAGATATACATCAAAAACACCGCGAGTTATTGACTGACTGACGAGACTTTGCCAAAGACCTTGTTTTTGTGAAAACACGCGATCGGGCAAAAGTGAAAACTCTCATCGTTCAATCAAAACGAGTTTTTTTGTATCGCCGCAACAAACGCAAGATTTGTATCTGATTAAATCAATTAATTCAATTAATTGGAGATCGAGAATCGAGATCTCGAGACAGAGCGTCATGGCAGCACGAACACAAAAAGAGAAACAGAAGCGATCGAGAGCGAGTACTTCAGAACAGACTGCGAAAAAGAAGATCAAAATCAAGAACGAATCAGGAGAGGAAGATGGAGATGATGACCAGGACAGGTCCGCAGACGACGAAGACGAAGAACTGGAGAGGAAAATAAAAAGGAGTAAACCGCGAAGTGATGTACGAAATGATGAGCGCGGTGATGAGCGCGAAAATCTAGAGAATTTAGTGTTGGAGATCATCGAGAACCATAACGATAACAGCGGCATAAATGACACGGAGTTAGCGAGAGCGTTACTTGGGAAAGTGCAAGTAGAGCAAAGGATGGAGATCATAAACGAACTACTCGCTAAAGAGAAAATACAGTTCGGCCACGATGAGAAGAACAAGGTCGTGTTCACGAAAGTGTCCGAGGAAGAAATACAGAAAAGAAAAGGTTTAACGTCGGAGGATCATTTAGTTCTACAGATCATTAATACGGCCGGGAATAACGGGATGTGGACGAAGGAGGTGAAACAGAAATCGAACTTAGCGCAAGTCAGAATAACGAAGATATTCAAAACCTTAGAACAAAGGAAGTTGATTAAATCAGTGAAACATGTCGCGCAACAGAACAGGAAGGTCTATATGAAGTACGATTTAGAACCGTCGAGGGAGATTACTGGAGGCGTTTGGTTCACCGATCACGAGTTCGACGAAGATTTTGCGGATTCGATCAGAGCCGCGTGTTTGCAATACATTAAAAGGATGGAAAAGGTTACTTTGCAAGACGTTTGTGGTTTCATCGATGAGCGAAAGATTTCGAGAGTGAAATTAAGGTTAGAAGATGTGAAAATTTTAGTCGATACGTTGATTTATGACGGCGAAGTTGATAAGATCTCGCCGGGGCAGAAATCGTTAGATGAATACGAGAAAGACTTCGTAGTTAGCGATGAAGAAGATAGCGAAGAAAGAGATAGCAACGATTATGATAAAGAAGACGAAGAAGAAGAAGAAAGCGCTGATGAGGAAGAAAATAATAATAGCAAGAAACGCAAAAAGGGTGCAGCGTCGTCGAAAAAAACAAAGAAGAAAACGAGTAGTAGTAATAACAATAAGAAACAGAAGAAGAGCGCGAAAGGCGGTAAAAAAAAGCCAATCGAACTCGAAGTAGACGATGAAGAAGACGGTGAAACGTATTACGTTCCCTCGACTTGGAACGACAAGCAAGATATGCCTATGGATTATATTCCGTGCGGTATTTGTACGCTCACGGCTGAATGTACACCTGGGGGATTAATCGCGCCAGAGACGTGTGTTTACATGAAAACTTGGTTGAAAAATATTGACATTGAAGACCAATTTGCTGTAAAGAAGGAGGAAAAAGAATAACAGAAGAACAAAGCGAGGAGCGGGGAGCAGGCTAAGAAATTAGCGAAAGAAGAGATTTTACAGTATAGATATAATCAATCATTATTATTATTATTATTAAAGAAGTAGCATATATAATATACAGTAGTATCAAAAGGTTTTGGTATAGTAGTATCGTCGTCGTAAGTTAGTCGTCGTCGCCTCGTTTTAATCGGTAGTCGTTGAATCAAAGTTTTGCGATTCTGGAAAATCACGCAAAATCGCACAAACTTCCTGAAAGCTCGGTCGCTCGTCCGGGACAGTTTTCCAGCATTTCTCAATCAAAATTAAAACATCGCTCCTGATTTTATCTTCCGGAAATATATCGCTTCGCTTATCTTGCAAACCGACCAAGTAGGCGATGCGAACAGCTAAACAATTTTCAAAAGGAATTCGTCCACACGCGCACTCGAACACAATATTTCCGTACGAAAACACGTCCGATTTTGTCGAGCACGAGTAGTTCCCAGTGAACATTTCTGGAGCCATGTAGTTTGCCGTGCCAGCGCCATTTGGCGAGTTCGTTTTCAAAGAGTTTGTGATGATTGGAATTAATCGTGAAATCCCGAAGTCGCAAACGTACGCCTTTTATTTTATATCGTCGGATGACAAAGCGGCTTTGACTTCGACGAGAACGTTCTGCGGCTTCAAATCGCGGTGTAAAATCTTATGAGGTGTAAGTCCGTGCAAATACTCCATCGCTCTCGCAACATCGAGCAAGATAGTTTTCAATAGCTTGCCAGAGAGTTTAACGCTTTCTCCGTTTTCTCGATGCAACATCTCGTTCAAACTTCCACCGTGAACGAGCTGAACGACGAGCATCGCTTTGTGTATCGGTTGTAAACATGCGGCAAAGATAGAAACAACGTTCTCGTGTTTTGCGAGACGAAGAATCGCAATCTCTGATCTGAGCATTTTAATATCGTCGTTGGATTCACTTTCGTTTTCTTTCGTAAGAGGAGTTGTAGAACTAGCAGCAGAAGCTATAGGTAAAGCGTTGACGCGAAGCGTTTTGAGCGCAACGTCTTTATCACGAAACTTCCCACGGTATACGTTACCGTACGCCCCACCGCCAAGTCGTTCGTAAAATTTAACGTCTTGCTCAAGAACTTCTTCAGTTAAGTTTTCAAACGAAACTTCCTTTTCTTCTTCAACTACTACGACGACGACGTTTTCTTCACCTGCTGCTGCTGCTGCTGCTGCTTCGTTTTTGTCTGGAGAAAGCTCGAGCTGAGAAGAGGAACCGGAAGATAAAGAATCGATAACGATGTTAGTGCTATCGAAGCTTGCGAGTTCTCTCGCGAGTGTTTCAACAGAAACTGCAGCGTGGGCGTTGTCACTATTATGCCTTGAATTTTCTCGCGAATGCGCGGGTGTCGTATTTTCCGAATCACTTCTTAAAAGTTGTAAACGGTTCATTAATTCTGCCCTACCTGACGAGCCAGTATGCGAATGTGATGATGATTTTGGAGTTATAGATTTCGGAGGCCTCGATGAAGAAAAGCTGCGTCGTAATTTGTGGGAAGTCTCGGGGATTTTGATTTCCATCTTCTTTGTCGTACTTATTGTCGCGCGAGTCGGTGATGGCGTCTCTGTGTTTGTCTCGGTTTTAAAAGTAGCACGTGCCGAGTTGTTTACTTCGATGTCCTGCCAATCATCACCATCGTCGTCATCGCCGCGTCTAATGTGCAGCACGGTTTCTTCGTATTTTGATGCGTTGCGTGCATTATCAAGCGTAGTCGCGCGCACAAACTTTCGTGCATTATCTCCGCTTGAGAATTTTCGGTGCAAACCGTCGACCCATTTTTGAACGCGATGTTCACTCGCAATATCACTCCCATCAGTAGGATGTCGATCTCTCTTCATGCGTTTTCTCGCGAAGTAACATATGACGACGAATACGGCCAAAAGTAACGTCGCGGCAACGCTCGTGCCAATATAAATCGCTCGTTCGTTATTATTACTATCGTATTTGTTTATCGTTACCTGTGCGGCGGTTTCGTTTCCTCCCGCTCCGTTAATATCAGTATCGTTACTGCTACCGACGTCGTCGCCAGCTCCAAACGCTGGTAGCAAATCAAAACCATTCACGGTAGAAGTCGTCGCTAAACTCGATCGCACACCGACGCTACCAGTATTGCCCAAAACAGTCTCATTTACCGCGCGAGCAATGAATTGAACGCTCGCGAGCTCGACGTCTCCTCCGACTTCGTTTTCGCTCGCGTCCGAGAACGATATCGCGTTAAAGTTCTCGAGAACTTCGTATACGCGACCGATCTGGAACCTATACTGATCCACGCCGTTCTCTTCATCTATTATCCTCTCTCGTTCTTGCGCTGCATCCGAAGTCGTCGCAGTCGCAGTCGCAGTCGCAGTCGACCGATCGACGAACGACGACGACTCGCTAAAATCTGCTCGAACTACGCCGACCAATACCCTGTGCGTATTATTCTGCATCGAGACGCCGAGGCTAAACCGATCACTGACGCGAACGAACGCGAACTCGAACGCATGCGAATTTAACTCCCAAAGTTTGTTCTTAATCGTAATCTGTCCTTTAGGCGCGAGTTGGAACCTTAACTTCGCCTGCGCGGTCGTACTATTTATTTCCTCAAACCGCGCGCTCTCGAAAGCCGTAGTATCGTTCGAGCTAAACGAACTGCTCGGACGGCTTCCTGGAAACGCGTTCAAATCTAACGCGAACGCTCTCTGATCGGCCTCGCTCGAGTAATCGATCGCCCATGGGTTTATTGCTAAGCCCTCTTTTACGACCGAGACCATTATTACTGCTTCGCAAGCTGTCGCTTTGTCGATGTTTACGACGCGCGCGCTGCAGCTGAGAGTTTTTCAAAATATGCGCAGAATTCGATCTTTTAACAGATTTTAGCACAAAACACGCGTTAAGTACGAATACGAGTTAAATCAGAAACCTATGCATCGTCGTAGTTTTCTGCGCACACTCAAATCACGCACGCGAT
>Ga0115004_10004683_pt1 | contig 10883 bp, 7 predicted proteins | sample ArcticOcean_MG_C_10_FD_88737 | JGI IMG/M metagenome (GOLD analysis project Ga0115004, IMG submission 88737) | Marine microbial communities from western Arctic Ocean - ArcticOcean_MG_CB11_90 | ecosystem: Environmental > Aquatic > Marine > Oceanic | place: Arctic Ocean: Canada Basin | collected... | reverse complement strand
GACCTTCTTCTCAAGACGTTGTTTTCGATCAATAACTAGTGCGCTTAAAACACGACAAAGAAACGAGTATTCATGCATACTAGTACGTATTGATTCTCAACACGTTTTATCGCATCCATAACCTCGTATTAAGAAAAATTCGCAGTATGATAGTATGCAAGAAGAACTCACAAAAGTTTTCCCCAGCATGTCAATCAATAGTGGCAAGTTGTAAACGACGGAAAACGGCACTTCTTTAACGACCATCATCAGCAGCAGCAGCAGCAGCAGCAGCGGCGTAAATAAAACAAAGAAACGGTGAACATGGATCCATACGAACGATTGCTCACGAAAACCGACATAACGACGACGACGACGGTCGAAGAAGAGGACCAAGTAAAAGACGTGTTGAGCAATTTGGGAAGAACGAAGAACGCGGTGATGATCAAAAGGGAACGCGCGTGTAACGTAGCGAAGAACTTCTTAGCGCTCTCGATCATGAGCTCGATCGCGTATTTACTAATCTCGATACTCAGATCTGTTTAAGTCGGAGTTAAGAGCGCATAGGAACAGTAAATGCAGTTCAGTGAAAGAGATTTGTTAAGTTTAATCGAACCAGCCTTAAGGGCGATCGATGCAGAGATAAAGTTCGTGGTCTGTACCGCGAAACCACAGAGGGCGGTGGTCGAGAAAAGCGGAGGGTCGGTTTTATTAGAGCTCGAGATTCGAGCGAAAAGGAGTGATTTTGATGCGAACGCGGCGCTCGATTGCGCGAACGCGAACGCGTTTGAGGATGCGTTTAATAGAGTACAAACGAACGAGAACACGCGACGAGGGAAGGATTATTTCTTGAGAGAACCTTTGGCGGTGTTCGAGACGAGATGCGCGAGCGCGATTATTTTTGTATACGAACATCGAACGCATACGTTGAGGACTTGCGCGCAATTTTCGTATTCGTGCTTTGGAGAGTCTCGTACGAGGAGATTGATTATTGCGATGCAGATTTTGCAAGCGGTTACGTATGCGCACGAGAAAGGGTATTCGTTTCATGGAAGCTGTGGATTAGAGAATTTCGTGATTGTTGACGAAGAAAAAGAAGGGTTTGATGAGAAGACTTTAACACCATTGATTGAGATTGCGTTCCATGGGAAAGCTGGTAGGAGACGACGACGACGACAAAAACAAGGACGAAATCATTCTAATAAGAAAAGTCATCAATATCTGGAAAATAGAGATGAAGAATATAAAGATGATGCGAGCGAACTAGACAGACGTAATTTACGCGGGTTAACAGCAGCTTGGCGCATTGGAGCAATTTCGAATCTCGAATACATATCGCGAATAAACGTCGTTAGCGGTCGCAAAGTAGGTGATTTTCGATTTCATGCGTTCATGCCTTGGGTCATTGATTTTTCGAAACATCCATTTGCAAACGAAAATCACAAGAACAACGAAGATTTAGGCAATGTCGATGGCGCTAATAATAACAACGACGAAAAAGACGACGATAAACCTTTGTTCGGATATAGAGATCTTTCAAAGACAAAAGCGCGATTAATGAAAGGCGACGAAATGCTCGATAAATCTTTCGACGATTTTGGTTTCCATCTCGTTGATGATCCAGCTTTGTCCGAACTAGGTGCGTGCGTTCAATCTGCGCGGAATTTATCTAAATTTATGCTTTGTCGATACGTAAGGCCTGACTGGGATCCGAACGAGTACCCTAAAAGTATCGAGCGCATCTTCGAAACGACGCCAGACGAGTGTTTGCCTCGTTTCTATTACGATCCCACAATTTTCACTTCAACTTTAAGCTCTGAAGATGGATTACAAAACTTGGAAGTACCAAAGTGGGTTAAAAATGGCGACGCGGAAGAATTTATAAGGATTCATAGATCGTGTTTAGAGTCAGATTCAGTCAGTAAACGGTTGCATAAATGGATAGACTTACATTTCGGATATCAGGTTGGTAACGCTTCAAACCCTCACGCAGTTTTCGCGAAGAATACTTGTAAGTTCGGAGAAGACGTAGGAAAGTTACTCGAATTTGGTCGAATGAAAGTTTTTAGATACGCGCATCCACAGCGAAGAACTAAAAACAGTCCTCTGCGCTCGTTAAGTTTTGGAGAAGAAGACGATGGACAAGACGACGATGATGAACACGAAGATTTATTGAGAAAATATAGAGACGTTTCTTTGAACGACTCATTCAACGACGACCACGACGAACATGATTACGATATGGACGACCTCTCTAACGCTGAAGAAGACGTCGTTAATGACTTGCGAGCTCTTGGAGCGGCTTTATTTACAGTTTTCACCGGCCGCGATATTCCCGAACACCTTCGCGAGATCCGTGAAAGAGCTCTCGTCGATAGTCTCGGAGCGTTTGTAGATATTGAAGACGCACTGCTCGAAAATGATGCTAGGGAAGAGCTAAGATATTTGTTCGAGAGCGACGACGCAAACGAAATACCAAGCGTTGTTAAAGATTTTATCGAGAAGCTTATTTTCGACGAAATTCCACCGAGCGCGAATGAAATCTTAAAACTCGATTGCTTCGATGCAGAAACGTTAATGGATTTAATAAACATCCGAAATTCGACAAAGCTCGGGTCTATCGAACGCATCGTAGCCTGTGATGAATTGAACAGACTAGCGAAAAAGAATATGAGTGGAAAGAGCTTCCAAAACGCTGTCTTACACGCAACTATAGTAATCGAGGAAAGTATGCATGCGATTGCGTGTTGTTCGAAAATACACATCGAGAAATATTCCCGTCGAAGCATGGAAAGAGCTATGGCGTCTTCAGCGTTATTTCAAAGCTGCGCGGATTATTTAAGCGCACTTAATTTGCAGAAGTTCAATGCTTCTAAATCTAGCTATATAGTTACGAGCATTCTTCAAAAGCCGGCGCATTTAGCGAAGTATGTTTTGCTCAAGCAATACTGCGAGAGTTTAGAATTAGGCGCGAATGAAGAAATTTCAGATGACGTGAATCATCCCGTTTCGGCGAAAGAATATTTCCAAAGAATAAACGAAGAAGGCCCGAGCTTTAGAAGAGAATTGTTACATCAGACCGTCGCGAGTTCGATTGCATCCGCTGTTGGCTCTGATTTCGATTTCGATGATAAGATGATCCCTTCGCTTCTAACGATTGTAGCGTCTTCAAGAGAAGATGTCAACGATGAAGAGCTGAATGCGTCTCTTCTCGTATTAGAGCGCATCGTTATGCGACTCAGTATGGCTGTTTTACTTCGATTAGTTATTGCGCCATTGATTATGATTATAAGCTGTAATCGCAACAGCGATAAAGCTGCTCGAGCGAAACAAGCAATAGAAATGATTCGAGTTGCTCGGCGAATTCCTGCGCATCTTGACATTGCTCGACAAAGCCAGTTTTATTCTTCCGCCGCTTCGACGAGAGATTCGCAAAAAAATGATATTAAAAAGATTAAACGCAAAGACTCGAGAGAAATAGCACTTCTTTCCTTGGAGCGATACGTTTCTAACGCAACAGGTGATGTTAATGATGAAAATTCACTCGATCAAAAAGAGCTCGATGCAAGTATTAAAAATACGTGGATTAAAGGACCCTGGCGCTTTCTTCCGGTGGACGTCGTACAACCTGCTAGTAAAGACGGGTACTTTCGCGACGAAAGTCCTTGGGTCGTTCGTCTCGAGACTTTAGCAAAATGGAGAGCGCATTCGAGAGGCTTCGGTGTAGATGCGCGGAAATCGTCGATTGATATGCCAGCAAACGTGAAGATGTATTCGCGTTCTACACTTGTAGATGACGCAAACACTCATAATAATACACAAGAATTTTTTGATGGGAACAGTTCGTTGCGCGTTTCGGAGGCAGAAACGCGCGTATTAACGTGTGGAGCGCATTATAGAAGCGGATTGCGACGAGGCACGTCAATTCGTGTGTGGCGTATAAGTAATTCACCAAAAGTATCGGAGTCTTCTTATACACAATTTCGTGCACCTTTTGCGATTCACGAGCCGGATGCGAATATCCGCGCTGGGTGTTTTTTAGATCCAAGAGGAGAAACGATTGCGACTGCTGACGATGCTGGTTATTTACGAGTGTGGCAAGCGAAATTTTCATCGAATACTGTTGGTGACTCCTTATTCGATGATTTTGAAGACGAAAACGACTTTAGCGACGACGACGAGATTGTAACGAACGATGTTGCTGAAAACGTGCGGACGATGTGGCGCTCGAGAGACAAAACGCTGACGGCGAGGCGAGATGGCTTTTCGTGTCTCGCTCATGATTCAAATTTGAACTATCTCGTCGCTGGAACCTTAAGGGGTTCAATCACAATTACTGATTGTGAATCAGGTGCTTATGTCAGATCGCATACTCTTGCTGATGATGACGTTAGAGGAACTCGTTCAATTGAAGTTGAAGCGAATAATATTTTCTGCTCTTATGGAAATGGTTCGGTTACCGCAATTGACGTAAGAACTTGCAAATCATCGTTCTTAAATTTCAAGGCGCACGACGACAAGTGCACGCGCGTCCGATGCATTGAAAAGACTCAGCAGTTCATTACGAGTTCAATTGATGGAACGGTGAAGATCTGGGATTCTCGGAAGATTGAACGTTCAGCGATGCAAATTCGATCATATTACATTGATGACACCCAAATGTCAAAAAGTTTTAAAAATAGAGTACCGAGCTATTCTATAAATGATTTCGATGTGATTGGAAAGAGTTGTTTCGTTGCTACGAACTCGCAAGGAATTGGCATAATTGACGTTGACGTCGATGCTACCGAAGATGATGCCGTAAAACTAGAAACGAGACCCATCGACCACGATAAAAATAATACCATAGCAATTCAAATTCTCCCACGTTCGCACCTTTTCGTAGTGCTTTCAGATGACGGAGTCGTTCGCGTATGTCGCTAGAAGATCTAATTATTTAGATGTAGTAAAATAGTATTCTGAAATATGAAACAACAAAATTTAGGCACAGTGATTTTTTAATTCGCTAACTTTTCTCATCGCGTCGGTCTGAAACATTCTGCTTTCTTCGAACATATCTCGTACTTTGAGGAATTTGCAATAAGCATTGCCATACTTCTCATATATCGAGTAATATCCATTTTCCAATCCATCTAACCACCCAAATTTGCCGAAGTGTAAGCGACCGTTACACTGCGAAGATGAAACCAAGAGTTTGATTGCATCGTCATACGCTTTAATGCCCTCCTGGGAAGTTTTAAAATTCTCGATATTCACGTACATCGAAGCACGTCCGTTACTTGGAGAAAGCAAAGCAGATTCCGCAGATAAAAACCTTATCAAAATAGGACTCCTATAAAAGTTTGGTCGCTCTATGCTTTCCATGAAATATCGTAAACAACGTCCAGCATCCGCGAGGTCGATCGAAACTTCGTTCTGTTCCATTGGGAAATTATCGTTGCGGTCCAATTGTCGCTCGGTCATGGTGAGATACGCCTTACTCGCATTTGTTGATGTAACACTTTCTATCGAGTTCTCTAAAGCGTTTTTCCAAAGGTTCGTCCAAGTAATTGAAAGTCTGTCGTTCTGCATGAACCGGTTCCGAGTGGTATCTGGATCGTTGACGCTTGAAGTAGATTTCGAGGGCGTTACTTGGAATAGGAACTCGTTAAGATTTCTGGGCACATTTGAATCGTCATCGTTGCGTCCTTTGATAGTTTTCAAAAGAATAGCAGACCTTGCTTTTCTTTCGTCATCAGTCATTTCATTACTAAACTCTTCGTTTCTTCTAATTTGAACTCTACGCGAATCCGAAGTTGGAACGAAATAGAAATAGGACGAATCGTCGAGCTTTTGAACTTCTTTTGATTTCATTGCGCATGAATTAAACCAATCTTCATCTTCATCTTTGACATTTGCTTTGCACTTTGTGATTATATCGCTCGCGGCTTCGATTTCTCGAAGCATTTTGTCAGAAGATACTTCCTCGTTAATCCGTTGCGCAGAGGATTCTTTGATCACTTCCAACGTCACGGCTAAAGTAATACCTAATTGGCCTACATTGCAACGAAACGCATCGAAGATTGTATCTCCATACTCTTCTCTCGTTATGGTAGCTATTGTTGCGTTTGATAACATCACGCGTATCGCTAAGAGCTGCTGAGAGATTGATCCAAATTTTAACGACGACCCGTGCGTACACGTGGAAACGGCGCCGCCTATCGTTTGATCAATGAACCAAGGTACGGATTTTAACGTCCATCCTTCTGCAGCTAGCTTACCTATATATGAAAGAAATACATAAGTAGCGCACATATGTAAACTAAAACAACGCACTTAATACATCTCTCGTCTTCATTCCCGCGTCGACTGTCACAAATTTGCCGCTCATGTGAATATCGAACGCTCTCGATCTCAATTCATTCATGAACACGTTCACGCTTAAATCTGATTCATCAGCGCTTCCACGTGCGCACCAAAACAACTCGTTCCAACTATGCGCGTTAGACGACACCGCTCTCATCTTCACGTTCCTCTCATCCGAACCTTTAACCTCTGCGATCACGAGTCTCAACTCTTCTTCCGTTTTCGGCATCGCGACTTTTTGCTTAAACTTACATGCGTGCAAGCCTTGAAAGTTCGATAAAACTGGCCTATCCGTGCTCGTTGAAGCATCCACGAACACGACACTCGATTTACTGCACACGAACGCGACGAAGAAGGAGAAGAGGAACGCGCTCGTTTTAAATACGCTCGTCATCGTCGCCCTCGTTGCGTGCGTGCGACCGGAACAATTAAAATGAAAAGATATTTCGCACGAGTTTTAGAACTGTGATCTTTGACTTTTTTTTGTTTTTGTTAGTTTGGTGGCTACATAAAATCACATGTAAAAAAAGCGTCCACGACGTGCACTGAAATCTCAAACACTGTTTCGTTTTCCACATACTCTCTCTCTCTCTCTCTCTCTCTCTCTCTATATATATGAATTCATACACGCGTTTACTCTCTGTCTGTGCGAGCGGCGCTCGTCTGTCGTCTGTCGTCGTCGTCGTTGCAGGTTTTGATCTCTAATCTGTATTTTTTCAAACGGACTTTACTTAAAAAATATCTTTTTATTCCCTTTTTATTTGTTACAATTGGATACTCGCGACCACGACGTGCACTGAAATCTCCAACACTGTTTCGTTTTCCACGTACTCTCTCTCTCTCTCTCTCTCTCTCTCTCGCGAACGTCGTCGTCGTTGCACAGGTTTTGATCTCTCCGTATTTCTTCAAACGGGATTTAAGTACAAGTACTGATCAAAAATATCTTCTCAATGTTCCCTTTTTCTATATTCTATTTTGGATACTTTTCCGAATTATTCAAAACAAAAAAAGTGAACGCGGAGCCCATAATAAAATAAAAAACAACGTTTCGTTCGTCTTCATCGTAAGATATCAATAAACAACAGAACTCAAGATCGAGCTCGCGCGAAACAGAAGCACTTTGAAACACACACGCACGATTAGAAATGGACGGCGTATTCCCCGAAGCGTTGAAGACGTTGAAAGAAGCCGATCCAACGATCTATGGATTGATTCAAAGAGAGAAACTGAGACAGATCAAAGGGATCGAATTAATCGCGTCGGAGAACTTCACTTCGATGCCGGTGATGGAGGCTCTAGGGTCGTGTTTAACGAACAAGTACTCGGAAGGACAACCGAACGCGAGGTATTACGGTGGTAACGAGAACATTGATTTGATCGAGATCGAGTGTCAAAAAAGGGCTTTAGCGGCGTATTCGTTAGATGAGAAAAATTGGGGCGTTAACGTGCAACCGTATTCGGGGAGCCCGGCGAACATGGCTGTTTATGTCGCGTTATTGCAACCGCACGATAGAATCATGGGCCTCGACTTACCATCTGGTGGGCATTTAACGCATGGGTATTATACAGCGAACGGGAAGAAGATTAGCGCGACGAGTATTTTCTTCGAGAGTTTGCCGTATAAGGTTAATTACGATACAGGATTTATCGATTACGATAAGTTGGAAGAGAAGGCGATGGACTTTAGACCAAAGTTGATCATTTGTGGTGGAAGTGCGTATCCAAGAGACTGGGATTATAAGAGATTTCGAGCGATTGCGGATAAGTGCGGCGCGATGTTGATGATGGATATGGCGCACATTTCTGGCCTAATCGCCGCCGAAGAACAAGCGTCGCCGTTTGAGTATTGCGATATCGTCACGACGACGACGCACAAGTCTTTGAGAGGTCCGCGAGCTGGGATGATCTTCTTCAGAAGAGATGAACGCGCGTTCGAAGGTAAAATTAACAACGCCGTTTTTCCTTCTTTACAAGGCGGGCCGCATAACCACCAAATCGCCGCGTTATGCGTTGCATTGAAGCATGTCAAAACTGACGAATTCAAAAAGTACCAAGTCCAAACGAAGAAAAATGCCGACGCGTTGGCAAAGAAGTTAATCAGTTTGGGTTACTCCATGGTCACCGGCGGTACTGAAAACCATTTAGTGTTGTGGGATTTAAGACCAAACGGGTTAACTGGATCGAAAATGGAATACATTTGCGACTCTGTGCACATTACGTTGAACAAGAACGCCGTGTTCGGCGATGCGAGTGCTTTAACACCAGGTGGATGCCGCATCGGCGCTCCAGCTATGACCTCGAGAGGCTTAGTCGAGAAAGACTTTGAACAAATCGCTATGTTTTTGGACGAAGCGGCTAAGATTGGTTTAGCCGCACAAGTAACGCACGGAAAGATGTTAACGGACTGGAAGAAAGGTATTGATGGTTCCAAAGAAGTCATCGCTTTGAAAGAAAAAGTTGAATCTTTCGCCGAAGCGTTTGCTATGCCCGGATTCACTCGCGATTCGGTCGATATATAAATTTAAACACAAACATTATATCTACCTATATTATTTCTAATACAATATCATAATAACCAAAAAGTTGGACAAAAAGTTTTGCTCGGTAAAGTGCGTGAATATCTCGAAGAAATTAAACGCGAACAAAGGATAAAAATGAAACAATATCGACGTTGTATAGATTTCTTCTTCTTCTTCTTCTTCTTTTCCTCTTAACCGAGGTCGTCATCGGTTTGTATGCACAACTTTTTTAAGTCTTCGTGCAGAAGCGAGAGATACAAATCTCAGCAGAGAGATACAACACTCATCATCATCATCATCATCATCAGTGTCAAACGATAAAATCTGCTCCACTAGCGCTCATCCTCATCCTAGAATCGTTCCTAATCACACCACCAGTACTACTACTCGACTTACTCTTAAACCTATTCGTGTTCATGTTCTGTGGCCTCGGACTTATCTTCGCTTTACTGTTTAAGTCTTCCTCTCTTTTTTCTTGGATCTCGGCGTAGATATAAATCAAGAATCCGATGATGAGTAATATGATCAAAACGACTGTGACAATCGTCTTACGCTCTTGTAATTTCATATCGCGCGAGGAATCTGGGTGAAAATATGACTCGATCATCTCCTTACTTGATTCCATTCCCATTTTCGTCCTTGTCGTTATCGTTGTCGTCGTTGTTCTTAATCGGTTGGAGTACACATTTTTTTTAATGCGATTTCTGATAGTCGATGGTGGATTTCCCCCTCATCAGTCTCTCTCTCCAGACTCTCTCTCTACTGACTAAAAATCATCGAGGTCGTCGATCTCTTCGTCGGTATCGACGCCGCTACCATAATCGTGTTCATCGAACCCGTCGCGTTCATATTCGAGTAAGTTCTTAAGTTTCTCGCCGTGGCCTTCACCGCGATTTCCAAGAGTGCCGCCCGCGTCTCGCGGCAACTGCTCTCGAAACGATGACAACGAGTCGAAGTTGTTGTTTTTATTTTTACCTCCTCCCCGTTGTTGTCGTTGCGAAGGAGAAGTGTTGTTGTTGTTATCGCCTTCGTGTTGAAACGCGAGTCGAACGTTCTTTTTTGCTTCAAGTTCGCGCGAAGAAATCGCCGTTGCAGCAGTACCGAGATTGAACGTGGAGAATTTGTTCATTTTTTCTGCTAATTTCTCCGAGCGCGTTTGATCGCGCATCTCTTGAATCTCCTTTGCGTTCCTACGCGCGTCGTCGATCGAAGTGTATTCTAAACGAACGAACGATCGTTCGTTTATTTCGTTCACTTTAACGAACTGAACGATATCGGTTTCTTTAGTCTTCCTCGACGCGCCGCGTTTCGTTTCCGCTGTAAATAAAGTCACATCATCATCATCGCCTCGCGCGATCGTCATCGTTCTTCGTTCCTCCTTCGTACTTTTCCTGATCGTCATAGCACACGAGCAACTCGCGTCGTTCGCTAAAATGTCATAAACAGTAGCGCTATCGTTATTTCTTCTACGCGTAAATCTTTTATTATTATTTTCATTCCTATCTCGTTTCATGCTTCCGCTCGCCGAAGAAACCGTCACTCTCGCGAACACGTTCCTTACACCCTCCATTCTCTGTATTCTGCGCACGAATTCGATCGCTTTCTTCGCCCCGTAAGCGAACGCGACTATACTTAAATCATCCACGAAAACTGTCGTTCTTTGCCGTAAATCGTTCGAGGCATATCCATACACGGCGGACCTGACGGTTTCTTTCCTCGCTCCTCCTCGAGCGTTCGCTCGCTCTATCGCGATCGCTCGCGCGCGCGCTTCTACGCAGTATATCGAATCCTCCCCCTTCGCCGATTCTTCTCCATCGCGCTCTTCGTTACACGAACTCATCCGATCCACGATTTCTAAAACTTCCTCCAAAGCGTCGTCCAAATCTCGTTCATCGAAGCACTTTGAACAGTCAACCACAGAAACCGGGCCCTTTTCGTGGCTTTCAATGATCTCCCGAAAGCGCTTTGACTCGCTCAAGAACTTACAAAACACGACCGAGCACTCGCGCGCGCGCGTGCGTCCTTCTTCTTCTTCTTCTT
>Ga0115004_10004681_pt1 | contig 10884 bp, 1 predicted proteins | sample ArcticOcean_MG_C_10_FD_88737 | JGI IMG/M metagenome (GOLD analysis project Ga0115004, IMG submission 88737) | Marine microbial communities from western Arctic Ocean - ArcticOcean_MG_CB11_90 | ecosystem: Environmental > Aquatic > Marine > Oceanic | place: Arctic Ocean: Canada Basin | collected... | reverse complement strand
GTCTTGAATCCGTTGTTTTAGATTCCTGGCACTACCGTCATCATCGCCGATTGCGTTGTTGTATTCTCGCTTCTTCTTCTTGCCGCCGCCTGCTGCCTCCTGAATTTTCCTGATCGCAAATTTTGAGTCGAGGAATTCTTTCTTTAGCCAGAAGGCAGTGTCAGGATCCTCGATGAAGCCCCACTTGGGCGCGCCTGGCGCGTTCCATTTTTTATTTTGTACTTCAAATTTGTTCGTTGTACCTTTTACGATTTCAATCGATCCGCTGTGCTGACACTTGTGAGCGGCGTGCTCAGAGCTTCTGCACTTCCAACACAGGAATTTGCGTTGGAATGCAGATTTGTCGGTGTCAGCGTTGATCGATTCTTTAAGTTTCTTTGCCTTCGCAGCCCTTTTCTGCTTCGCCGTTTTCTTCTTGGAACCGTTTGGATTACCACCTGCCGATTTGGTGTCCAGAGCGTTGATCACATCGATGGTGCTGAGACAATCTTTGACCTTCTTGTCTCGGAGTGAATCGACTGCGATGCGAACTTCCGACCATCTGTATACCGTGTTTGGCCACGTCATACGATAATGTTGGCGGAATTCTGCTCGGACTGTCGTCTGCATGCGGTTCATGAAATCGTCAACGGTGCCAGATAATTTTGGTAGATGCAGTGCTTCACGTGATGTCTCGTACTTGTCTAGGGCGATCATGAAGCTCTTGAGGTAATCGCCGAGTGACTGATCTTTCGCCTGCTGAACTTGTGCGTATTCCGTCGAAGAATTTTCTTGCTCGGTGAGCGTTTCAGTATGGCACATGTTGGTGAGGATCGTTTTGATTGCCTTCCATCCCATGAGTGTTGACCATTCACCGATGTTCTCGAGAAAATACTCTTGAAATTGTTCAACGGATTTCTGAAGAACTGGCGACACCAGTTGCTCCAAAGCTGACCATAGATTGGAGGTGTTACACGTGTAGCGTAAAGGATTGGCCCTTGAACTCATGGGTTTAAAGGCCGATTTTAGTTCAATCAATTTGAGAAATTCTTCCATGCGTTCAACGGTACATGGTATGGACAATTTGCCCACAAATTGCTCTTCGATTGCAGTTAGAGTTTTGTCTTTGATTTCGCGGACGGGTGGCAGTTGGATGCGTGGAACTTCAACCTTGTTGTTAATGATTGGCAATCCTTGGTGTGAAGGGTTGCTGAGGTCAACGGATTCAACGGATATATTGACATTTGCAGCTTTGAGCTCTGCAATGAACTTTGGAAGAAGAGATTTCAGCTCAACCCACGAGAGTGTACTGAGATCAATGTCTTCTAAAGGGTCTGTAGTTACTGGAGGGAACTCTACATCGTAGATGTCCCAACAGTTCCTGCAGTGCCATGGACCATTGTCCCCTTGCCTGGCGAAGGAGAGTGCCGGTAATCCCGTAGTTCCGCAGGATTCGCAGACTAGACTCATGTAGTCGGCGGAGTCTTTTTCGTAAAACTCGTCACCGACCGATCGTTTGCCACCGCTGCTCTTTGCAAGAGAACGAATGACTTGTATTAGGCCTCCAAGAGTGCTGAGGATTCCTCTGGTTTGCTCAACCTGAGTAACGTTGGAGCGGCCCCCAATTGTACGACCTCCGGCTGAAAACATCGCTCGGCCCATCTCGCCATTCTGCAGAGATTGGGGCGCGTCGACCATTATGTTGGCGCAAGCGTTGGGCGCAGCGGTTATCGAACGTAAGCTGTTGTGGGTGTTTAACGTTGTTACTTGTGTGTGCTTAAGAGCAATAAGTGAGAGCAGAAGCCACATCTGCGTCATCTGCAAGCTGACGCAGAGACTGTTGTGACTAGCTTCTACCACGCTACTTTCTGACTAGTTTCAGGCTTTACGTCTAGTCTTGGACTTTGCGCAGTGAGTGCGCGTTTGCTGGCTTTGCGTCTTGGGCTGGCGCCGCGCTATGGCGCTGGCTGCCTGTTTTGCCCCCGAAGTGCCGTTAGCCCCCTGTAGGTCCTGTGGCTGGTCCTACAAATCCTCCAGTTTTAAGTGTTTGTAACTGAAGTGGAAGTATTCCACGTGCTGTGGTGCGCCATTGCTGATGGCTTAAAATTTCTAAATCTCCTTCCTTGCCTAATTCGGCGCTTGAAGTTGAGCGAAAAGTTCTTGTAATCTTTACAAGTTTGACTTTGAAAACTTGGTACGTAGAGTTGCTTTGACATCGGCTGGGAGCTTACCATTTCTCATTTGGAAGCCCACTGATAAGAATCTGTGTTTGCGAACAGTCCATGTTAGTGGTGAGAATCCGATTTTTTGTTTATCAGAAAATTCCTCCTCGCCGTCTTCGTTACTCCAGGCAAGCTTATAGGTTGCGTCAAGCATCGGACCATGATCACTTGTATTCAACCATTGGACCACCCATGCATCCTGGTCAGGGGTAGTGTGGACCAACTGTGCTACTTGCCATTTTCTCTTTGCTGTTTTCGGAATGCCGACTAATTTTACTACGACAAATTGTCTCTCTGACAATCTCATGTCGCCCTGTTCCTCGTAGTGCTCATCGTCGCTTCTGATGTAAGCCTTTCGCAGGTGTCGCATTGTGCTGTTTCGTGTAACTCCGGTGGTCGTGTGTTTAAGTCTCGCTCCTTTTGACGAAATTCTTAGCACTCGATACACACCTGAACATCTTGGTAGCATGTGGGTAGACACTTCACCGGGGGTTCTCGGAAGGTTCTTCACGAAAACTTTGTCGCCCTGGCAGATGTTTCTAATAACTCCGTGTCTTTTGTTGTAATAATATGCTGATTCTTCTTGCGCTATCATTTGCGCCACTCTTGCCTCCTGCCACACCGCTTCCATCTGTTTGCGAGTATGATCAACGAATTCAGTTGCTGAGGTGTCAATAACTGCACTTCCGTTGAACACATCAAGCGGGAATCTAATATCTCTTCCAATTTGCAGTAGACTCGGAGTGAATTTAGTGACGCTGCAGGGCGTACCGCGATAAATCCACAATGTTAACGGCAGTGTGTCGTCGACATCGAGATCAGTCTTATGATACAGTATTCTGAGCGCGGCTCCGAGCCACCTATGGAATCGTTCAACTACATTCGATTGGGGAGCATACGGTTGGCTGATGATGCTGCCGATTTTCAAGAGTTTGTATAACTCTTTGAATATCTCGCTAACGTTCAAGTTTCTTCCTCCGTCTGACCTACATTCCTCGGGCATTCCGAACGTTTGGCACCACTTGAGCATACATTTCGCACAATCCACGGCGGTATCGTTCTTCAAACAGTAAGCGTCTGGATAGTGACTGAACGAGTCGAGGATCGTGAAAATAAACTTTGTGCCTTCGTTAGTACTGTGATGGAGAACAACTAAGTCGATGCAGATGCACCGTCCAGGTCTGTCATACCATCTCATGTTCATGAATCCGTATCCAGGAGATGACGCAAATTTCATTCTTTGACATGTAGTGCAGTGTTTGACGTGGTCGTCAATACTCGACTTCATGCCTAACCACCAATATCTTAGTCGCGACCATGACAGTAATGCTTGGCCACCGAGGTGGCATGAAGACATCAAATCATGACCAATTTTGATGACTATGGCGCCCAAACTCGCGTTGAGAATCGGGACTGGATGTTGCTTATTTGCGTTGGCAAACATTAGAATACCAGTGTCTTCATCGGTGAAAATATGTTGAGCGTGTCCTTGAATGACTTTCTGAGAATGGCCTTTTGGAATCTTGATTTCTGTGAGTGTTTTGAAGTATGCCGACTGCATCTGAGCGACTGCAGTGTCCTTGGCAAGCGTATCTTTTACAGGGTCCCATTTACCTTCAGTCGCGGCCTCAATTCTTGTTCGTAGAGACGCAAGCTTACTCCACGATCGTATCGTAGGGCAGCTCTTTTGAGCACCTCGAATTGCTTCCACGCTGATTGATAGAGTTGAGCCGTCGACAATCTTTTGCCACTGCTCTAAATCGTTGTCGTCATCTGATACCTCTTCATGCGGCGCAGGGATTGGTTCATCAGGTGACTCGTCATTGACAACTTCGTCGGCGCCGCCTTGAGAAGCCTTCTTACTCTCCTCGTTGCTTGCCTGATCGGGCACCGCAGGTGGTACTGATCTTTGCTGGGCTAATTTTGAAGCTTCAGCCTTTCTTTGACTCTTCGTTTGAACTAGTAGCTTTTCTTTGTTCTTTCGGCGAGACTTTCTCTTTTCGCGTTTGCCTATTCGCTTCACTACATTACCAGCAACTATCATGTCGTGATGATGCACGTGGTCTGCGATTACTGCGTCAGAGAGTCCGGACATTTCTATTTCCGGTGAGCACGTGGTATCTCCCCCAGTTTTGGAAGCTACCCTAATGCTCCACTTATGAAGAGCAGAAAAATATTTGCGCATGGTCTCACTCGGTGGAGTGTTCTTCATAGTTGCAATGAAGTCCTTGGCGTCGTTTTCTTCTACTAAGTCTATCGCTTCTTCATGTAGTGAGTATGCTTTTGCCATTTCACGGTTGTCGAGCTCGCTGCCTCTCCACTCGCTGCTTTCGTCCTCTGGGTTTACAATGATGCCATAGATGTGTGACTTCAGTTGCGGCATTGGAGCTAGCGGTGACAGCCAGCACATCGTCTCGCTCTGTGCAAGAATTCTATGCTTCTCGTTGGTACCGTTTCCTCTGGATGTAGTTGCGTCAAATTTTCTTCCACGACACGCGTCTCCGCTGTATACTACCATTTTTGTACTCTTGTCTTTACAAATAAACTCTGACTTTCGACATTTTAATCGCGTTATACTTGCAATCTTGGCGTCGTTGTCGTTGCACTGAACAAATGAAAATCTCGGGAGGTCTTGTCGTGTGAACGTGTAGATGGTAAGGGTGGCACTCGTTTTGTCGCCAAACCTTGCAGCGTCAAACTGTTGTTCGAACGCTTGGTAGCCTAAATTTTCTAGCGACTCGAAACATTCTCGAACGTCTCGATGTCTCTTGCTATCTATTACGGTCATCACTATCGCCGAAATTTTCGTCTCGCTGTTCTTCACATTAATGGTGCGGGCGAGTTTCACAACTTGCTTCGCACGGGTGGTGCACGTGGAGTTCATTAAACATGGGTCTTGTTCCGTCGTCATCATTGCAGTCGCTTCGTGTGAGCCGATGAAAGCGTGTAGCACGTGAATTGTGGGAAGTTTGATTGTCCCCCTCGCTATTGCTGCAGTGAGAAGGCTGGCATCAGAAACTACAAGTGTCTCTGTGCTCTCGGCGGTAATCGCTGCTACTCTTTCCGACTGTGCTTCGACAGCTAAGTAGACCGCAAATCCTTCTTTATTCATCGCCGTCGTTGCACTACCTAACCCTGCGTAGACATCGATGCTGTTAAATTCTGCAAGTCCCGCGATCATTGACGCTACAGTCGTTGATGGGGTGCTGGACTCGTCGTAGCAATCAAATGATGCAATGTATTCGATAGTTTCGTTCGGCGCAACCGACACACCGGTGCGTGTCAGTTCAGCATGCGTATCGACGTTGTTGGAGAATTGCACGTGGGAATGAATAATTGGAGCAACCACTGCCCTTTGAAGTATGTGCTGCACGTTCTCGTCTTCGAATGGTTCGAAGATGGCCTTGTCGGAATAATCCTCTATTTCAAGACGCGAGAGCGCGTCGGCAATCTTCATCAAGTCGTGGGTGCCTGCTAAGTGTTGCAGATTGTACCAATACATCGATAGCCACAGTGCTAGCCGAGCAATTCGTTGATTCTCAGCCTTCGCCACCATTATCCATTGTACGTTAGCGTGGTCGCAAAACCATGTGAAGACATTATGCGCTAGCACACTGTTACACTTGATCATGCAGTACAATCCTGCTCGCATTTCTCTTTCTCGGTTCTCTTGTGCACGTTCGTATTTGTCAAGTGATCGGGACAGATATCGGAGGGGATGAAATTGACCTTTCTCATCTCGTTGCATGAGGCAACCACCAAGTGATATGCCGCTCGCGTCAGTGACGAGAAAGATTTCTCTGCTCCAGTCGATGACGTAGAGACAAGCGACTTTGAGGAGCTTTTTCAATTTAACTAAAGCTTCCTCGTGAGCTTCGGTCCACTCAAACTCCGCGTCCTTCACTGTGAGCGCTGTCAATAATGCTTTCGGTTCCGCCATCATTGGAATGTAGACAGAAAAGTACTGGCACATTCCTATGAAAGTCTGCACATTCTTGACCGTCTTAGGGGACGGAATCTTGTCAATCGTCGAGACCATTTTAGGGGATGGGAATACTCTGCCGTTGGTGATTACATGGCTCACGTACTCAGCTCGGTCCAGAAGAATCCAAATCTTGAACCACCCGAGCGTAACATCTAGCTCGTTAAACTTGGTGAGAATGTAGTCAAATCTCTCACGAGATTGTTCTTCCTTTTGGGCCCATCCCAGGACGTCGTCGCAATGCAAGAGTGCCCAGTGGTGTAGAGCACCGGACAGTGCGTTTGTAACTGGATTGATAGCGGCTGCTGAGCTCGGCTTCAATCCCTGCGGGCATCTTTTCCATCGGTAGGATTGGATGTGGGTAGTAAATGTCGTCATGTCTCTCAGATGCTCTGCTAGCTCTCTCTGAAAGTAGAAGTCGCGGCCATCTATCATAAACATGATGTACGCGTCGATGACTGTTTCAAATATGTCGTCAGGTCTAGGGTAGACGACTGCTTGGTTTCTGATCATCGAATTCGCTTTTCGATAATCTACAACTAATCTCCATCGGCCGTCTCCTTTTGAGACGAGCAATAAAGGTGAGTTCCACTCTGAGCAGGTGGAAATCTCGATGATATCATTTGCTAACAATATGTCAATCATCTTTTCGAGAGCATTCTTCTTTATCATGCTCAAGGGGTAAGGTCTTGTCCGCACCGGCTGCGCTCCTTCTACTAATTCAAAACTGAAGGGCGTTGTTTTCATCTTGCCGATACGATCATCAAAGACTGGCAAGTGCTTACGTATGACGCACTTCCACTTCTCGCGATTCGCCTTCTCCGTGAGATGAGCTGGTGACTCTCTCGTGAAATGGCGATACAAAAACTCGATGTGAAAGTCTGATCCCTACTCGATGTAAGTGGGAAACATCTTGGTCGCTTTCGCTGACGTGAGTGCTTCTTCCATCCTGGCTTCGGTGTAGGTCGATTCTTTCTCCTCTTCGCGTGGTTCTGAATCTCTCTCCGCCTCAGTGTCAGATTCTCCCCCAGTTTTGGAAAGGGCTAATAACTCTGAGTCGCACATCCACCCCGTGAGAGGTGTTAACGATCGCGTGTCGTTAATCGAAATCAATGCTTCCTTCTCTACCTTTACTTCACGATCACCTACTTGTGCGAATGTTTCACTGTCTCGAATAGTAAAAATTGAAGATAATTTTGTTGGCGTAGGAAGGCCTGATGATGGATCGTCGATGAACATGTGGAGTTCGTTGTCGATCACTGATTCCTTGATGGCATGTAGCAATTCATCGCCATATTTCTGCGGTGTCATGCCGTTGATTGTTTCGACAGCAACTGAAGCTGTCGGGGAGGTGTCACTGAAACGAATGTGTTGGCGTGACCAATCAACCCCTAGGTGGTTATTGTCTGAGCGCTGGATCACTCCACGCGCTACTTCCAATTGACTGTTGTCTGAGCGCAGCGTCAAAATTTTCTTTGGAGTACGTTCGTCACCACTGAGAGGAGACCAGTTTCCATTCTTGGGATCTGGCTTGATGCATGATGTCAACTGGGCTTGCTCGGCGATCGGTAGTTCAATCTTGTACTTTGAGCTCACTTTGAGTTGATTGTTGCTGCTTGCAACTATCATTGTGCTCTCCGAGAGACCTTCATCAACGATATTAGCTGACCACTGCACGGTCCTTTTGCGTTTCTTTGGTGTCGTTTGGACCAAGGAATCGTTGGTGATTTCAATCGGCACATCACTCTCTCCGGAATCTGACAATGACATCATGTAGTTGATTTCTGCCACTTCTTGATTCCAAGTAGTAGATTCGATGATTCCGCTTGGGTCATCACGAATCGTCGCTGTTATCTCCGCGTTGTTCACAGTGCGCAGCAGCTCGATCACAAGCTTCTTTGGGAATCGCATCACGAGATATTCTGGACGCATGGTGGCGCTAGTGATTTGATTGTGAATGTCCAAGTATGCCTCTGTCTTGGCCATGGTAGCAACTCCTTGAATGAGAATCAATACACACTGCGCAAGAACTTCGTATCGCCTGTCGATCATGACGAAGGTTCCATGGTGGGTCTTCACTCGCACCTTCATGGTAAAGAATCCAACCTTAACCATTTTGCCCCCGCACGCTGACGTGGTGGACGACTCCTTGTACATTCCTTTGTCGATGATGTTGTCAGAACATGACGTCATCACCTCCTTGGCGAGACTCAAAATGATGTAGTCTCTGCTGGCCCCGCAGTCCATTGTCTCCGTAACATGGAGAAACTGCTGAGTCGGATTGTCGCTGTTAACATTGAGCTTGAATCCCACGCGAATGCTTCTGTGACATGACCCACTAGTACCCGTGCTCCCTTGCGTGAATTTTACATCTGAGAGGGCAGCAGTATTCTCTAACTGAACTGGCGTTGGTTCGCCGACTTCGGCTTCATTATCGTCTATCTCGAAGATTCCAGCTTTGAGTTCTGGCTCCTCTGTATCGACAACTAGCCCGCCAAACATTTCTGCCACCGCGTTGATTCCAACTCCCTGCATCACCAGCTGGGTGAATGCGTTTGGTGGATCTAGCTGTGTAAATGGCGCAGAGGTCTCTGCCGCTTCTCCGTCAGACATCGTCATCAATGACTCTGTGGCACTCGAGGCTTCTTCGGCGCTTGAGTTGGGAGTCGGTGGAGTAGTAGGATCGTTATTTCGTAATGCCGCGTCTAGCAAAATTCGATAGTCTGTGACACCGTCTTTGAAAGCTCTGGCGACGGCTTCAGCAGCATTGTTCAGTTGTTGCATGAAGCTATCACCTCGCGGGATAACGAGGCCGTTGGAGCCTTCGCGCCAATGTAGAAAATACCAAAGTCGTTGTAAACTTGAGTTGTTTCTTCGCGTAGCCTCGTCGATGGTGTCGCCCATTACGTTGATGGCTAATACTCGCAGAAAATTGGTCCTCATCCTATTTAAAGGAACGTTGGATGTTGCGTATTCACCATTCGGTTGCAGTTCTACCATAGTCACTGGCATTATCAGAGCGTTCGTTATCGCTCGAGTATGCCCTTCGTTCGCTTCTATAGTGTAGACACTCCTTGCATCAAATTCGAAGATGTTTATGAAATCATAGTCACATTCGTCGTCGATGTCGAAATCCCCCGTCACTGCATCATCGCCCTCTGACGCTGCGGCCAAGAAGTGAAGACGCTGTCGGTTTTGTGGATCAATTTCGAAAGAGAAAGCTGCAATGGTTTCTTCTATTACTGCTTCTCCGGGGTTTTTTATGAGGTTATCGTCGGCCAATTCCTGATTGATTAAGAGTATTTCTCTGCGCAGGGCCGAGACATCGTTTCCTGACTCTGCGTTGAGAAGACGCATGATTTCACGAGCTTTGCGTTCAGCGATAGTGTTTTCACTTTTACTTTCTTTCACCTCATCGTCACTGGATTCAGATTCTAGTGGAGGCGGGCCATCATCATCACTTGAATCTGGTCCCGACTCGTCATCTGATGACGACGGTTCGTCTCCAGGTTTGGTTTCCTCCTCCTCTTGCGAATGTTGTGAGACAGTGCTCTGTACATTACAATAGGAACAATTTTGAGTTAGTTGCATGAGACAACCTTGGAAAAATATTGTGAATTTGGTATCGTTTTGTACCTGAGCGCTGTTTCCGTTGCGTGTTACAACTTCCGCTTTGCTCTGAGCTTGACTCGCGTCTTCGCTCGATTTTGAGGAGGGAGAAGTAGTCTGTGGAGAACTTTTTGTCTCGAGGTGAACGTATCCATCGTACATTTCAACCCACAATGCGTCACTACATCTTCCCATTGAATGAATCGCTTGTGGATTCAATCGTTTAAGTTCTTGTGCTCTCTGTCGAATTCTAGCTCTCTTAGCTTCTCTAGATTCAGTCGGTGCACTTGATTCGGGTGAATTGTCTCCCCCAGTTTTGGGAGCCGCCTCACTCGTAGTTTTGGACCCCATCTCACGTCTCAGCCCGTTGAAATATAACTGTAGTCCGCGCCGTCGCTCGACATTGACGCGGTGTTGGGCGTTGCGAGCCCTGATGCGTTTCATTTGCGACACCAGGTTGGACATTCTAAGTTCGGACTCTGATTTTTTCATGAGATTAGAGAAAGCGTCGCAGAGTTCATCGTCTGTACTGCATACACTTTCGTCGCCGTTGCTGTGCTCCTTACTTTCTTCGGAGTCCAACTTGCAGTTATTCAAATTTTCGGCGATTTCGGCGCATACGTCACTGTCGGAATTTTCGGCTTCAGAATTTTCGGCGCTAGAAACTTCATCGCTGCTTGGCGTTTCTGCGACGGGGATTTGGTTTGTGCCACCATTGCTTGGGGTGTCAGAATTGTGTCGCGGTGACGTAGAAGGTAACCATGGAATCGCATCTGGTGACAGTGAACGCCGGCTGAACGTGCCAGCGGTGTCGAGATCTGGGCTCTCTTTGTTCTCGTCAGCAGGTACAGTAGGCGGGCTTTTCTCTCCGTCTGATTCACGGCGTTGTGACAATTGTTCACGCACGTGTTCAATGCACTCCTCGCACGTCGGTCCGCTCTCATTGACATCTGCAATCATGCCAAACAAGTCTTGAATCCGTTGTTTTAGATTCCTGGCACTACCGTCATCATCGCCGATTGCGTTGTTGTATTCTCGCTTCTTCTTCTTGCCGCCGCCTGCTGCCTCCTGAATTTTCCTGATCGCAAATTT
>Ga0115004_10004680_pt1 | contig 10889 bp, 12 predicted proteins | sample ArcticOcean_MG_C_10_FD_88737 | JGI IMG/M metagenome (GOLD analysis project Ga0115004, IMG submission 88737) | Marine microbial communities from western Arctic Ocean - ArcticOcean_MG_CB11_90 | ecosystem: Environmental > Aquatic > Marine > Oceanic | place: Arctic Ocean: Canada Basin | collected... | reverse complement strand
ATTATTACTTCTGCAAAAAAACTTTTAAAAAAAGAAATAGATACACCAATCAATACTAAACCAGTTTTATATTTAAATGATAAATCTATAAAAGAAGCAAAAAATAAATATAAAAACACTGATAAAATAAAACATATATGTTTAGGATTTTCAGCTAGTGGCCCAACCAAAAGATGGAATTTAAAAAACTATATAAATCTTTGTGAAAAAATTTCAAAAGAAATTCCGTGCAAGTTTTACTTAGCTGGTGGCAGAAAAGATAATGAATTATTTGAGGCATTCTCAAAATTGGATATTTATAGTAATTGTGTATCTTTTCAAAATTTATCAATTAAGGAAACATTACCGATAATTAAAAACTGCGATATTTATATCGGAAACGATACAGGTTGGCTTCATATTTCTTCTGCATTAGGTTTAAAGTGTTTAGCTTTATTTATGGATAGTCCTGTGATGGCTTATGGAAAGTATTCTGACAATATAATTCCAATAATTCCAGATGGTGAAACTGAAGAAACAACAACACACAATACGATGGGTAAAGAAAGGATTTCTATTGAAAAAGTTTATAAAAAATTTTTGTATAGTTTAACTAATTGAAATCTGTTTTTAATATTTTGTCCCTTGCTTCACTAACTAATTGTGATAACCTTTCAGTCTTAACATCTCTATTCATATCAGGATGAATTTTTTTTTGAAGTTTCATTGCTGCCTGCATTACTTCGTTTTCGCTACAACCTTTTGTCAAACCTAATAATTTATATGCCTCATCATTAGTAACGCTTGATGATCCTGATGGTGCTTTAAAATTATTTTTAGAGAACTTTCCAGAATTTTTTAAAAATTGAATGAGGCGCCATAGCTGAATGAATTGAAGAGTTGTAAGACCTTTTATTTTTAATCCACTTAATATGACAAATAAAAAAGGTAAAGAAAAAAGATATTTTCCTCCTATGGTTAAAATCGCAGCTAATGCTAAAGATAGATATACAGCTATTTTTTTAATAGTGGTTGCCATTTTTTTGGCACTACTCTGAGCAAACCAATTTAGAAATAAATAACTAATGACAAAAATGATAATACCTAATAAAAACAAATTCATATAATTTTCATCTATGAATATACCAAAATTAAAAAAATTAAAGAGCATAAAAAAATACCATGGTATTGAATTAAAAGACGATTATTCCTGGGTAGACCAATCAAATATTTTGGAGGTTTTGAAGGATTCGACAAAATTATTACCCGATGTGAGAGAATACATCTCAGAAAATAATAAAATTACCGAAAATTATTTCTCAGATATCACAAATTTACAAAAAAAAATATTTAATGAAATAAAATCTAAAATAAAGCTAGATGATAGTTCGCTTAAATTTAAGGATAAAAAATATTATTATTGGTCAAAAACTGAGGCAAAGGGAAATTACGGAAAAAGAATTAGGCAAGTTATTGACAGTTCAAAACCTGAAGAAGTGTATTTTGATGGCGATCAAGAAAAAAAAAATCACGGGTCAGAGTATTTTGGTCTTGGCACAGTTAGTGTCTCTCATTCTGATAAATTTTTGGCATATTCTTTGGATCTCAAGGGCTCTGAATATTATTCAATATATGTTAGAAATCTTGAAAAAAATGAAAATGAAGTTGACCTTATTGAAAATACAAGCGGAAGTGTTACTTGGTGTTTAGATAGCAAAAGTTTTTTTTATTCTAAATTAGATAAATTTCATAGACCAAGACAAATTTATAAACATGTTTTAGGAACTTCGGTAAAAGAAGATAAGTTAATTTTTGAGGAAAAAGATGATACTTTTACATGCGGCATAGGATTAACGTCTGATGAAAAATTTTATACTATTTCAACCTCAGACCACATTACTACAGAAGAATATTTTTTTTCATCTAACACGGAAAATATTGAACCTAAGCTTTTTAAAAAGAGAGAGAAAGACGTTCGATACTCAATAGATTCGTGGGGAGAATTTTTTTATATTCATACAAATAAAGATGCAAGAGACTACAAGGTCTTGCGCTGCAAAAAAAATGATATTGAAAAGCTTGAGGAATTCATCCCTTCCAAAAAAGAAACAGTAATTGGAGATTTAGATTTCTTAGACGGCTTTATTATTAGGGGAGAAAAATCAGATGCAATTCCAAAATTATTTGTAAGAAATATCCAAACAAATAAAGAAGAAGAAATTAAAATTTCAAAAGAACCTATAGGATCCCCTGGATGCTCTCTTTTGCAAAGAGATAGGAATACATCAAAAATTTGGGTAAGCTGGGAAAGTATGGCAACACCTGGAAAAGTTTACGAATATGATATTGTTACTAAAGAAAAAAAACTTGTTAAAGAGGTTGAAATACCTTCGGGACATAATCCAGATAATTATGTTGTGGAAAGAATAAAAGCTAGATCGCACGATGGAAGAATGGTCCCTATAAGTCTTGTGAGATTAAAGAGCGCAAAACAAGATAGTAAATCTAAAATTTTACTTTATGCATATGGTGCTTACAAACATAGTGTATCTCCTTCTTTTAGTGCCTCACGCTTTTGCTTAGTTGATAGAGGAATTACTTTTGCTATTGCACACATTAGAGGTGGTGGAGATTTAGGTGATATATGGCATGAAGAAGGAAAAAAGAAATTAAAAAAAAATACTTTTCTTGATTACATCGCTTGCGCAAATCATTTAATTGATCAGCAATACACGTATAAAGGTGGGATATGCTTTTATGGAGGCTCTGCAGGTGGTTTAACTGGTGGAGCAATTGCAAATATGGCACCTGAATTATTTTTTTCTATGCTTTTACTCGTTCCCTTTGTAGATACAATGACGACAATGCTGAATGAAAAACTCCCTTTAACACCAGCAGAATGGGAGCTTTGGGGAAACCCAATAAAAAGTAAGGAATATTTCGAATATATTTTATCTTATTCTCCTTATAATAATTTAAAACAGAAATCTTATCCGTCCATGCTAATTACCACTTCTTTGTTTGATAATCGTGTTCTCTACTCTGAGCCTGTAAAGTATATTGCTAAATTAAGAGACCTAAAAAATGATGACAATATTCAACTTTTAAAATGTAAAATGGAGGCCGCAGGACATGGTGGCATGAGTGGACGTGATAATTCAATAACTGAACTTGCTGAAGAGTATAGTTTTATTCTTAAAACAGCAAATATTTTAGATTAGAGCAATTAAATATTATCCCAGAAATACTTGGCTAAATTGATTTCGGTCAAATTGTAATGTGTTGCGAGACCTGTGGGACTTGTAACATTAATATCTCCAATTAATTGACCTTGCACAAAATCAACCCCAGCAAAATAAATATTATTTTTTTTTAATAAAATTGCTACCTCTTTACTAATTTTAATCTCTTTACTCGTAAGCTTATTAATTTTTGCTGTAGCTCCTTTACTCATGTTAGATAAAATACTATTTTTTTTTGGTATTCTTGAGATTGATCCTTTGATTTTTCCGTTAATGATAAATACTCTTCTATCACCTTGAGAAATTTTAGGTAAAAACTTTTGAAATATTACATGATTATGTTTCTTTAAATATTTGTTAATTATTTTGCTGCTAAAACTTTTTAATAGAATCACTTCATTTCCGCTGTAGCTATTAATGGGTTTTACAATTACTTTTTTATGCTTTCTAAAAAAAATTTTAATTTCGTCCATGTTTTCACTAATTAATGTTGAGGGCATGTATTCAATTAACTTTAGTGAAAAAAGTTTTTCAGGCACTTCTCGAATAGACTTTGGGTGATTAATAATTTTAACTTTTCTAGCTATATTTTCTAAAATAAAAGTTGTATTAATAAACTGTTGGTTAAACGGAGGTTCATTTCTTATCAATAAGACCTTTGCTCTAGACAGGTCAAAATTTAATTTCTTATTAATTTTATAAAACTTTTTTGCATTTTCAAAAAAAGTTAATTGAAAGCATTTTGCAATAACTTTTCCATTTAAAAAACTTAGGTTTTTTGGCTCATAATAATAGACCTGAAAATTTCTTTTTTGAGCTTCCAGCGCAAGGAATAAGGTTGTATCAGTTTTAATATTAACTTTTTTGAGGCTAGAGCCCTGAATAACTAAAATCTTCTTTCTCATCATTAAAAAAATCTAAATTTTCTTTTTTCTCAAATTTGTCTAATAGTAATTGCGCTCTATTTTTTCTATTTTTAATAACATTTTCAGTGTGAAGTAAATAAATAGTCTCATTTTTGTTTTTTACATTCATTTTTTTTCTATTAATTAATCCATCTTTAGCTAATTTTAGAAAAATGTCTCCCCATTCATAAAGTTTTTTTCCTTCAAGCTCAGTAGATAAGCCTTTTTTTGGAGACTCTAGGTAAGCGTTCATTACATTATCCTTGCTCCACTTAGAAATAATATTAAAAGCTTCATCTAGTGGCCCGTAGAACAAGCCGGTAAAAAAAGCTGGACCATTACATATGCATCCCCAATCACATGTATCAAGAGACCTGACTTCTATGAATTGTTTTAATCTTACTTCTGTAAAGATTGTCGCTAAGTGAGTTTCAAAATCCTTTATGTTAGCCTCCTCTTTTAAGTTGGAAAATTTACCCTCTATAAAATCTTTAAAAGCTTGCCCACTTGGCTTAATATATTTTTTATCTCTGATAGCAAAAAGAACCGGATAATTTATAACGTAATCAAAATATTTTTCAAAAGTCAAATTCTCGAAAGCAATGGGCATGATTCCGCCTCTTGATGTTTTTTGCCAAACTTTATTTCTATAAGAAAGATAACCTGTAGGTTTTCCATTTTTAAAAGGAGAGTTTGCATATAATGCAATTGTTAATGGAACTAAATAATTTCCTAATCTAAATATTTTTTCAAAATTTTTTTCTGATGTGTAATCATAATTTATTTGTATACCACAAGTGCGGTACATCATTTCTAAACTAAGGCTACCTCCTTTTGGCATTTCATTTGTCATAATTTTATACCTTTCCTTGGGGCTTCTTGGTATTGAAGCAAGGTCATTGAATGGGTCAAATCCTACTGATGCTGTATTTATATCAAGTCCACTGCTAGCTTCTTTAATTTCTTTCAAATAATTTGAGCTTTCATTGCAAACTTGATGAATATTTTCTAGTGGAGCTCCTGACAATTCACATTGAAGTCCTGGTTCAGTAGTAATTTGTTGATTACCTTTTTTGAGTCCAATAATATTATTATTTTCATATATTGGTTTCCAATCTTTTTTTTCTAGGTTTTGAAAGAGTTTTTTTAACTTCTGATAAGTAATTCTCTTTTTATCTACTCCTTCAAATAAAAATCTTTCATGCTCAACACCTATCTTTAGTTGATTTTCACTTTTTATTCCTGCCGTAAAATAGTTAATGAATTGAGCTTTATTTTTTATATTCATGCTTTAAAAGCAGTTTTTACTGCTAAAGCCTGTTATCATATTATTTGAGTTAATTTCAAACTTTCTTTCACATTTTATCTTTAGTTTTTTTGAAATATAAATGTAATGCTTAGTCCCTTTATTTGTTATTTCTATTTCGTCTGGAACACCAAAAACAATCTTGAGCTCAGTCTCTGGTTGGTTTAACCACTTACTAAGTTCAATTTCTTCTTTTGAAGCTGTAGCATCGATTTTTTTAGTAACAGTTTGGCATGAAAAAAAAAGTGGGGGAATAACGACTAAGATAAGAAAGTATGTAAGTATTTTTTTCATTTTTTAATTTTAGATTATACCCAAAACTTATAAACAGAAATATTACCCATAGGTTGTAATTTGCTTAATACTTGAGAATTTATAAGATTTTGTAGAAAAATCGGAGTATTTAAGGAATATCTAATTTTAACATTAACAGAAAGGTTCTTTATGATGGAAAAATATTTTAATTATAAAAAACACAAAACTAATTTTAGAACTGAAGTAATTGCCGGTGTAACTACGTTTCTTACCATGGCTTACATTATGTTTTTAAATCCACTAATACTAAGTAAGGGTGGTTTCGACTTCGGTGGTGTCTTTACTGCTACAGCGATTGCCTCAGCAATTGCTTGTTTTATTGCTGCCTTTTACGCAAAAACATGGCCTGTTGGTCTTGCTCCTGGTATGGGAATTAATGCGTTTGTTGCATTTTTTGTTTGCGGAACTTTGGGCTACAGTCCTGCAGAAGCGTTGGGTGCAGTATTTGTTGCTGGAGTTTTATTCTTAATCATTTCATTAACTCCTATTAGAGCTTGGCTAATTAATTCTATTCCTAAAAGTTTAAAACTTGGAATTGGCGCTGGCATTGGATTATTTTTAGCTGTTATTGGATTTAATTTAATGGGGCTACAGGTTCCCTCGGGAAATTCTACAATCTTTAAATTAGGTGATGTTTCTAACCCATTACTGTTGTGTGGAGCAGGTGCTTTTATTTCGATGATTGTAATGGAAAAAATGAAAATTAAAGGAAACATTATTATTGGTATACTTGTATTTAGTATAATTGCTTGGTTGTGCGGTTTGGCTGAATTTAAAGGAGCTGTAAGTGGAATAAAACCTATGACTCATCTATTGGTATTTGACTTAAATGCTGCAATGAGTGCTTCGATGGCAACAATAGTTTTTACTTTATTCTTTGTTGATTTTTTTGATACAGCCGGCACTTTAACTTCAGTAGCTAATGTTTCAGGTAAAGTAGATAACAAAGGCAATGTTCAAGATATAGATAAAGCCATGATGTCAGATAGTGTATCAACTGTTGCAGGATCTATGTTAGGAACGACTACAGTAACGACTTATATAGAAAGTGGAACAGGAATTAAGGCCGGGGGAAGAACCGGTATGACTTCGCTTGTAATAGGCCTGTTGTTCTTGTTATGTTTATTTTTTGGTGATCTCGCAACATCTCTTCCAAAAGAAGTTGACGCAGCAGCACTAATTTATATTTCTACTCTATTCGTAAGAAATATATCAGATATAGAGTGGGACGATATAGCAGAGTCTGGTCCTGCTGTACTAGCAATGATAGCGATGCCTTTCACATATAGCATTAGCAATGGTATTGCCTTAGCTTTCATCTCTTATGCTTTAATTAAACTTTTAACAGGCAAGTTTTCAAAAACTTCTCCTGCTATTTGGGTTATTGCAATTTTAAGTGTAATAAGCTTTTACGTTGCTTAATAAATCAAGGGGCCGGTTAAAACTGGCCCTTAGCTTCCATGTTTCTTAACTAAATCTTTAATATTCACTTCTTCGTAATTCTCAAAAGGTTGAACAATCCAAGGATTGCTATCAAGCCTTTGTGCGCAATAATCTGGTTCAAAAGTAGAATCTTTTTTCTTCCAAAGCACTGCAGTTTTAATACTTTCAATATTTTTAATAGATGGATAATTATGAAGCCAATTAATACTTTTTTGTAATGTGACTCCCGTATCAGATAAATCATCACAAAGAAGTAATCTTCCACCCATGTCTTGAACTGTAGAGCTTATCTCTCTTGAAAAAACAAGTTCGCCTTGTTGATCTTCGGTGCCTTCTCCTGAATAGGATTCTACAGCAAGGTAGGCACACTTTAATTTAAATACTCTACTTAGAACGTCAATGATAGGTGCTCCACCTCGCATAATGCCAATTAGCATTGTTGGTTTAAAACCACTTTCATGAATTTGTACTGCAAGTTTTTCTACAATTAGATTATACTCTTTCCAATCTATAATGAGTTTATCAGCCATAGAAATTATTAAATCTTTTTAAGGAGATTGTAAATGAGCAAAGGATATTGGATAGCAAGAGTAAAAGTAGAAGATGGTGAGGCATTTAAAGAATATGCGAACAGAGCAAAAGTCGCTATTGATAAGTTTGGGGGTAAATATTTAGCGCGAGGTGGAAAGTTCTCCATTCTTGAAGGAGAACATGCCTTTGAGCGGAATATTTTGATTGAATTTTCAAGTTTTCAAGTAGCAAAAGAGTGCTTTGAATCCAAAGAGTACCAAGAGGCAAAATCTTTTAGAATTGGAAAAGCTAATTTTAATGCAATAGTTATAGAGGAATATCAATACTGAATAGTCTCATCATCAATTGAGCGCCAAAGATACCAGGTAGCAACTGAGCAATAGGGTGAAAATTTTTTATAAAGTTTGTTTAAAAAAATTTTAGGCGGAAAATACTTTTTATGATAATTATTAGAAACTGCTCTTAAAAGACCTATATCCTGAAGAGGCCAAATATTGGATCTATTGAAGGTAAATAGTAAAATCATTTCAGCAGACCATCTGCCTATTTGTCTTAATTCGGATAAATATTCAATAGCTTCTTCGTCAGACATTTTTTTTATTAAATTAGGTTTAAAACTTTTATTTAGTATTTTTTTAGCTAAGTCTTTTATTCCTTTAACTTTTTGTCTCGACAAGCCGCAACTCTTAAGACTCACTGCAGATAATGAGTCAACTTTTTTTGCATTAATTCTTCCATTACATTTTTTTTTAAACTTTAAAAAAACTGAATTGGCTGCAGCAACACTTATTTGTTGACCTATAATACTTTTGCAGAGTGAAAAAAAAATGTCATTTTTTGTTACCAAAGATCCTTTTTTATAATATAAAATTAGTTTTTTCATTATTTTATCATTTTTTGATAAAAATTTTTTTGCCTTATTCCAATAAACTGGTGGTCTACTCATGTTCTGGGTGTAATAATCTGTTTTTTTAATTTTGATTCTCTAATAAATATTATCGATGAACTAATAACAACTAAAGTAGCCCCTATAAGTGTTAAAAATTTTGGTATTTCACTCCAAATTAAAAATCCAAATATAATAGCAAAAACTAAACTCAAATACTTTATTGGCGTCACGAGAGAGGCTTCTGATATTCTATAGCTTTGTGTTAATAATAAATTGCCTATACTTCCACAAACACCCATAATAATAAAAATTGCAACATCTTCGCCAGATGGAACGATCCAGCCGTAAGGCAATGTTGCCAAACCTAATAAACAATTTAAAACTGTAAAATATATTGCTATTCTATAAATTGGTTCTGTTTTAGATAAAGATCTTACACTAATTGCAACACAAGAAAAAAAAATACAAAATAAAATGGGGCTAAGATAATAATAATTTAGATCAACAAAAGCAGGTTGTATAATTAAAATCATGCCGACAAAACCAAGGAGAACGGCTGCCCATCTTTTAATTCCTACTTTTTCAGACAAAAATAAAATAGATGCTATGGTAACAAATATTGGCCCACCAAATGTCAAAGAAATGACATCGGCTAATGGAAGTTCTCTTAAACCAAAGAAAAGTGCAATAATTGCTAATGAACCTGTTATAGCTCTAAACGTATGTAGTACTGGTCTCTTGGTTTTATAAAACGTAAAAATTTGGTCTCTTGGGATTATAAAAAGAATTGGAAATAAGCCTATAAAGAATCTGGCAAAAAAAACTTCTCCTATGGGATAATAATTTAACCACTTAATACAAATATCCATGACAGAAAAGCAGACTACACTTGCTATCATGTACAATACGCCTATTTGATTTTGTGTTAACAATTTAATATCCTCATCTAATTTAAATATATTAAATAACTTATGCAAAAATGTACACTCGCACTTGGCTGTTTTTGGAAGCCTGAGGAAAACTTTAAAAAAGAGCCAGGGATTATAGACACAGAAGTTGGCTATGCAGGAGGAAAAAGTGCTGAAATAACCTACGAAGAAGTTTGTACAGGAGATTCTGGACATGCAGAAGTTGTAAGGTTGATTTTTGACGAAAAAACAATTTCTTTTGAAAAAATACTATCTTTATTTTTTAAAATGCATGACCCAACACAAAAAAATATGCAATTACCTGATGTTGGCACTCAATATAGAAGTGAAATTTTTTATGAAAATAACGAGCAGAAAGTATTGGCAATAAGAGCTAAGGATGATTTAAGCAGGAATTACAATAATAAAATTGTAACCAATATTTCTGAAATTAGTAATTATTGTAAAGCAGAAGAATACCATCAAAGTTATATAGAAAAAAATAGATAATGAAAAATCTAGTTTCAACAGAATGGCTTGAAAAAAATATTGATAATGTAAGAATCTTAGATAGTTCGTGGCACATGCCCAGTTCAAACCGAAATGCTTCCCAAGAATTTTTAGAGGGTCATATTTCAAATTCTAATTTTTTTGACTTAGATAAGCATTCAGAGCAAAATACTATGTTACCCCACATGCTTCCGAAAAAAATGTTTTGGGAAAGGTTGATTTCAGATTTAGGAATTAAGAATTCTGACCATGTTATTGTTTATGATAATTCTGATATTATTAGTTCATGCCGCACTTGGTACAATTTTTTATATTTTGGTCATAACTCCGATTTAATTTCTGTTTTAGACGGGGGTTTAAAAAAATGGTTAAAAGAAAATAGAAATGTTTCAAAAAAAAATAAATTATTCCCTCAAAGTTCTTATACCGCAGAAGAAAAATTAAATATGGTTTTAAATAAAGATCAAATTAATTTCAATATTAAAAATAAGACTTTTGAATTGATTGATGCTCGCAATCAAGAAAGATTTGAGGGTTTACAACAAGAGCCAAGAAAAGAATTAAAAATAGGAAATATTCAAGGCTCAAAAAATTTACCATTTACAAGTATTGTAAACCAGAGCGATAATACTTTTAAAAGTTCAGGAGAACTAGAGTTGATATTTAAAAAATTAAAGCTTGATCCTAGTAAAGAAATAGCTTTTACTTGTGGTTCTGGTGTAACTGCGTGCATTTTAGGTCTAGCAAATTCTATTTTAAATGGTAAAAATCCTATTATCTATGACGGTTCATGGTCAGAGTACGGCCTAAAATAAAATGAAAACATCTACTAAAATTAAAACTTTCGTAATAATTTTTTTT
>Ga0115004_10004674_pt1 | contig 10896 bp, 6 predicted proteins | sample ArcticOcean_MG_C_10_FD_88737 | JGI IMG/M metagenome (GOLD analysis project Ga0115004, IMG submission 88737) | Marine microbial communities from western Arctic Ocean - ArcticOcean_MG_CB11_90 | ecosystem: Environmental > Aquatic > Marine > Oceanic | place: Arctic Ocean: Canada Basin | collected... | reverse complement strand
GAAAGCGCCGTTATGCAAAGGCGCATGAATGTTCCTATAGGCGATTTTGATGGGCTCAATATAATCCTCGCACCAGGATTGAGCGCAACAGGTATAAATATTGTTGTAAGTTCAAAGAATACATTCACCAGTAGAGAAGTTATTGAGTTTTTTAGACCACAAAATATCACTCTTCCTGATGGGCGAACGAGTGTTCGCCTAAATATTCGTAAAGCGTTAGAGGAGCGTTACCAAAAAGAATTTTCTGAAAATGATGATGCTAGAAAGAATTTTCATTTACTGGAATTGAATGTTTTCGTTCCAGGTGATGGCAGTGTACTTACAAAAAATAAGCCAGTACGTGGTCTTGAATTACTAAAAAATGCCTTGGGCACTCAAGATTATGAGTCACAGTCTAATAATTTAAAAAGTTACGATCAATCTATTTCTCTTGATCGTGAGCGTTTAGCTGTAGACTTCAGCAACATAAATGAGCAAAACAAAGTCAAGGTTCAGGGGATTAAACTATGGCTGTATCCTCCCGTTGGTTTCCAATCCTGTGGAATTCGCATTCGAGGATTGCAGGCTGCGGAGGTCTATAATAAACGACTACCAGTTTTTGCTAGTTTGGTGGATAAATGGGCGCAACAATTTGGAGAGGGTTTTAATCAGTCTGTAACAATCGATGAGCAGGTTAATAACCCCGGAATTAATGCATACCTGCCGTTTTCAATGCTCGTGTCTTCAACTATGCGTCATGGGCAAATTGGCCCAATATCTCAAGTGAGTACCTCATCCTTAGAACAACACAAACTTCCTTCTCATAGAGTTTTGACTGCGGATGGACAAGAGATTAACCCTGATAAGTTACATTTGGCCTCTTCTGGAGGCGCGGTTCTAAAATTTGAAGGAAAAATACCTGAAATAATATTAGAGCATGATCAGCTTTTACTTAAGGGGAGTTCAAAGTCTATTGCTATATCATGGCCGCTATCAACAATGACAAATGAGAATACTTTTTTTTTGTTGCGTATTGATGAAGGAATTAAACATATTGACAGTGTAAGCCTAGCTCTTGAGCTTGCAAATGGCGATTTAGTAAAAATGCATGTAATACCGAACCAACCGCTTAAGTTGGGTAATAGGAATATCGATATTCGAAAGGCTAAGCTTCTTATCGCGTTAAAGAACGGTCCTTTTCAGCTAAAATTACGAGATCTTGTATTCTTTTCTCCAGTAGTTACAAGCTTTAATCAAGCATTCTCAGTTGCTTTGCCCACTACCTATAGCCTTTCACCACTACCAAAATTGTTAATCAATAAAGATAAGACTCTACAAGTTCAACAAGGGCTAATCGTGGGCACGGTTAATAATGGAGAGTCGGTACATTTCACTACCTCATTCAAGCCTTCTCTTGAATTGGTGCGCGGAATAAAGATTAAATATAAATTACCGTTGGTATTTACAAAAAAAAATACATGTGGGCTGGTTCTAAATTTTAAATGGACTAATGGAGATTTTAGTCGGCAGCTTTGCCTTCTCAAAAACAATGAATATATATTTATTCCTATTTCTGATTTTCTAAGCTCTGGAGACTTTGCACATAATTTCGGCACCCTAAAATCAATCGATTGGGAATTTAACTATCCCCCTGATACTTCTGCTGCTCTTAATGAAATATTTGATTTTCAATTCTCTGTGGTTGGTTGGACCGCACTTTCTGCCGAAGATCGCTTGAGTTCTTTTCCACTCTTCTATAAAGGTAACTCTCAGATTTTCGGTGATACTACGCATGTAAGAAAAATATCTACGGATGGCTATAAACCAAAAATCGTACTACCTCTTGATCCGGCCTCTGTGTCGTTTTTTTTAGATGGAAATAACTTCATTCAGGCTGTAAAAAATCCATTATTCACGATCGATGAATTAAAGTTGGAGCCCAATAAACCAATTCATATGGATAATTGGCGCGAATTATATTCACCCCCTCATCCTTACTGGCAAAAATGGTGGGTGTGGTCAATAACTTACTGGCAAAAATGGTGGGTGTGGTCAATCATCTTGTCATTGTTGGCTTGGAAAACTGCTAGAAAGGGCTGGTGGTCAACTCGCAAAGCATCGTCACTTGGACGGAAAATTAGGAGTAAAAACTACCATATTTTACATTCACTTGATCAAGCTTTATTAAGGGCCGCCCCGAAACTTAATCAAGTAATTGGCTTGTTCACACTTATAGTTGGTGGAGGGCTTGCAATCTCTGCTCTCATTAAACCTGAAAAGCTTGAGTTTTCAAGTGTAATGATTATAGCTACATCATTCCTAATTACGTGGAGTGCTTTTTGTCTTAGTAAGAAGTTAATTGTTTTTTCGAGACTTGCTGGATTAATCAGTTTAATTATCGGTATCGTTATCGGCGCTTGGTTATATTCAATTGAGAATACCTTATGGGGTTATACCCCCTTGCTCGCCTCTATTTACGCATTTCTCCCAAGTTTATATGTTGCAATACATCGGTTTTCTGTTTTGGCTGGTGTTGCAATACATCGGTTTTCTGTTTTGGCTCGTGTTGCAATACATCGGTTTTCTGTTTTGGCTCGTGTTGCAAATCGGTTTTCTGTTTTGGCTCGTGTTGCAAATCGGTTTTCTGTTTTGGCTCGTGTTGCAATACATCGGTTTTCTGTTTTGGCTCGTGTTGCAATACATCGGTTTTCTGTTTTGGCTCGTGTTGCAATACATCGGTTTTCTGTTTTGGCTCGTTGCATTCTTCCTTTTGTTAGTGGAATTTGGTTTAAATTAACATTGGCTTTTTATGCAATAGGTATTTACATTTATCCTTCAGATGTTGAAGGAAAATATTTTTTTACCGCAGCAGCATTTACAGTAGTGTTTGCTTTGCGTGCAGCTTTATTGTTGCTCGAGCCTCATTTTCGTATATCTTTACCAGCTCTTTCTGAGCGTACCTATGCTAAAGAAAGTGGCGTTTACTTCTTCATAGCTGTTTGTATTGGTTTGCTAATAATTGGAATGATACTATTTAGCTCTCGGCTTGAGCAACTTGCTGAGCATCTGGCAATGATCCTTTACTTTAGCTTAGTAATTGGTATAGGTTATGAGGTTGCATTTCTTAAGCGTTTTCCTCCAGATCAGAAAGACGAGAAAGATAACTTAGATTCATGATTATAAAACAGCTCTTTTCTCAGTGGTTAGCAACGTTGTATGTAGGTTTTGCTTCGTTTGCAGTAAGTGTTTTCATTGCGCGAACCGTTGGTCCTGCAACGTTCGGAGAATATTCTTTAGCAGTGGCGACAGGTGGAATACTAGCGGTTTTCATTGATGGTGGAATGCGTAGCTTGCTGACGCGTGAACATGTGCGCAATAGCCAACATTTGAAGCATCTTTCTGGGCAGCTGCCATGGATTGCTTTTATTCATGCACTAAGTGTGACAACAGTAGCTAGTTTACTTGCTTATGCCTTGTTGCGCGATCACTTGGCGCTGGCACTAGCCACAATTGCCTGTTTTTTCGGAGTCACGCTCGTACAGTTTATTAGTGCGATTTTGAGAGGTGAGGGGCGACTACTAGCAGATGCAGGTTGGCAGATGGGTCAACGAACATTTAGTGCAGTTTGTATCGTATCGATAATTCTGTTGGGTTTTGATTCCGCCTGGCACATTCTAGTCGCATGGACCGGCGGCTCCATTATCTGTGTATTAATTTTTCCCTATGGGTTAAACGGGAAGCCATTATTTAAATTTCAGATGTCACTTTATCGAACAACTTTACCACTATTATGGATAAGCTTTGCAACAGCAATTTACTTTCGTTCAGATATGATTATGTTGCAGTGGCTGGGTGTGTCTCAAGACGAAATTGGCCAATATGCCGCGGCTTTTCGCTTGATAGAGGCTGTAATTCTTCTGGCTAACCCGTTGGCCATTCTTCTTTTTAGGCGTATGCGTAAAACTCATGACAATTTAGAAATGCTAGGCCGAGATATTCCCCGTGCTGCATTGCTAGGTGCCTTAATTGGGGTGGTATGTGTGCTTGTTTTTTATTATCTGGCCGGATCCATAGTGTCGATGACGTATGGCTCGAAATATCCAGATGCAAGCACTGTTCTTATCGTGTTGAGTGTAGCTTTGGTGTTTGTCCTCCCCAATGCAGTATTTACAAATGCTGCACTTGCGTTGGAATTAGATCGCCCTTATGCCTGGGCTGCTTCAGCTGCAGCCATAGTTAATATTGTTTTGAATTTTATTTTTATAGAACGGTACGGCCTATTTGCAGCAGCTTGGTCAACTATAGCAGCAGAAGCGATTTTGATGGTGGTTCTTATTTTTGCCTTGAGCGTTAAGCTCAAACAACGCGGCCTTTATTAATATGCTGAGTAATATGGAGCGAAGTACCTTGGAGAACAATAAACGTATTTTACGAATTGGTGTAGATGTCAGTATGTTGTCGGAGCAGCCGACAGGGATAGGGCGCTATACATATGAAATTCTAAGTCGCGCAGTTTCTATGGGGCATGAGTGGTTCCTATATTCTCATCGACCTTTAGTCTTCGGTGACTGGACACATAAAAATGTTCATTTACGTACCTCACATATGCCTAAACGTATGTTAAGAATGCTTTGGATGCAGACAGCTGTTCCGTTCTTAGCGTCAAGAGATCACTTGGACTTATTTTGGTCGCCAGCACACAGATTGCCTAGCTTGCTTCCCCACAGAATAGCTAAAGTGGTGACGATTCATGATCTTGTTTGGAAGTATGCGGGTGATAGTATGCGTCCATTGAGCAGATGGTTAGATGCCACACTCATGCCGCAGGCGGTTCGAATGGCAGATAAAGTAATTACGGTTTCGAATCATACCGCAAATGATGTTTTGAAAGAGATGCCATATGCAGAAGGAAAAATCTTTCCGATTTCGTTGGGGGTATCAAATCTTAAGCCAGTTGCTGAGTTAAGCAGTCTTGAAACCATTGGAGTTGATGCGCCATATTTTTTGTTTGTCGGAACATTGGAACCTCGTAAAAACTTGGTTGGTTTGATTGAAGCTTATTCTAAACTTCCTATAGACGTTAGATGTTCTGCTCTTCTTGTCATCGTTGGTGGGAAGGGCTGGGGTGGGGTGGATATTGCTGCTATCGCAAGTACGTTTGGTGTCCAAGATAGTATTCGGGTGTTGGGGTATGTGACAGACGCACAGCTTGCTACTCTTTATACTTTCGCCATATTTTTGGCAATGCCTTCATTCTATGAGGGGTTTGGATTGCCTTTGCTTGAGGCTATGTCAAGAGGAACGCCTGTTCTTACATCAAATTGTGCTTCGATGCCAGAGGTAGCTGGAGATTCCGGGTTATTAGTTGACCCCCACGATGTAAGCTCAATATCAAAAGCTTTGTCTGCAATGTTGACAGATAAAACTCTTGTTAGGGGTTTTAGGGATAAATCAATTGTGAATGCCCAGCGTTTTAGCTGGGATCTTGCGGTTCAAAAAACACTTAATATTATTGAAGATGCAGCTAAAGCGCATAAAAAATAATTTTTATTTGTGTTAAAATTAATGAATTAAGATATTAGTATTATTCTGAAAGCTCAAGCAAAATGATTAGTTTTTTTAAAAAAAAAAGATCCTATCTGATATGTTAATATTTAAATTATGAAAGTGCTGCATGTTTTTAAGACCTATTTGCCCGATACGGTTGGGGGTGTGGAGCAAGCTATTAATCAATTGGCGATAGGAACAGGAATCCTTGGTGTAACTTCTGAAGTGTTTGCGCTAAGTCCAAATATTCTAGAAAAAACCACCATGGTATGTGGGTATAAAGTTCATCGCTGTCGTTCCAGTTTTGAAATCGCGTCAAGCCCTTTTTCTTTATCGGCATTTCCGAAGTTTCGTCAACTGTCTCAGGAAGCTGACCTTATTCATTACCACTTTCCTTATCCATTTGGTGATATTTTACATTTCGCAACAGCAATAAAGAAACCGTCATTAGTAACCTATCACTCAGATATTGTTAAACAAAAGCATTTGCTAAAATTATATCGTCCATTGCAGGAGCTATTTTTGCGAAGTGTTGATCATATTGTCGCAACATCTTCTAATTACCAATCGAGCAGTAATGTACTTTTACGATTTAAGAATAAAACAAGTGTTATTCCAATAGGCTTAGATAAAGCTACTTATACAGTTACCTCTACTGAAAAACTAAATTTTTGGCGTAAAAAATTTGGCCCTCGCTTTTTCCTTTTTATTGGAGTGATCCGTTATTACAAGGGATTGCATATCCTGATTAATGCCGCCCTTAATTCAGATTATCCAATCGTTATCGTTGGTTCTGGCCCGATTGAAGCAGAATTGAAAGAGCAGGCCGAAAAACTTGAGGTTCGAAATATTCATTTTTTAGGATTCCTTCCCGATGAAGATAAGGTTGTGCTTCTTGAGCTTTGCTATGCCTTCGTATTTCCATCACATCTCCGCTCTGAAGCCTTTGGCATTTCACTCCTAGAAGGTGCAATGTATGGAAAACCATTAATATCATGTGAGATCGATACAGGAACGTCTTATATTAATATTGATAAAACAACAGGCCTTGTTGTTCCCCCTAGTGATTCAGTGGCATTAAGAGAAGCTATGGATTATCTTTGGCATAACCCAAAAGAAGCTGCTTCTATGGGCGATCAAGCGAAAAAGCGATTTGAAGAATTATTTACCGCAGAAAAAATGGCCAGCTCTTACGTTGATTTATATCAAAATTTAGTGGTCTAGTTATTTTATATCACCAACTTAGGTGATAAATTCCGCCGTAAGGTTGTTTTTAATGAAAACAATCTTAAATATAAAGGCATAAGATAATAACTTCGCACATTCGGTTTAATTGTTATTATGGGAATTATTTTTTTTATAGAATGATGATCATATGAAATCAAGAAAAGAGGTGGAGTGCTGCAATGGCGGAAAGAATGAATACAGATATGATTTTTAATAAACCTGATGCTGCTCGCGATTTAGTTAAAACTTAAAAAAAGCGTCGCATTACCTAAAGAGAAGTTAAAATGGCGCAATTTCACTCCTCCCACGAGAAAGAACTTTATAAGGCAATTCGAGCCCTGAAGGATGCATAGTCCTGGCGCGAAGAGCGCAGATTGAATTTTTTAACCACGTTCAGCGATACCAAGACTGATTAATGTGTTAATTCTGATAGTAATCTCTTACTTTCTTTGAATTAGGGAGGTTTACTTTGACATAAAGCACGCTAATACCTTTATCAGGTAAATTAACTATCTGTTAATATATTAAAAATAATTTAAAGATGTATTTTTTCATGAAACGTTTATCTGACCTTTTGATTGTCTTATTTGCATCGTTTTTATTAGCTATTCCAATGTTGGTTTTATCTATTTTGATTTTTTTCACATCAACAGGTAGTACAATTTATTGGTCTGAGCGCGTCGGGCAGTTTAATCGTCGCTTCAATATGCCTAAATTTCGTAGCATGCGTGAAAGTGCACCGGTGGTTGCTACCCATTTATTAAAAAACCCTGATATGTACCTTACTCCTATTGGTTCATTTTTACGTAAAAGTAGTTTAGATGAATTACCACAGTTATGGAGTGTTTTAAAGGGGGATATGTCGATTGTGGGTCCTCGCCCTGCATTATTTAATCAAGATAATTTAATCTCCTTAAGAAAAGAAAGAGAGATAGATAAGCTTAAACCCGGGATAACAGGTTGGGCACAAGTAAATGGGCGAGATGAGTTATCTATTTCTGATAAAATAGCATTTGACGAAGAATATTTAAATAAGCAATCATTTTGGTTCGATATGAAAATTTTATGGATGACGTTACTCAAAGCGACCAAAGTTAATCAGGTTTCGCACTGATTAAAAAGTTTCTTATTTTATAAAAGTTGAGTTACTGTTCAATTATGTGAATAACTACCTTAATTTTTTTCTTAACCTTATTGCATTATACTTTACTCGTTTTATCGAGATTTCTTTTAATTAATTCTTTATATAATATTTTGAAAAATACACTCATAGATTTATCCCGGGAAAAAAAACAACTGCTTATGATGTGTGTTGATATCTTTGTTGTCGTATTTACCTTGCTTGCATCATTTTCAGTACGATTGGGTTATTGGTTTATACCTAATAGTGATTTAGTTTGGTTGATAGTTGGTACACCATTTATTGCTATTATTATTTTTATACGATTTGGTTTGTATCGAACAGTCCTTCGTTACGCTAGTTTTAATGTTTTGTGGACCATTATCCAAGCTGTTTCATTGTACGCATTGGTGTGGGGTATTATTGGATTTTTGAGCGGATTAGACGGCATACCTCGTTCTGTTATTTTGATTAATTGGATTTTTTTACTATTATCTATTGGTGGAACACGAATGTTTGCAAGATGGTTCCTTACCAGAAGATTAGGTTTAAAAAATAGATATAAAATAGACGATTATAGTAATAACAAAGTTTTAATATATGGCGCAGGTGAGGCAGGCATTCAGCTTGCTCAAGCATTGAAATATTCTTTTGAGTATATGCCTGTCGGGTTCATTGATGACTTAAAAGAATTACACGGTAATTATATTGGTGGGCTAGAAGTTTATCCTCCAAATGATATTGGTGATGTAATTAATAAACTTAAGGTAAAAGAAGTTTTTATTGCCATGCCATCAACATCTCGTCTTGCGAAAGAAAAAATTATTAATGCGCTTGATTCTTATTCAGTAATAGTTCGCGTGCTCCCTAGTTTATCTGATCTTGCTGGGGGGAAGGTAAGTATTAATGATCTGCGTAAAGTTGACATTAAAGATTTACTTGGGCGAAAAGCGGTATCAGCTAACAAAGCTTTACTGTGTGAAAATATTACAGGAAAAATGGTAATGGTTACTGGCGCAGGAGGTTCAATTGGTTCTGAGCTATCCAGGCAAATAGCAATACTAAAACCAAAAGGATTAATCTTATATGAGGTAAGTGAGTTAGCACTTTATAATATTGAAAAAGAATTGAATAAATTTCTCAATCTAGAAATAAATATTTATCCAGTTTTAGGTGATATTAAGAATGCAAACCGACTCACTAAAGTCTTTAAGAGTTTTAAGGTAGATACTGTTTACCATGCAGCTGCTTATAAACATGTGCCAATGGTGGAGTTTAATAATGCCGAGGGTGTTGATAATAATATCTTTGGCACGCTTTATTGTGCAGAGGCTGCAATTGATAGCGGTGTTGAAACCTTTGTATTAATTTCTACAGATAAAGCAGTTCGCCCTACTAATACAATGGGCGCTTCTAAACGATGCGCTGAATTAATATTGCAGTCTTTGTCAAAAAAACAGAATGTTACAAAATTTACTATGGTAAGATTTGGGAATGTGCTTGACTCGAGCGGTTCTGTAATACCTTTATTTAAACAACAAATCAAGGATGGGGGCCCGATTACGGTTACCGACAAAGATATCGTTCGTTATTTTATGACCATATCTGAAGCAGTAGAATTAGTAATTCAAGCTGGGGCAATGGGTAAAGGTGGAGATGTATTTGTACTTGACATGAATAAGCCCGTTCGTATTAATGATGTAGCCAAGAAAATGATTAGACTGAGTGGGCTTGAAGAAAAAAATGAATTTAATCCCAATGGAGATATTGAGATTAAATACATAGGTTTGAGACCTGGAGAAAAGCTTTATGAGGAGCTTCTTTTAGGACAAAATACTAGCGAGACAGACCACCCACTTATTATCCGTGCTATAGAAGATATGCTTCCGTGGGATGAGTTAAAACCATTATTAGAAAGTCTAAAAATTGAAACACAAGAATGTAACCAAGAAAAAATTCGTAAGCTTTTAATCCATCTTGTGCCTGAATTTAAGCCTCAGTGTGGAATTGTAGATATCTTATACCAAAAAGAAAAATCTAATGTTGCTTAAAAAATTAATAAACTTTTTTCCCGGATATTATTCTTTTTGTGTGTCCATAAATCTTTAGGGTAAAAAAACGAAATATTTGTAAGTCTAAAGTTTAAATAGATTTTAAGATTTCAGAAATTGTTGGATGCTTTGCTTCCCATTAACTTTTGACCAGTCCTGATTTCTACCATAACCATATTGTGGCTTTATAAAAGGTAGATTATTAAGATTAGCAGATAGGCCATCATTAACTGTATCCCCAATAAAAAAAGTTTTATTAAAGTTTTTGTCCTTATTTAAAATATCTTGAATCATTTCATCTTTATTTCTAATAAAGCCTTTATCACCACTACACTCAAAACAAACAAAATAATCCTGCCAGTCATAATGATTAATCAGTTTAATAATAGGCTCATGTCTTTTTTGAGGCGAGGCTTAAAGTTTTAACAGCTCATCGGGTTTATTGATGGTCTGAATGACAGTAACTTTCGACCAGTCCTGTTTTTGCCCATAACCATACGAAGCTTTGATGAACGGTGTATGACTATTGTTAGCGCTCAGACCGTCACTCACCGTATCCCCTACAAAATAGGCATCCTTAAAGCTGACATCCTTTTCTAAAATGGTTTTAATCATCTGATATTTGTCTCGCATCACTGCCTCACTGTCCGAACACTCCACAGTGGTAAAAAACTGTTCCCAGTGAAGGTGTTCGAGTATTTTAATGGTGGGGGACAATCGTTTGTTGGTGGCTATTGCCATCTTATCGCCTTGCTGATGAAGGCTTGCAAGCGTTTCGTGCATCAATGGGTAGGGCGTGGTGTGATTGAGCACGTCGTCGTCATGCATCTGAATAAAGGCTCTGACGAATTCATCGATCAGCGGATGCTCTGGATCGCCTAAGATTTCCGCCACGGTCTGTCGAAGAGGGGGGCCGATGAGGACGTTTTTAGCGACATCCAGTCGGTGAGGGGCTAATTTTTGGGTGATATT
>Ga0115004_10004667_pt1 | contig 10907 bp, 15 predicted proteins | sample ArcticOcean_MG_C_10_FD_88737 | JGI IMG/M metagenome (GOLD analysis project Ga0115004, IMG submission 88737) | Marine microbial communities from western Arctic Ocean - ArcticOcean_MG_CB11_90 | ecosystem: Environmental > Aquatic > Marine > Oceanic | place: Arctic Ocean: Canada Basin | collected... | reverse complement strand
TTTGATTGGTAGTATTATAGGTGGCTTGTGGGCTGGGTTTGAGTTCTACAAAGATTACACTGTTATGAAAGAAAAGATACAGACCTTTACTGCACCAGACCTAACAGGTATTGAGAACAGGGTAGCAGTGTTTGCAGCAGAAAACCTTACTATACGTCAGACAATGGATCAACAAGTTAAGATTATTGAAAAACTAGCTGATGATATGTACAAGATAGAAGAGAGAATTAACAAGAAAGTTACTAAAGCTTTAGACAACCCATTAGCTTACTAGGAAATTGTTATGTTAGGTTTAATATCACCATTAGTAGGTTTAGTTTCATCTTTTGTTAAAGGTAAACAAGACCTGGCTAAAGTAAAACAAAAAGCAAAATTAGTTACTATCACTGCTGATGCAGAGGTTAAAAGAAAAGTAGCTAGTGGTGAAATTGCTTGGGATAATAAAATGGCTGATGCTAGTGCTAATTCTTGGAAAGACGAATATCTTACTATTCTTGTTTCTATTCCATTAATTTTAGCTTTTGTAGGATATGAAGATGTAGTAATGAGGGGGTTTACAGCTTTAGAAGCTATGCCTGACTTTTACAAGACAGCAGTTGGTGTTGTGTTTGCTGCTTCATTTGGTGTTAAAGCTATGACTAAAATGTTTAAAAAATGAAAAATTGGTGGAAACTTTGGTGTAATGCTTTAGGTCAAAAAGCTTTTACAGATAACAAAAAAGCAGACAAAGTTGCATGGATTAGAACTTTTTGGGTATTACTTAATATATTAACTTGTGTGGCTATTATAATTAATTGTATACACCAATGGTAAAAAGGTAAAAATATGAAAGGTGTTTCGCATTATAAAAAAAATGGTAAGTTGTACACAGGTAAGACACACAAAAGTGGTGGTAGGTTAATGACAGGTTCTAAACATACTGCTACTAGTGAATATTTAACTCACACCAAACCAAAGGTAAAAAAATAATGGCTACTAAAGGTCTATACGCTAATATTAACGCAAGAAAAAGTAAAGGTACAAGTAGGCCTAAAAGCAAATCAACAATTTCAGATAAAGCCTATAAAAATATGAAAGCTGGATTTTCTAAAAAGAAAAAATAAGTAGGAGTACACATGAGCAACATGACAGATTACGATGCAGGGAAACTAGTTGCTAGTGTAGAACTGCTTAATGAACGTATAAAAGATATGAACAATAACACAGAAATATTATCTATGCGTTTATGTAATATAGAAAAACAAATGGCTAAAGGTAAAGGAATGTTTGCTGGAGCTATGATGTTAGCAATGGGTTTAGGTGGTTTAGGTGGTCAAATATTTGGTAAATGGTTTAACTAAGGCGTTTTAAACATGACAGCTATTAGACAGATACGTGGTGGTTTTGGAGACTCAGCTTTTGCTGATACCCCTTTTGCATCTAGAACTATTAACTTTGAAATAATAACTATTGCAACACTATCTAATACGTTAAGTAATTTAACACCTTTAATAGTAGCTCAATCAACAACAGGTTTAGGTGGTTTTTACGAACCAGCTTTTTTACCAAATAATAATGATACTAAAGGTTCTGGATTTTGGAACACAAGTACTAAAACAGGTACAGGTAGTCTGTACGGCAATATAACAAAAACTCCAGGATCAGGTGGTGGTTTTTGGAACAACGGAGAATAGAATGGCCTCAAGTATTGATTCAACCAAACCAGCCACAGGTTCAGCAACAACCTCTTCAGTAAGAGATAATTTTGCATTAGCCAAGGCTGAAATAAACGAGCTAATGCGAGCTACTGAAGATATAGTAACAGCTGCGGGAACTGCTGATGCTTTAACAGCTGATTTTGTTACTAATGTTGTTTTAACTGAAGGTGTGACAATTTGCATTAAAGCTGCTTCAGCTAACACTTCTGCTACACCTACATTAAACGTAGATGGCACTGGTGCTAAAACTATTGTTAAAGATTCAGGTGCTGTTTTAGGTGCAGGTGACATAGCTGGATCAAGGCACCGTCTTATTTTTAAATATGATGCTTCTAATAGTGTTTGGATATTAATAAACCCAGCTGTAACTGTTCTTACAGTAGGAGCATCTCTTTATCCGGTAGGCAGTATTTATACAAACGCTGCTGTAGCCACCAACCCAGCCACCTTATTAGGTTTTGGTACATGGGTTGCTTTTGGTGCTGGTAGAGTTTTAGTTGGTTTAGATAGTAATAATACACTGTTTGATACAGTTGAAGAAACAGGTGGTGATGCAGACGTTAATATTAGTGGCACTACAGATTCACACGCATTAACAATAGCTGAAATGCCATCACACAACCACCCCGGTGCGCCCGGAGCGTTAAACTATCTATCTTCAGGTGGCAACCCTAACTTTACTTGGGGTGGTGGTGGTTTAGGTGGTAAGTATGGAATAGATGCACAAGGTGGTGGAGCAGGTCACACTCATGGTATTACATTTGATGGTACTGACGCTAACTACCAACCATTCATAACAGTTTACATGTGGAAAAGGACTGCTTAGTATGCCTAAACCATTAACAGAGACAGGGTTCAGTGTTGACCTAACAGAGCTTATACGTTCAGGGGTACAACTTAATAAATTTGATAAAGGTGTGTCTTTTTGGAAAAATGTTGATGGTCTTCAATTTACTGAAACTTCAATAAAACGTAAACCTGGAAGAGAATTAATTTCTAATTTTGATACTGAGCCAGTCCGTGGTTTAATAGCACTAAACGAGTACGAAACTAAAGTTCTTTACGCTGGTGATTTAAGCCACATTCATAGTTATCGTCTTGATACTGGTGCAACTAATACAGTTGGTTCTGGCTACACGTTAGTAAGAAGTGCAGGAGATACTAATTGGGATTCAGGTAGCACTACTTGGGATTCAGAATTAACAGTGTGGGACGAAGGCGTTGTACAAGCTTCACGATGGAGTTTTACACGTTTTGGTACTTTTGTTATTGGAGCTAATAATGTTGGCCCAATGCAAATTAAAAAATCTAATATTAATTTTAATGATTTACAAGCTACTAAAGTTTCAGGTGCTACAGTTAATGCTGGTGGATCAGGATATGTAGTAGGAGACACTATAACTCATACTGGTGGTTCAGGATCAGGTTTTACTACTACAGTAGCAACTGTTGTTGGTGGTGCTGTTAAAACTTTTGAAGTGACTAACTTTGGTACAGGGTTTGCTAATGGTGAGACATTAACTCAATCAAGCACTTCAGGCTCTGGTTCTGGTTTTACATTAGATGTAACTGTACCTGATTGTTTGTTTACTAGAGTTAGGGCTGTAGCTCGACAAGGGCCACATATACTAGCTATTAACTATAGTACTGAAACTAATGATTCTCCTTTTGATTTTGCTTGGTGTTCAGCTGATGACCCAGACACTTGGGTAGCTTCATCTACTAACTCAGCAGGTAGTTTAACTATTCGTGAATCTAATACAGAACTTAAATGTATTGTACCATTAGGTTCAGGACTAGCTGTTTATTCAGAAGATCAAATGTTCTTAATAAACTATACGGGCGCACCTTTTTACTTTGGTTATAAAGTAGTAACTTCTTCAGGTATTGGAGCTGTATCAAGCAATGCTGTAGTATCAGTAGCTCGTCAAAATTACGGATTATCACGAAGAGGTTTGTTTGTAACTAATGGTAGTACAGTTGAACAGATTGGTGTAGGAGAAGGTATTGAATCATACATTAGAGAAAATATCGCTACAACAGAATACCCACAAGTATCAGCTTATCATAATATTAAAAATGATGAAGTCGTGTGGTCATTACCTATTAATTCAGCTGAACCTACTGAAGAAATATACTATAATTATAAAACCGGAGCGTTTGGTGTTAGAACCGGTAGTATTTCAGCATTTACAGAATCAAGCACTTTTGATAACGCTATCTCTGGGGACACTTTAGGTAATATTTATTTTGAGGGCACTGGTACTTCAGCTCAAATTACTACAGGTGAAACTAGAGCGCATGATTTAGGTGACGCTAATTCAATTAAAGAACTTACTAGTATAAGGGTAGGTAAAAGAGGGCTAGGTAACCCATTAATACAAATAGGTTGGGGAGAAAATATTAATGATACTCCAATTTATACTAATTCTTTTACAGTTAACGAAACATTTAAAGAAGAAATATTACGAACAGCTGGTAGATATTTATTCTTAAAAATTTCATCTAATTCACCTACAGATACTTGGGAAATAAGCAATATGGAAATTCAAGGTAGAACGAGTGGTACACGATGACATTACCAGAAGAATACGATCAAACTTTAATACAACAAGAGTTTGATAGTTTAAAAGAAACATTAAGGTCACTAACACACAATGTTAGTTTAATACCCCTCTCAGCAGCTCCTATTAACCCTTTTGACGGTTGGTTAGCTATATCTGATGGAACTGGCTCTGGGTTTGATGGATCGTCAGGAGCAGGCCTTTACAGGTACAATCTAGCTACTACAGCATGGGTACATTTAGGATGATTGCATACTGGCATAAAGATGTATTTGATCTACTACCTGTTGTAGTGTGGGATTGGGTATCATTAGCTTTAGAACATGGTAATAAAGAACGTACTGTTAAAGATGTACAACAAGACATTAAGACAGGTATCAAACAAATGTGGTTGCACTCAACAGATGATGAGTTTGACTTTTGTATTGTTACTCAACTTAATGAGTACCCACTAAAGAAAACTTGTGAAATAGTTTACTCAGGTGGATCAGGGATGATTAAAGCATTACCTGAATTAGATGTTATAGAAGAGTGGGCAATATTAAATGGTTGCTCTGATATACAAGCGGTTGGCAGGAAATACCTCTCTCGCTCACTTAAGAGCTTTGGATACGAACAACGATACATAACTGTAGGGAAAGCATTATGAAATTACAATACGATTCAGAGATAGGGTGTTTCCTTAATTCTCGTTTACAGTGCAAAGGTGGTGGTAGTAAAACAACACAAACTACTGCTCCAAACCCTGCACAAACTGCAATACTAAATAAACAATTAGCTATTGCTAACCGTCTTGATGCACAAGGTGATTTAACTTATTACCCTGAACAAACATTAGCATCAGAAAACGCATTAATAGGTATGGGTCAACAAGGACAGTTAGATGTTGCTCAATTACTTAATAGTGGGTTATCACCTGATATAATGGGTGCAGCTCAAAGAGGCTTAAATGCTGATCTAGTTAATGATCCTCGTACAGAAGCTTATGCTCAAGCAGTTACTCGTCCAATGGAACAACAGTTTCTAGAAAGCACGTTACCTAGTATTGGTTCAGCTGCTGTCTCTCAAGGTGCTTTTGGTGGTGATCGTCAAAATGTTTTAACTAACCAGGCTACTAGAAATTTTAATCAAACATTAGGTGATACTAGAGCAAAAGTATTTTCTGATGCACAACGAACTGGTATGAATCAACAATTAAATATTTTAAACTCTTTACCTAGCATACAACAAGGCGTGTTAACACCTTCTTCATTAGTAACAGGTGTAGGTCGAGAAATGCAAGGTGGAGAACAAGCTAGAATTGATGATGCTAGAGCGCGTTTTGAGTTTAGTGAATTTGCACCTACTGATACAGCACAAAGAGTTAACTCAATTTTATCTGGTATTAACTTTGGACAAAACACTACATCCAAAACAAGTGGTGGTGGTGGCGGACTGTTAGGTAAATAATGCAAGCAATAACTAAAAGTGTAAAACAACTCAGGTCTAATATTAAGGCTTTAGAAATTCAAGCTCTTAAACAAGAACAACTTAAGTTAGAACCTGTACATTATTTTAGCCTTGGGTTGTACGCTCGTGAATTAACTTTACCTGCTCAATCTGTTGTTACCGGTAAAATACATAAACACCCTCACTTAAATGTTATATTAAAAGGTGAGTGCAGAGTTACTACCCCTTTTGGTACTGAAACATTAACAGGGCCATGTATCTTTGAATCAAAACCTGACACTAAACGTGCAGTGTACGCAGTAACAGAAACAACATGGATTACTTTTCATCCTACAGAAAAAACTGACCTTAAAGAAATTGAAGAAGACATTATACTACCGGACTATTCGGATGTACTTAATTTGGAGAATAAATAATGACATGGGTTATAGCAGGTTTTGCAACAGCTGGGGCTTTAATAGATGACAACCCAATTGAGGGTGCGCTTAAAGGTGCAGCTTTAGCCTACGGTGGTGGGCAACTTTTAGCAGCAGGTGGGGCAACTCAAGCAGGGACAACAGCAGCAACAGCAGCTGGTACAGCAGTACCTACAGCAGCTACTGGAGCAGGTGCAACTAGCACTGGTTTGTTAGCTCCTACTACTGCTTCTTCAGCAACAGCAGCAGCAGCGGAACAAGCAGCTACAGCAGCTACAACAACAAATGCTAGTATGTTAGCAGACCCATTTGGTGTTGATGCTACTTTAATGCAAAATCCAGTAAGTGGTTTAGCAACACCTAGTACAGCTACTTCAGTTAATCCGGGTACTTCTTTAACACAACAAGGGTTTGAAAGTAACCTGTTGCAAAATAACCCAAATGTATCAACAACACCGGGCTTTAAAGAAAAATTACAAATGGGTCTTTTACAACAAGCTCCTTCATTTCTTCCTAAAGAAAAACCAGCACCAGCACCAGCATCTTCTGGCCCTTCTTTAAGAGTGCCACCAACAGCTGGGCCTGAAAACCTATACCTGAGATTTAACAGGAGAAAAAGATAATGGCCCAAGATAATTTTAATGTTAATGACGAGCTGCTTAAATTAGTCCAACAGCAGGCACAGCCACAAAGACAAGCTGTATTAAACACTGGCTTGTTATCAGGTAACCAACAAAACTTTGGTGATGTTTTAAGAAACCCTGACCAAGCACAAGTTAATGCTGGTATAGCTGGAGTTGCTGCTTTGCTTAGTGGTAGAGATGCTGGTAGGGCACTTGTTAATAGTGCTAGTGCTTTTGGTAATACTAGGCAACAAACCTATGAGAACCAATTAGATGCTAATAAAATTGAAAGAGAATCTCTTAGAGATCGTATTTCAGGTATTACATCTTTGGCTGGTGTAAGGTCAGATGATAGAAAATTTAAAATATCAGAACAACAAGAAAAAAGGGACAAAACAAATTTTGAAAATCAACAGACAGAAGTTAATGTTGAGCAATTTGCAGACGACAAAGGTCAACTAATTTCACTATTTAAACGTAAAATTACAGGTGAGTACGAAGATAATATGGGTATGCCAGTTGACCCATCTCTGTTGGGATTAACTCCATATCGAGCACCTGCAAAAGATAACCAAGCCTATCTTAAAAACTATTACGATGTTGACCTTAATAAAATAGAAAATGTAAAAAAACTTCAACTCGAAGCTTTACAGTATGGTGATAACAATACTTATGACAACGCAACTAAACACATTGACAACCTAGTTGCTGGGGAGTTAGGTGTTAATGCTGAAGATTTTTATAAAGCCGTTGTATCAGTTAATCCAAATTACAAGGCACAAAAAGAAAATAGTGAAGCTGCAAGAAAATTACTTATTTTGGCTAATAGAGAAGGTGCGGGTATTGGTTCTTTACAAATCCGTTTTGCCAGTGATTTTGGGCCAAGTAATACCAAAGCACATGCCGAATTAATTAATTTTATGAAGTCAGCCTCAATTCCTCAAAGACTTAATAACTTTTTTGCACAGGCTATACAAGGTAAAAACGCAGAAGCAACAGTTCAGGATTATAAAGATTTATCAAACGTGATGTTAAAATATTACAACGAACAGGATGAAAAGTCTGCACTAAGCCTAGAAGCACTGGGTGGCTCAACAAATAAATCTATGGCAGCAGCACTAAGGAAAATTAATCAAATAAACTCAGATGGGCAAACTACAAACACAAGTTCTTTGACACCAGCAGAACTGGATAGACTAAAGGTATTACAGGCTAAATTTGAGGCTAAAAATCAAAACGTTGGGGGTTTGCAATGACACCAGAAGAAGAACAAGAGTTCATTCTTTTAACAGAACGGAAAGAATATGACGATCTAAAGGCAAAACAACAAAACAGCACTTCTTTTGCCACTCAAGAAGAATACGAGCCGCCTAGTATGTCTACAACACAAGCAGCAACACTAGCTGGTATTGATTTTGTTGAACCACTTATACCTGATTGGCTTTTATACGGCTCAGGCTACCAAGATAAATTAAAAAGTGACATAAAAAGGGCCACTACCTCCCGTCCAGAAGGTGTTTCTTTTTGGGAGAACTTAAACAACAATTATGTAAGGAGAGAAAAAGAAAAAGAAGTAGCAAAAAGAAGATTAGCAGGTGTTCCACAAAACACTAACCAAACTTTTGTTGATAGTATTAAACGTGGTGTATTTAACCCAATGGCAATAGTTGGCCCAGCTAAAATGGGTCTTGCAACTACAATTCCTAAGACTATAGCTAAAAACACACTAGCACCAGCAATTAACACAGCTATAGGTGCAGTACCTACAACCGCAGGTGTTGCAACTGGTGCTTTAGTACAAGAAACAGACCTTGCACCTATTACTAAGGATGCAATAACTAGGTTAGTAACACCATTGGTAGGACTGGGTACTGGTGGTATTTTTAATGCTACTGCTTCTACGGCTAAAAAAGGGTTTTCACGAGTATCTCCTAGCGGAATGCTTGCCGATGCTAACACTGACTCAAGAATTAAAAGTGTTATTGCTTCAGAAAAAGACACTTTACAAGGTAAAGTACAAGCACTAAAAGATTTACAAAAGGTTGTTCCAGGTATTGAGTTACCACTTGCTGCACTGTCAAGAGATAACGCTATAGTTGACGCATGGGTGCGTGAAGTAGGGACAGCTGAACCAGTTTTTAGGTCAAATTACACAAAAGCTATTGATGTTATAAGAGATGGTGTAAAAAAAGAAATGAACAAAATTGAGGGGTCTGAATCAATTGTTAAATCAGGGCCACTAAGAAGGTCTCTCAAAAAGCGTTCAGGTAACCTTATGGCAACAGAGGAAAAGAAACTTAGCACAGCTTTAGAAAAATTAAGTGTTAAAGAAGGTCGCCTTGCTGCTAAGTTAAGGACTGACGCTGATGGCCAGACTATTGGCGCGGCTATAAAAGATTCAATTGAAGTTAAAGAAAACATGGTTCGATCTGTGGCTTCTAAACAATACACAAAAGCTATTGATGAGGGTACAGAACGTGGCACTACAGTTCCAGCATCTGATGTATCTAATATATACAGAGTTGCTAAGGGATTATCTTTAGATGATTTGTTTGCTACTGATCCCGCAGTAATTAAAAAAGTAAATACTGTATGGGCACCTTCAGTTGAAGAATCAAACACTTCCCCGCAATATAATGCTAGTGGGCAACTTGTAACACAAGAACTAACCCCACCCAAAGTTGTTTCTCTAACAGAGTTTGACTCTTTAAAAAAAGCGGTTAACTCTCAGCTAAACTCGTTACCTAAAAACCACCCAAATGCACCTAAACTAATACAGTTAAAAGCCGCTGTTCAATCAGCTAGGGATAATATAGGTGAGATTGATCCGCAATTTAAAATTGACTACGATGAGGCTGATAACTTTTATTTTAAAAATATAGGTTTGCCGTTACGTGCCGAGGGAATGAAAAGTATTTCAAGATCTAAGTTTCAAGACACTACAGCTAAACATTTACTAAATATAGAAAAAGCTGAAAGCTACATTAATTTTGTTGGTAGGGAGCAAGGTATACCTGTACTGAGGCAAGCTGTTAGACTAGGTGCGCTACAAGCTAAGGTAGTTAATGACAGCGGTGAAATAGACCAAAACAAACTTATTTCTTTTGTTAACAGTAGAAAAAAACTGTTGGATTTAGCTGAAATGGGGCCAGAGTTTAGTGATGCAAAAACTGCACTAAAAACTATTAGAGACTCTGTAATACAACATAATAAAGCATACGAGGATGCAGCTGTAGAAAACACACAAGGGTTCTTTAAAGCTTTACTTAATAAAGATACTGAAGGTGTTGTAACTGATATGATTAGAAGCCCTGAACTTCGTGAAACTTATTTAAAACAAATTAATAAACTACCAGCTAACCAAAGAGATTTAGCTTTGGCAGGTATAAAACAAGGGTTTAAAGAAAAAGCTGATTCTGGTGCAGGTACAACACTTGATTTTATTAATAAACATGCAGAAGCAGCAGAAAGTATATATGGCAAAAGACATATTAGTAATGTGCGTAAACTTTACGAAATGGGAGATTTAATAAAAAGAATGGACGACACCGTTCCTAGGACTACTGGTAAAGGACAAGCTGTTGATCCTTTAGAAGAAAGCTCTGGTGTTTCTATAACTTTTCTTGCTGGTACAGCACGTAATCCAATTATGTCATTACCACGTAAACTTATGCACATAGTATCAAAAGCACTTACTTCAAAGGGGGCAAATAAAAGAAATGATTCAGCAGGTGATATACTACTGTCTCCTGATGCCTTAGAGGCTCTTGCTCGTCCACCTAAAGGGTGGGGTTATTATAGATCAAATTTTAAACAAGGTGCTTCAGAACTAGGACAACATTTTGCAAAAACATTTTTTGAAAATGGAATACCTATGGAAATAAAAAACACTAGTCGTAGTAATTTTGAACCTGGTCAAACTACTGGTGACACTACAACAACTAATGCAGCTGGAGGAGCTTTGTTAAGCTCTGTTAAAAGTGTGTTTGGTGCAGATGCTGAAAAACAAAGGACAGATAGGTAACAAATAAACTAGCCCCCTAACGGGGGCTTTTTTAATTTTCTATTGTCTCAAGAAACTCAGCTACCACTCTTTCTGAGTGCCACATTTCTAACTCATCGTCTGATTGGCTTCGTAACCACTCAGTGTATTGAACT
>Ga0115004_10004663_pt1 | contig 10909 bp, 6 predicted proteins | sample ArcticOcean_MG_C_10_FD_88737 | JGI IMG/M metagenome (GOLD analysis project Ga0115004, IMG submission 88737) | Marine microbial communities from western Arctic Ocean - ArcticOcean_MG_CB11_90 | ecosystem: Environmental > Aquatic > Marine > Oceanic | place: Arctic Ocean: Canada Basin | collected... | reverse complement strand
CATCTCCCATTAAACGCAAAGCGAATTCTGTAGAGAATATACAAGTATTTTGTGCTTGATCTTCTTTTAAGATGTCAGCCTGAACCGTACCTCTTACTTGAGATAGCGTTCTTGTTTTAATAGTTGCATATACATCCGCTGGAAGAACTAAATCTGCCGTAAGACCTAAAAGCATTAAACCTAAACCATCATTACCTTCGGGTAATGTTCCTTGATAAGAAGGTCTAGTAACACCCCTATCATTAAAGATAGAAGCAATTTTTTGGGCTACTTCTTTCTCTAATCCGTTCTCCTTTATATACAACTCACATTGCTGATCGATAGCGGTATTCATAAAGAAAGCCAACAACATTGGTGCAGGACCATTAATCGTCATCGATACAGAAGTACTCGGAGCAGATAAATCGAAACCAGAGTATAACTTCTTAGCATCGTCTAAACAACAAATAGAAACACCAGCATTACCAATCTTTCCGTAAATGTCAGGACGTAAACCAGGATCGTTACCATATAAGGTAACCGAATCGAAAGCAGTAGAAAGACGCTTTGCTGGCATCCCTAAACTTACATAGTGAAAACGACGGTTGGTTCTTTCGGGACCACCTTCACCCGCAAACATACGTGTTGGATCTTCACCTTCACGTTTGAAAGGGAATAATCCAGAAGTGAATGGATATTCTCCCGGAACATTTTCTTGAAGAGACCAACGTAAAATATCGCCCCAACCTTTATATTTAGGAAGGCAAACTTTTGGAATTTGAAGATGCGAAAGAGATTCAGAATGGGTTTCTATAGCCAATTCTCTATTTCTTACTTTAAACTTATATACAGGAGCTTTGTATTTCTCAATCTTTTCTGACCATTGCTCAATAATAAGCATGTTTTTAGGTGCAAGGTCTAAAGCTATATTTTCATAAGTTTCTTGAAGACCTTTAATCAATCGGTCTTTATCATCAATTTCGGTAGCTTTAATAGCCGCCATGGATTCATTTAAAGCGAATAACTTTTGAGCCACGCCAACTTGCTCATCCACCCACTTATCGTAAGCTCTGTTACTTTCTGCAATTTCAGAAAGGTAACGAATACGTTTTGGTGGAATAATGAATATTTTTTCTGATTGTTCTTCTGAGGGTGAGAAAGTAGAGCCTAATTTCGCTCCTGTTTTCTCAGCAATTTTATCCACTACAGCACGATAAAGGGTATTCATTCCTGGATCGTTAAACTGAGAAGCGATAGTTCCATAAACTGGAAGCTCCTCGTCTTTTGCATCCCATAAATTATGGTTGCGTACATATTGTTTTTTTACATCACGTAAAGCATCTAAGGCACCACGTTTATCGAATTTGTTCAATGCAATAACATCGGCAAAATCCAACATATCGATTTTCTCCAACTGAGTTGCGGCTCCATATTCAGGAGTCATCACATATAAACTAGCATCAGAGAATTCTTCAATTTCGGTATCCGACTGACCAATACCTGAAGTTTCGAGTATGATTAAATCGAAATTAGCCGCTTTTAAAACTTCTAAAGCTTCAGCAACATGTTTCGAGAGCGCCAAGTTAGATTGTCGTGTAGCCAAGGAACGCATATAAACGCGGTCGTTATTAATAGCATTCATACGAATACGATCGCCTAATAAAGCACCACCCGTTTTTCTTTTTGAAGGGTCAACAGAAACAATAGCGATTTGTTTGTCTTCGAAATCAACTAAGAAACGACGAACCAACTCATCTACTAAAGAAGATTTACCTGAACCACCCGTACCCGTAATTCCTAAAACAGGAACATCGTTCTTTACAGATAGTTCACGAACTTGTTTTAAAACATCTGCATATTTCTCAGGGAAATTTTCCGCAGCAGAAATAGCTTGAGCAATAACTTTTTTGTCTTTCGCTTGAATTCTAGCGAGTACATCATCTGGTAAAAATTCACCTGTAGCATAATCACTATTTTCAACAAGATGATTTATCATCCCTTGTAATCCCATTGCACGACCATCATCAGGAGAATAAATTCTAGTGATACCGTGATCCATTAAATCTTTGATTTCATCTGGAAGGATTACACCACCACCACCACCAAAAATACGGATGTGTTCTGCACCCTTTTCTTTAAGTAAATCGTACATATACTTAAAGTACTCATTGTGCCCTCCTTGGTAAGAAGTTAAAGCAATGGCATTCGCGTCTTCTTGAATCGCAGTATTTACGACTTCTTCAACCGAACGATCGTGCCCAAGGTGAATTACCTCTACACCTGTTGCCTGAATTATACGACGCATGATGTTAATAGCTGCATCGTGTCCATCGAACAACGAAGCTGCAGTTACAATGCGCACTTTATTTTTTGATTGGTAAGATTTCTGTGTTTCCATACTAATTATAGAGTCGATAAAATGGACTGCAAAATTAGCAAATTAAGTGGAATAGAAGATAAAAGCTAATTCACTAAAATACATACCTTTGCCGACTTATGGAAACCTGGTCTACATACGGATATTGGGGATTGTTTCTTTCTGCATTTTTAGCAGGATCTATAATTCCTTTTAGTGCAGAACTTTTAATAGGCATTCTACTCTACCAAGGATTCCCATTAATACCTTTAGTGCTGGTAGCAACTTTGGGTAATTGGCTCGGAGGGTACACCGCTTTCTTTATGGGGTATTATGCACGATGGGATTTAATTGAAAAGTACTTTAAAATCAATCCAGCTAAAATTCAAAATTTTAAATGGAAGGATAAATTTTCAACCGAACTACTCGCTTTATTTTGTTGGATTCCTATTTTGGGTAGCCTTATATTAATTAGCCTTGGTTTAATGCGAAGATCCATTATAAAAACAGGAGTCTTTATGTTTATTGGTCGTTTGGTACGTTATACCGTATGGGCTTTATTGAGTTTAGAAATACTAGAATATAGCTTCTAGATTAGTTTTTCTCTCCCAATAATCTGAATTCATTTTCTAAGATTTCATCGAGAGCATCGGCATCAATTTGCTTTGCTATAATTTCCTTTTTAGCATCTAAAATGAATAAACGAGGGGTTCCCATTACGTTGTACTTTCCTCTAAAATTAGAAATATTCTCTAAGTCATTTACATTGATCCAATATTCAACGCCAAACTCTACAATAAACTCTTTCCACATAGCATCGTCGAATTCTGTACATACCGCATAAACCTGTACTCCACGATCCATATATTTCTCAAGTGTTTCTTTAACCAAAGGTGTTTCCTTTTTACAATGCCCACAATCTGGATCGTAAAAGAATAAAATGGTGAAAGGTGCTTCAATAGAATGCAAATCTTGAATTACACCTTTATCATCTGGTAACGTAATATAAGGAGCAATAGAGCCTATTAAATTCGGACTTATACGCATTGCTTTGTCAATAATATTTGTCAATTGTACTTCATCTACCCAAGAAGCTTGTCGAGTTACAAAATAGCTAAAAACCATGTGTACAAAAACAGCATCGTGTCCCATAATTTTAGAAGACTCATAATGATGCGTAGTCCAATTTACTACATATTTAAAAATCTCTGTACTTGGTCGTGCTTCTTCAATTAGAATATCCACATATTTGGTAATAGAATCGGCTACTTGAGGCGTATAATCTACAATGTATTTTTTCATTTTATCATGAAAAATAGGCGTGCGTATCATTCTATCATCAGTTAAATCTATATGATCCCAAAAGTGACTTTTGAAATACTTGTACTGAAAAGATGAATCGATAGAACCATTTTCTAGAATTGGTGCTTCTGGAATATTAATAGGCTCTAAAGCTTGTAACATTTTCACAAATAACGAATTACTATATTCGTTTATATACGCTGTTTTGTAAGTTGCTACCTGTTGGTTTATAGCAGTCAATTTAGCTTGGAGTTTTTCCTCCTTTTTAGCGTCTTTTTCAACTAATTGCAAGGCTTCTTTAATAGGCTGTACTTCTATCCCTTTTTGTTGAGTAAACTGTTGGTACTCATAAAACAGTTCGTTTTCTATAGAACCATCGATCTCCATATCCCCAACTAAGTTGGTATTCGAAGTACTAAAGTTAAAAGTTCTATCCTGGTCTATAATAAATTGAAAAAACTGTTTATCAGAAAGAAGCATAAAATACATTCCACTTTCTAAAGCATCATCAGACTCAAAAACGAAGGTACCATTTACAGACTGAACTGTATCTTTTACATATTGTTTATCTCCATAGTAATAACCTAAAAGGACATCTCCATCAAGCAAACCATCAACTTCACCAGAAATAGAATAATTCTGTGCAAAAGAAAGGCTGCAAATACTTAAAAATACGATACTAAAACTCAGTAATTTCATGCTGTAAATTTCAAATTTGAACAAAGATAATTTTTTTTCAAGGTAATAGGTGAACTTTTTGTTAAAACGAGTGAGTAAGTAAAAAGCCACTAAAGTTTAGTAAAAACGGAGCCATTCCTCTCAATTTAAATATATTTGCAAAACTTACAAAAAACTATGCAAGAACTTGAATTTACGCTCGATAAAGAGTTTATAGAATTGAATAAACTTCTTAAGATTTTAGCTTTAGTAGAAAGCGGTGGTCAAGCCAACGCTATCATATCTGAAGGACATGTACGCTACAATGGAGAAGTAGACACTCGTAAGAGATTAAAACTACGCAAAGGCGACCTAGTAGAATTTGACGAAACACGTATTAGAATTAGCTAATGACTTTTGAAGAAGAAATAAAACGCAGGCGTACTTTCGCCATTATATCGCATCCCGATGCAGGTAAAACGACCTTAACAGAAAAGTTACTTCTTTATGGAGGGGCTATTAATGTTGCGGGAGCTGTAAAGTCGAATAAGATTAAGAAAACGGCTACTTCAGATTTTATGGAAATTGAGCGTCAGAGAGGGATTTCTGTTGCCACTTCGGTTATGGGATTTGAATATCAGGGTAAGAAAATTAACATTCTCGATACTCCAGGACATAAAGATTTTGCAGAAGATACTTTTAGAACTCTTACAGCAGTAGATTCTGTAATTGTTGTAATTGATGTTGCTAAGGGTGTGGAACCGCAAACCGAAAAATTGGTGAAGGTTTGTAGAATGCGTAAAACCCCTATTATTGTCTTTATTAATAAATTAGACCGTGATGGAAAAGATGCATTCGATTTACTAGATGAGATAGAGTCTAAATTAGGAATTAAAGTCCGCCCTTTGACTTGGCCAATTGGAATGGGTCATGACTTAAAAGGGATTTATAATTTATATAAAAGAAACCTCCTTTTATATACGCCTAACTCTACAGAAAGAGTTTCTGAGACTGTAAACATTTCGGAGATAGCCGACCCTGAATTAGACAATCAAATTGGTGCGGAAGATGCTGAAATACTGAGAGAAGAAGTAGATTTAGTAGAATCTGTTTATCCGCCTTTCGATAGAGATGTTTATTTAAATGGGGATATATCGCCTGTATTTTTCGGTTCTGCAATTAACACATTTGGTATTCAAGAATTATTGCAATGCTTTTTAGATATTGCTCCTTGCCCACTTCCTAAAGCATCGGAAGAACGTATTGTAGATTCTTTTGAAGAAAAATTTACTGGTTTTGTATTTAAGATTCATGCCAATATGGATCCTAAACATAGAGACAGATTAGCCTTTGTAAAGGTTGTTTCTGGGAAATTTAAAAGAAACACCAACTACAAGCACATACGCTTAGATAGAAATTTAAAATTCTCTAGCCCTACTGCTTTTATGGCAGAGAAAAAATCGATTGTTGAGGAAGCTTTCCCTGGAGACATCGTAGGATTACACGATACAGGAAACTTTAAAATTGGAGACACACTTACAGAAGGTGAGATAATCCATTATAAAGGAATTCCTAGTTTTTCTCCAGAAATGTTCCGTTTTATAAACAATGCAGACCCTATGAAAACCAAACAGCTCGCTAAAGGAGTTGATCAGTTAATGGACGAAGGGGTGGCACAGCTATTTACTATGCAAACCAATGGTCGTAAGTTAATTGGTACGGTAGGAGCTTTACAATTTGAAGTGATACAATACCGTTTAAAGCACGAGTACGGCGCTTCTTGTAACTACGAAAATCATAACGTTCACAAAGCTTGTTGGATTTCTTGTGAGGATAAAGCCCAGTTAGAAGAATTTAAAAAAGTAAAATACCGTTCTATGGCGAAAGATAAGTATGGTAGAGATGTATTCTTAGCAGATTCTGCTTTTACGATACAAATGTCTGAACAAAAATTCCCTAAGGTGAAATTTCACTTTACTTCAGAATTTGAGGATTAGTATTTTAAACTTCATAAAAAAACCGCCTAATGGCGGTTTTTTTTGGTTAGATGATAGGTTTAATTTTTCAATCACTTAACAGTACCTAAACTAGTTTCAGCAAAATAGAAACCGGTTTGTAATTCAGAAACATCAACTTTAGTTTCAGCACTTACGTTTTGTATAAATAATACTTGCTTTCCTTGAATATCGTATATAGCTAAAGTAGACTCACCAATAATATTTATAGAGATTGAGGAACTACTAGGATTTGGATAAACTGTAAGCTCATATTCTTTTTCGAATTCAGCTAAAGAAATTACATCATCAACAGATTCAATTTTAGAAGTGTAAATTCCATTACCATGTGTAGCCACTACTAAAAGACTATCAGCTGCTCTAGTTTTAATCTGCTCGCAAACTACATTACCAATCGTGTTAGCCCCCATTTGAGTCCAAACAGTTGCAGTACCTTCAATTTGATTAGTGGCGTACAAACCTGTACTTGTAGAAACGAAATATAAAGTATCGTTTCCGAATGGCATAATAGAAGCCCATCTGCATGAAGGACCAACACCATAGCCGGAATTATTTTCTTCTAAATTCCCTGCAGCTCTATCCCAAGATTCTCCAGCATTGGTGGTATAATACAAACTATAAATTCCATAATTTGAGAATACTGCCATAGCAACATCAGCATCAGTTGGATGAATTGCAATATTGTTTACATATGCACTATTATGGAAATAATCACCAGCATCCATCCCTTGACCTGGGGCATAAGCTTGAGTTACTTCTGTAACATTTGGATTATTTGTATGTGCATTATCTACTCTAAACACTGCTTTTTTATTCGTTCCTAAATACAATCTGTGTGGTGGATTTTCATTAGACACTGCAATAGAGGTTAAATACACATTATTACTGAGATCCAATTCTAGTAACTCTACCCAACCTTGACTAATAGAATCCCATTCATTAGATAATTCTAAAGAAGATAATTCAGAATTTCTCCACAATTTATTTCCTGCTGGTAGGTACATTATTTCAGCATCGTTTGGATCAACCACAAAAGGATGTATAAATTGATATTCATCTGCTCCTATTGGGTCAATTCGTCTAAAAGACTCTCTATTTCCATCTTCATCCATTTGAACTTTAAATATTCTTCCTTGCTGAATAGATAAATAATTAATTTCTTCATCTGCTGATAAATGTGCAAAAGCTCCATCTCCATTTAAAGGCATAGTCCAAGAAGCTTCTGGATCGTTTGAATTTGTAAAAAAGTTTCCATTATCTTGAAATCCACCTAGTATACTCGGTGTAGAATTTTCATTATTTATGGTAGCGGTATAAAGCTGAGTAGTATAATATCCGTTATTTAAGGAAGTCCAAACAACTGCAGAATCCAAATAATTCTCAGTAATAAACACACCGCCATCATTAGCACTAATTAATTTATTTGGGGCAGAAGGAATAAAAACGACTTCATGTTGATCTGGATGGTGATTCTCATAAATTTGAAAATCGGGAAATACTGTATTCACACCGTAACCCCCAATCTGGTTTACGTTTTCGTGCGATGAAAATCCATCTGTAGATACATATAAGTTGGTTCCACCCAAAAACACTGTAGAGGAATCGGTAGGTGAAACTGCTATGGTTAAGTTGTATGAACCTTGCGCGTAGAAATTATTAAAATTACTTATAGGATCGTTTGCTGGGATAAACTCAGAAAGATTCTCCCAAGTTCCCATTTGATCGGTAGAATCATTTTCGTTAAATGTATACTTCCATAAACTCGTTTGCTCTACTTCGTTTAAAAAGGTAATCGATTCTTGTCCTTCGCCAGGAGTAACCGCAATAATAAACATCTCGCTTGTATTAAGTGGATTTACAGCCATTTTTATACGGTCGTAAACAGCTGGGAACGTTTCTGGAAGAATATTATTCCAATCATTTCCATTTTCAGAGCGCCATATTCCTTTGGCACTTCCACCATCACTACTTAATGAAGCGTACATAATACCTTCAGAAATTTCTAGTTCAGTAAAATACGCATTATTAGGACTTCCTATAACTTTCACCCAAGTATTTCCACCATCATCAGATTTATAAATACCCCCATAAACAGCCGCAAAAACTTGATCTATACTATCAACCGAAGTATTAATTTCTATATCCCAAACTAAATCCCAAACATCAAATTCGTCTGGTGTATTAGAGGCTGTTGATTCAAGTGACTCCCAAGTAGCCCCATTATCTACAGATTTGTAAATTCCATTTCCATAAAAATAAGCTTCACTTCCAGAAGCAGAATTCCCATAAGATTCTCCAGTTCCATAATACCAAGTACTTGGGTTTTCTGGATTATTAGTCCTTGAGTCCTGTTTTAAACAAGTTACGTTATGGAGCATCTCGTTACTGGTAAGCTTAGTCCAATTTGCACCTAAATCTTCAGTTCTCCAGATTCCACCAGATACACCACCAGCCATAATTACATTCTCATTATTTATGTCTAATGCAATGGCTCTTGTTCTACCCCCAACGTTATAAGGACCTCTAGCTATCCAATTTTCAATTAAGGCTTCATTTTTAGGCAGTATTTTGGCAAACTCTAATTCGTTTGCACGTACATTGGTCGGTATTTTCCCTGTAGGATCTACTAAGCGTGAGGAAAACCAATTACGCATATTTTGTGGATCGTTCTCCGACCCTATTCCCATACCAGCAATTTTGACTTTCCTTTTTGCCTTTTTTGCAGAAATTGCCTGTTCAATGGAATCTGAACTTTCATTAGACAAATAAAGTGAAGTAGAATAAATAGCAATAAATGCTATAAACGATAAACTAAGAATTTTCTTCATGGGATAAATTTAGATTCTAAATATACAAATAATGACTAGTGAAAAAACAACCAAATTTGAATGCCTATAAAAGTATAAACCAAAAAAAAACTCAAGCTATAAGCTTGAGTTTTATATAATTTTTGTTGTCTTAGTAAGAGACTTCAGATTGATGAATTCTCTTTTTAAAGACTACATCACCTATTTCGTCGTATACTTGAAGAGTACAAATTCTTTTTCCATAATCGCCTTCAACTTTTACACGAGCAAAGTTTCCGCCTAGCATTCCATCAATACTTAAACCAGGGAATTTCAATTCGTATAAAGGATAGGCATGTTCTCTATCCTCTTTCAATAATTCTGTTTCAAAAGTATCTCCGCTTAAAAGTACCACACCGTTAATACGCGATAAATGTATTCTACGCATCAATTCTTCGTGTTCTTCAGTATAATCAACAAAAGGTTCTTCATCGTCACCATCAGATAAAATACTATTTCCAGATACGATGAATTTAAATGCAGCATCAGAGCCCATTATCTCGTTAATAAAACGATTCATTTGGTTTGCTCCTAATAGCTGAGGATCATCTGTAGATAAAGCCGTTTTAAACATACGGTTGTCTAACATAAAAATCTCAACATCTTGGTAATCGTAACGTTTATAAACACCGGCATCTCTAAAAGAATAGTTATATACTTTTTTTGGAGCATTAGGCCAGAAAAGATTAAAAGCCATAAGCGTAGAATCTTTAAGCGCAAAACGAGTATCAGAAGAATTTAAACCAAAATCCATTTGATTCCATACAGCAATATGAGGCATCAACTTCATAAAGTCGTTCACCTTTTCACGTTTTCTTACTTCTTTGTATTTAGTAAGCATCTTACGGAAAGAGTCAGCTTCTTTATCGTTAAAGTATACATTGTTACCCATCCATACCATCAAATCAGACTCTACATCAGACATCACATCTAAAATAGCATCTCCATCGTCATCCGCATCGTTTAGGTTTAAACTATGCCCTAATAGGAAGTAAGTATCTGCTAAATAATTACGAGGTGTATAAATATCCATTTCTTCTTCTACCAAAACAGAATCTAAATATACAGCTACATTGTATTCTGCATCTGGAATAAGTTCCTCTAAAGTAAGAACCACAGGAATCTCATCACCATTATTATAGTCTGAAACATGGAAATCGAACCAACGAGAGTTGTTATAACTCTTAGGATCTTTTAAGTTGAAAACCAATTCTTGGTTTCTGTCCTCATCAAAGTTTTCCAATTTTATGGTTATCGTTTCTGTTTCCTTAGAAACAAGCATCCACATTTGTGCATGGTAATCATCGATATAAGAAAGCATTGGACCTGCAATCAATTTAGAACTCTCTTCTTCCACCACTTCCTTTTGAGCGAAACTTGGGTTGGCAGCGAGTAATAAAGCCGTAGCTAATAGTAAATTTCTAATCATTGTGATTCTAGATTTTGAACTAACAAAGCGTAAATATATACAAAATGTAGCTATATGAAAGCCACAAACACAAAGAGGATGATTTTTAATTTCAAACAGTCCAAATTGCTCTTGTACTAATGGCTGTTTTTAACAATAACCTAGCCAGAGTAAGCAAAATTACTAGAAGTCTATAATTAATAATGTAAAACTAAATGCTCTAAAATGAATTTGTATTTTCGCAATGCAGAAAAACTTCATTATGCCCAACCTTACTACTTGTTTCATACCTTTTAAAGGAGCGTTCGCTTCTATAAAAAGACCGAACAAATTTACCTTTCCGTTT
>Ga0115004_10004661_pt1 | contig 10910 bp, 8 predicted proteins | sample ArcticOcean_MG_C_10_FD_88737 | JGI IMG/M metagenome (GOLD analysis project Ga0115004, IMG submission 88737) | Marine microbial communities from western Arctic Ocean - ArcticOcean_MG_CB11_90 | ecosystem: Environmental > Aquatic > Marine > Oceanic | place: Arctic Ocean: Canada Basin | collected... | reverse complement strand
TGGCCTCATCATTAATCTTGAGAATGAGATGTGCAAGACAACTCTTTTACCTTTTTTTAATCTCGGATAATTTCCATGCCAGGTTGAGCCCAACCAAAAAATTAAAGAGCCTTTTTTGCATAGAGTTGGTATAGCTCCTTCTTCTTTTTTAATTTCATTTGGATATGGCTGCCTTAAAAATTTATGAGAACTAGGGATAACTTTAGTGGGACCTGCTGCCAAGGTAAAGTCTTCGCATGCTAAACAGGCTGTAATCATTAATGGATATTCAGGAAGTGGAGAGGGCGTCCATGCGGAATCGATATGAATATTAAAATTACCTCCACCCTTTGGTCTTATTCCTCCTAGTAATTGCGAAAGAAGAGCACCTTTGCCTACTGCAAACTCTACAGTAGTTAATAATTTCTTATTAGTAACAATTTTCTCAAAAATTGGATCTCTGCCAAGTAACAACGCAGCTGACAAGCCTTTTAAATCAGACTCAGACTCGTGACTTAATTGTAAGATTTTCTCTCTGATCGTACTTGTTACTTGGCTATCAAATACATTGTCCATGATGCAATAACCATAATCACGGAGATTCTCCAATGTATTATAAATGCCTAGTTTCTTACTTCTCTTTTCAATTAAGGATGAAATAGTTAATGGTTCAGGGGACTTAAATTTTCTTTTAATCGATGGGTCTGGCCCAGGAGGAAATTCTTTTATAACTTGTTTCATAGGAATGTTATTTTGGTTTAAGCACCTTCATACCAGGGGTGTCTGGCATATAGCTATGATCGCTAATTATTAAACCACTTTCATTGTCGATAACAAAAAAAACAGAAAAATTCCATTGATTCTTTATTCCCTCATTTGACTCTGTGTTGATAATTCCCTCAATTGCAATTTTATTATCAGAAGCAATAATATTTGATAGCTCCATGCGCCTAGATTTTGTTTGGCTTTCAATTTTCCCTTCACCTTGATCCCAAAATTCTCTACTCCCTCCTTTTTTAACCACATAATGCTCTTGAATCGGGGCGAATACTTCTAAATTATTGGAATAAGAATAGCAATCAAGCATTTTCTGATGTGAGCCTCCTGGCAGCGTCCATGCGGTTAGCCATTTATTAATCAGTTCCATGTTTCTTTTTTCTATTTTATTCATTGAGATTCATATCCTTTAGTTGCTTAACTATAATTTCAGCCGATGAGCAGTTAACTGGTCCCCCAGAATCTTCTACATTCAAAACTTTTAACTTTTGATTTTGAACAATCATTGAAAATCTTTCACATCGAAAACCAAGATTGAATCTTGTGCAGTCCATCTCCAATCCAATTGAATTAAAAAAATGGCAATGAGCATCAGCTAACATTGTTATTTTATTATTTACATTGCAATGTTTACCCCAAGCATCCATCACGAAAGCATCATTTACTGAAATGCAACAAATACTATCAATTCCACTACTAAATATTCTGCTAGCATTTTTTAAATAGCCTGGTATTTGGACATTTGTACTCTTAGGAGTAAAGGCGCCTGGAACAGAAAAAATTACTATATTTTTATTTTTAAATACTTCTTCAGATGAAATAGTTTTCTGAGAGTCTCCATCTAGTACTTTAAAGATATTAGATGGAATTTTTTGATTAATTTGAATTATTCGTGATTGGTGTTTTAAATTATGCAATGAGTTTTTAATTTTTATGGGGTATTTATTTAATATTATAAGATTAATCTAATAATACAAGTAACAAATTGGCTGCATATATTTAATATTATTCAAGAAACTATTTGTAAGTTCTATAATAAAAGTTATTATAATTAATCCTAAGTGTAATTTATGAGTCTTAGTATTTCCTCTGAGATAGTAAGAATTGTCTTTAATATTGAGACTCATATTTACCAATTAGACAAATTTAAATATTATTTAATGATGAGGTGTTTTTATGTCAGATAAAATCGAAATAGGGATTGATATTGGCGGCACCTTCACTGATATTTTTATCAAAGATTCAAAAACTAATTCCTGGATAGTAAATAAAGTTCCATCTACTCCTCCAAATTTCAGTATAGGTTTCATGAATGGAGTTGAGCAAACTTTAGTAATGGCTAATAAAAATACTCATGATATTCAGAGAATTATTCATGGTACTACTGTTGCTACCAATGCCATCATCACCGAGACAGGCGCGCGACTCGGAATTTTATTAACAGATGGATGCAGTGATATTTTACAAATAGGTTATGGCTGGAGACCTAAAATGTATGATTTAGATATGGATCCTGTTGAGCCTTTATTTCTTGCTACAAGACGACGCTGTGTTGGAGTAAAAGAAAGAATGGATTTTCAGGGAGCTGTGGTAAAAAAACTAAATATTGCAGATTTAAAATCTAAAGCAAAATATCTGGTTGAGGAAGAAGAATGTGAAGTCTTTGTAGTTTGCTATCTCCACTCTTATGCAAATCCATCTCATGAAAGGCAAACAAAGGAAGTTTTGCAAAAAATGTATCCAGAAATACCAATTACCATTTCATCTGAAGTGTTGCCTCGCAAAAGAGAGTACAAAAGATTAGTTGTCAGTGGTTTTGATGGTTATGTGAAACCAATAGTCACAAATTATCTATTAAATCTTGAGGCATCATTAAAGGCAGAAGGTGCAAATTGTGCATTTCATGTAATGCAATCAAGTGGAGGCGTTAGTGGAATAAATAATATTTGTAAAAAACCAGTGGGAACTGCTTTATCTGGTTTAGCTGCAGGCGTAATTGGGGCTGCAAACGTAGGTTTAAATGCAGGTTATCCAAATTGTATTAGTTTGGATATGGGCGGAACGAGTACAGATGTCGCGCTAATCAAGGATGGTAAGGCAATAATTACTTCAGATGGGGGATTCGAAGACTACCCCTTAAACATACCAATGATTGATGTAAGAACGATAGGAGCCGGTGGGAGCAGCATTGCATATGTAGATAGTGGAGGTGCATTAAAAGTTGGCCCAGAAAGTGCGGGCGCTTTTCCTGGTCCAGCCTGTTATTCTCAAGGAGGTGAAAATCCAACAGTGACGGATGCTAGCTTTGTTTTAGGATATTTAAATAAAGATACATTTGCAGGCTCATTGGATATCAATCTTGAGAAAAGTAAAAAAGCAATTATTAATAAAATTTGCAAGCCTTTAGGAATATCATTACTTGAGGCTGCCTTAGGAATACACGAGATTGTTAACTCAAATATGGCTCAAACCCTTCGTCTAGTATCAATCAAACAAGGACATGATCCAAGAGAGTTTGTGTTAATGCCGTTTGGTGGAGCCGGCCCAATTCATAGTGGGGAACTTGCAAAAATTTCATCCATTGATAAAATTTTAATTCCACCAACTCCTGGTGTGCTGTCTGCACTTGGACTAATGCTTGCTCCTATTCAGCATGAATCAATGTCTAGTTTTGAAAAAAATACTAAAGAAAGCTCATGGACAGACTTAAAGAAAATTTTTAATGATCTCGATAAAGATTGCTCTAAAAAAATGAAACAAGACAGGGTCCCTATGAGAGATGTTGAAAAAAATTACTATATTGAAATGAGGTATCTAGGACAATCCCATGAGATAGAAGTTCCGATTCAAGCGAAAATAGACAAAACATGTATAAGCAAAGTTGTATCAGCTTTTCATCAACTTCATCATAATACCTACAGCTATAGCGATTTATCAGCTCAAGTTGAGTTTGTTACACTTCGTTCAGTTCATCAAAAAAAATCATCTGAAGCCTCCATACTTGAAAAAATAAGTAACTTTAAAAAGAACAAAATTTCTAAGGTATACAGAAAGGTTTGCTTCTCCGCAAAAGCGGGGTTTAAAAAAATTCCTATATACAAGAGAGCTTCATTTTATCCTGGTTTTACATTAACAGGACCAGCTGTCATTGAGCAATCAGATACTACAACACTCATCCACAGGAATCATGAATTGACGGTTGATCATTTTAATAATTTAATCATCGATGTCCCAACCTCTAAATAATGAAAAAACATCCTATTTTAGCTGATCCTATTACAACAGAAGTTGTAAGAGGTTTATTGGATTCCGCTGTGGAAGAAATTCAGCAGGTGCTATATAAAGTCTCGCACTCTCCACTGATTACAGATGGAAGAGATAGCACATCTGCTTTATTTGATTCTCAAGGCAGAACTATTGCTCAAGCCACAGCTGTACCTTGTCACTTGGGATGCTTGCATGATTTAGGAAGGATTTTTGCAAAAGAATTTTACGATACTGCTCAAGATGGCGATATATATATCCATAATGATCCATATAATGGAGGCACTCATCTTCCAGATCTAGCTATAGTATCTCCAGTTATCGTAAAAGATAAATTAGTTGGTTTTGTGGCCACAATGTCTCATCATGCAGATATTGGTGGCTTTGCACCTGGAAGTGTTAATTTTGCAGCTTCAGACTTGCATGCTGAAGGACTGATTCTATCAATGTCGACTTTGATAAAAGCTGGAAAAGTAAATGATGCATTATTTGAAACTATCCTTGCCAACAGTAGAGTTCCACATAGTTTAAAGGGTGACCTTGGTGGTCAAATTGCTGCCTGCCTAACAGGAGTTAAGCGATATAAAGATATCATAAAAAAAATTGGCTCAGATCAACTCAATGAATGTATAGAGTCTCTTTTGGATTATGCAGAGAGAGTAACAAGAAATGAAATTAAAAAAATTCCAAACGGTAATTATTATTTTGAAGATTTTCTTGATGATGATTCTTTGGAGAAAACATCAAAGCCAGTCAAGATCTGCGTTACATTGAATGTTAAGGGCTCAAATCTTGCTTTTGATTTTGCAGGAACAGACAAGCAGGTAGATATAGCAATCAATAATGTTCCCTCTTGCCCTAATTCAGTTGTGTATTACGCAGTAAGAACCCTTACCGGAGATAGGGTTCCAAATAACGAAGGAAGTTTTAGACCTATCAAAATTTCCCTTCCAAAGGGTTCGATTGTTAATAGTAATTTTCCAGCTCCAGTGGCTGTTCGCGGCATAACATTAAAAAGGGTTGAAGATGTTATATGTGGAGTTATGGCGCAAGCTATACCCCTTAGAATGACAGCAGCTCATAGCGGTCAATACACAATGGTAAATTTTGTAGGTCAGGACTCTAAGGGAGGAAGAATTCTGGGTCATTTAGGAGGCCCCTACGCAGGTGGACATGGCGCTCGATCCAATAAAGATGGTATTGATGTAACGGAGCATGGAACAACTAATGGTTCGCCAGTCCCGATCGAGGTGAGCGAATCAAAATTACCTATTTTGTTTAAGAAAAGCCTTTTATGGACAGATTCTGGCGGTGCAGGAACTTGGAGAGGCGGCCTTGGATATACTGCTGAAGTTCAGTGGATAGGCGGTGATTGCTATGGATCATTTAGGCGCGATAGAATGAAATTTAAGCCTTGGGGAATAGAAGGAGGGCACTCTGCTCCATTATGTACTACAGCAGTTATTTCGAAAAAAAAGAAAATTTCTTTACCAGGTAAGATAGATCATCCTTTGCATAATGGTGACACTATCGAAATATATACCACTGGCAGTGGCGGTTTTGGCGATCCAGCAAAGAGAGATCCATTACTTGTTCTTGAAGATTATCTTGATAGCAAGGTATCTAAAACTGCTGTGAGAAAAATATATAAAGTAGCAATTAAAAATATGAAAATTGACTTTAAAGAAACTGCCAAACTTAGAAAGTAAATCAATGACTATCATTAATGCAAAAACAGTAGCCATAACGGGAGCTGGCAAGGGTTTGGGAGCAGCTTATGCCTTATATCTTGCTTCTAAAGGTATGAATGTGGTTGTAAATAATAGAAAACATCCTGATCAAATAAATAGTGCTGATCATGTGGTTAAACTAATTAAACAAAATGGTGGTTCAGCAATAGCTAATTACTCAAGCATTGAAAACCCTAATAGCGGCAATGAATTATTGGAACAATGTTTAGATAATTTCGGTTCCCTGGATTATCTAATAAATAACGCAGGTGTATCGGAGGGCAAAACCTTTAACAAAGTATCCCTGGATGACTTTAACAGAGTGCTTGATATTAACTTAAGTGGCACGATAAACATTACACATCCTTGCTTCCAACATATCTATAAAAAAAATTCAGGAGGAGTTATATTCACTACTTCAGGCGCAGGTCTCTTTGGACAACATGGAATGCCTGCATACTCTTGCGCTAAGGCAGCAATTATTGGTCTTGCATTATCTTTGCATCTTGAATCAATGAATAAAAATATTAATATTAATGTTATTTCACCATTTGCTTTAACCAATATGACAAAAACATTCCTTACTGAGGATCAGTCAAAAAAATTCACTGCAGAAAAGATAGCACCTTTAATTGAGTTTTTGCTAGGGTCGCCTGAGTTATCTGGAAATATATTTATTGCTGGTGGCGGTAAATTTAAAATAGCAAAAATGTTTGAAAATGATGGCATTAATCTTGCAGAAGTTTCCAAAGATAGCCTGTCTGAGAGTCTTAGCTACTTGTTGGATTTAAGCAATCTCATTCAACGAAAGGATGCGTCAGAAAGTTTTGATGCTCTGTGATTAGTTCTTAGTTAATCCATTAAATTGAAAATTTTCTCTATCTCTCCAGGCTAAATAATATTGCCCGGGAATAGAGAGTTTATGACTCTGATTAACTGCAATAGCAGCTCTTATTGGCCAGTATGGATCTCGCAGTAACTCCCTCGCTAAAAAAATAAAATCTGCTTTTTTATTCCCGATGATATTTTGAGCGTGCTCAGGATTAGTAATTAAGCCTACTGCAGCTGTTCGAATTTTAGCTTTAGATTTAATAATAGAGGCGCCTTTAACTTGATAGCCTGGCTCTAGTGGAATCAAGCTGTCAGTTTTTATTTTATCTCTATCCTCAATTAAATCTTTTGCAATGGCAACTGAATTTGGTGAGGTACCTCCAGAGCTTACATCAATTATATCAACTCCTCTTTTTTTTAATTCTTTGCTTAATATAATTGAGTCCTCTAAACTCCAGCCTCCATTGATCCAGTCTGTATAAGAAATTCTAAAACTCAATATTTTCTTCTCAGGCAATATATCTCTAATAGCTTCAGCCACTTCAAGAGTTAGCCTTATTCTGTTGTGAATTGATCCACCGTACTCATCATTTCTTTTATTTGATATTGGGCTATAAAATTGATGAAGTAAATACCCATGCCCAGCATGAACTTCAATTAAATCAAAATTAGCTAAATCGGCTCGTTTTGCTGCCTTTTTAAAAGAGCTAATTACATTTTGAATATCTTTATTATCCATTTGGGTAGGTTTCGAGGATTTATTTTCAAATGGAATTGCACTTGGGGCGATTGTTTGCCATCCATTATTTTTAGGTGACAGGGGTTCTAATGGCATCAATCCTGATTGGGATAATGGAGATGAATAACTACCTTTTCTACCAGCATGGGCTAATTGGATTCCAGGGATAGATCCTTGGTCCTTTATAAAAGACGCAATTTTTTTTAGTTGAATTATGTGTGCATCTTTCCAGATTCCTAAATCATTACTACAAATTCTACCAATTTTGTCTATTGCTGCTGCCTCTGTCATGACTAAGCCAGCACCACCTACCGCTCTTGATCCCAGGTGAACTAGATGCCAGTCATTTGCAAATCCATCTTTTGATGAGGTTTGCACCATTGGGGAGACAGCAATTCTATTTAAAAATTTAACAGATCTGATCTGCAAAGGATCAAATAAATCAGGCACTATGACTTAAGAGACTATAAAAAATTTTTTATCTTCTGGTTCTAATTTTTTTCCTTGCTTAGGATCAAATTCTTCGACTCCCATAGCCGCCATCAATGTGGCTCGATTATAGTAATCTCTCCATTGATCAACTTTTCCATCTCTCACTGTCATAACTCTTGCTGTTGGTATGTAACCATGACCACCTTGCTCTGTATCAAAATCATCTATGCACTCACACATATAGGTATTTCCAGATACTTGAAAAGTTTGAACTTCAATTTTTAGTCTGGTACAAGTACCCATTAATCTAGCTAAGTGCACTCTAAGTTTTTCATGCCCTTGAGTTTTTTCTGCATTCATCATGCTCCATAAATAGCCATCTTCTTGCCAGAGATCAATCACAGCCTCCATGTCTAGTGTTTCCCATGCTTCAAACATGCTTTCAACTACTTTTAATGTTTCATTACTCATTATTACTCCTTATTTATTAAGTAGATTAAATATATCTTAGTAAGTTTAGTTGAGCAAGTTATAAAGTTGATTACCTCTCTATAAGGAGGGCGGTTCCTGCTCCAGCGGCTCCACTCGTTGAGACTATTCCTAAGCTTAGGTCTTGCCTTTCCATTTCGTCCAGAAGGGAAGAAAGCATTATAGATCCAGTAGCTCCCATGGGATGACCTAACGCAATGCAACCTCCATTTACATTTAGCTTATTATCTGGAATTCGTAATTCTCTTTGAGCATATATAATGGTAGAAGCAAAAGCTTCATGAATTTCAAACATATCTACATCTTTAACACTTAAGTTTTCATTTTTCATTAATTGCTTAGTTGCTTCAACGCATCCCGAGAGAACAAATAGAGGATTATCATTTACAACAGCAACTGCTTTAATTTTACCTCGTGCTTTATATTTATAGGATGCAGAGTTTTTCGAGCTTGATAGCAGGGTAATAGAAGCTGCATCTGACATTGCAGGAGAGTTTCCAGCAGTATGAATATGAGATATTTTCGCTAGTTCAGGAAAATATTTTAACTGAATTTTATCTACACCACTTTCACCAAGGTCTTTAAAACTTGGTGTCAAAGATTCTAAGCTTTCAATCGTTGTGTCGGGTCTCACACACTCGTCAATTGAGCATATAGCCCCCTTAACTGGATTAGTTACAGGAACTATTGATTTAAAAAAACCTTTTTTTTGAGCATTACATGCTTTTTGCTGGCTTTTTATAGCCTGAGAATCTGCTTCTTGCCTGTCAATACCGTAAACAGAAGCAATTAAATCAGCGCCACTTCCCATCATGAATACTTTTGACTTGAGAGCAATATTTATATCAGTCCATATTGCAGCATTATCTGACAACATAGGTACCCTTGACATCATCTCCACACCTCCAGCCATAATGAGACTATTTTGACCGGATAATATTTTTAAGAATCCTATGTTTATTGCGTCCAAGCTAGAGGAGCAAAATCTATTTACAGTTAGTCCAGATATATGGTCTGGGTAACCTGAGTACATCGCTGAAGATTTTGCAATGTTGCCTGCTTGCTCTCCGTATTGAGTGACACACCCCAAAATCACTTCATTTAATGTTTCAGGATCTATGATTTCATTGTCTAAATAATAACGATAGAGTGAATCTAATACCTCATAAGGATTAAGCTCATGAAGGCCACCTGATTCCTTTGCTTTAGCCCTAGGCGTTCTGACTGATTCAAGAATATAAACAGGATTCAATTTTTATCTTACAAGCTCATTCATCTGAGCCCATGTCGCATGAGTGCCTGAGCAGATTTGCTGAGGAAGGGGCAGGGTGCATATTGGCCCATTAGATATGTTTTTAGCATCAAATAATACACAAGCAGAAGTCTTTTTATTTACGTCTGTGATAATTGATATCAAGTAGCCATCATCCTCATCCCTTGAGTTTATTCTGGGAGCAAAGCAAACCTCACTTCCAAATATACCCATTCCAAATTCATACACCTCACATTTTCCAGTAACATGATCATGTTTAGTTATTCCATCAAAAGTAAACCAACCTTTAGTTGGCATCATGCTGTAAGTAAAACGATGTTTGGCACAAGCATATTGTTGATTAATAGCTCCAAACTCAAGAACCTTATCGTCCAGAGACTCTTCAACAGTTTTGCCGGTTTTCAGATTAAACCTCCACCTATGAAGTCTTGGTTTTAATAAATGATTATCTAAAAATGCCATCATTCTCTCAAGACCACGAGGAGCGCCTTCATAGTTTCCTGGCTCAGGGTTTTCTTGAAAATAACCTTCTACAATAATCTCATCTCCGCTCTCATAAGCATTATTCCAATGAAGGCAATAAGTTGGATTTGCTTCAAACCATTTGATATCTTTTTCAGAACCAAACCTAGGAATAATGGCAAACCTCGATGGAAGATCATGTAATTTGGTAGCATGAATATTTCGCTTTAGCATTTCCTCATCCCAAAATAATGGAAGGTCATTTAGAATAGAGTAATTGCTTGTAAAGGCCATATCATGAGGTAAGCGGGGACCCGGAAGAGGTATAGGAGTGTAATGAATGAGGTTATCATCTTTATCAACTACCCCATAATTCATAAATGGCGCCTGTTTTGAATAATTAAAAAATAACAGTTCCCCTGTCTTCAGATCAACTTTTGTATGTGCTGAAATTCCGTCACTTGGAGCCCAATTTACCTTGCCGGCTGGATCAAGTGTTAGTGGATCCATGCTATACCCATCTCCACATTGATAAAACGTAGTTAAAACTTTTCCATTGTGAACTACAACATCTGTAGAAGAAGTATCTTTAAGGCAACCTTGAGCTCCCCAACCAGGTAATTCAGATGACCCTGGTCTTTCCATTAGACCAGCCCACTTAGATTTTTTAAATTTTTGCTCGACCTGAAAGCCCTCTGTTTGAATGAAACGATTTCTATAATCTGCCTTACCTTGATTAAAGACAATAGAATGAAGCATTCCATCTCCATCAAATGGATGAAATCTTCCTATAGGTTCGTGCACCTGATTCTCTGTATTTCTTATATAAATACCATCTAAATCTTTGGGAATATCTCCAATTGCATCTAAGTTGACAGCATTATATTCATCATAAAATGTTTCCCAAGCTCCTTGCATATAGGGATGATCTTTA
>Ga0115004_10004655_pt1 | contig 10916 bp, 9 predicted proteins | sample ArcticOcean_MG_C_10_FD_88737 | JGI IMG/M metagenome (GOLD analysis project Ga0115004, IMG submission 88737) | Marine microbial communities from western Arctic Ocean - ArcticOcean_MG_CB11_90 | ecosystem: Environmental > Aquatic > Marine > Oceanic | place: Arctic Ocean: Canada Basin | collected... | reverse complement strand
TGGGCAAGATTAATCAATGCATACTCTCCAATTAAACCTAATCCAAGTAGTTGAATCCCCATCATGAAGAAAAATCCAACCACAAAAGGGGCAACTCCAGCTTGAAATGTATTCCAGAACATTAACTTTGCAATAAAATAACTGATAGCAATAACAAAACTAATAGCACTACTAACTCCACCGATTATTGTAAATAGTCTCACAGGTAATTTTGATTGCTTTACCACGCCTAATAGCCCCTCATTGAGTAGGCTAAAAAAATCATGCTTGGTATTACCTAGCTTCCTTTTTTGTTGTGTGTAGGGAACTTTAGCAATGGGAAAACCAATCTCACATAATAACCCCCGGAAATATGGGTATGGATCATTCAATGAACGAAGCAACTTAATTACTTGTTGGTCATAAAGACCAGCGCCAGTGGCATCATTAATCAACTCAACTTCAGAAACCCTATTAAGTATGCGGTAGTATAGTTTGCGCGCGAAACCCCATTTACTAGCCTTATTGCTTCGCCTAACTGCCAAAGCGGTTTTATAGCCTTCTTCCCATTTTTTTACAAATTCTAGAATTAGTTCAGGGGGGTCTTGCAGATCGCTAGGTATCATAATGCAGGCATCCGCATATGATTGCAAAATCCCATAATAGGGCGATGTCACAGTCCCAAAATTTCTAGCATTCAATATAACTTTAATTTTTTTATCTTTAGCAGCCAAAATTCTTAACTTATCTATGCTGCCATCAGTTGAGCAATTATCTATAAAAATATGTTCATAATCATAAGGTAGTTTGTTAGCGATTACCCGAATCCTTTCAGATAACTCAACTATATTTTGAACCTCATTAAAACAAGGCGTTACTATTGATATTTTCCTAGTTTTTTTAGTTTTATTAGTTTTATTAGTTTTATTCATATCAACTCATACATTATTTTTAATATGGTTTGTATATAACTTTAACTGCAAAGGATACTATAAATTAACAAAATTTATATATTTAATCGCTTCTCAGTATTTTATAAATTATCTAATATTTGACTAACAGCTAAATTAGTTCTATTTCAAATATTTACTAAGATATTTTTTGTAAATATAGTGATTACGAAGTAAATTTTTAGGAATGCCAGTATGCCATCTTAGGAAACCAATATCACCCTCTTTGAGGTTTTTGTTATCTATCTCATAAGTATCTTCTAACTTACACTTATAAAGTAAAGATATAAAATGCGAGCGGTCTTTTCCTTTATGGTCAATAACTTGATTAACAGCCAGTGGTTGTTCGGAATGATGAGATAATCTTGCTCCCATCTCATGAAGGGCAACTTCTCTAATCCGATTTGAGATATCTTCTTGAAACCTTATTATTCCTCCAGGAAGATGCCAACCGCTCCCTACTCTTCCATTTAAAAATGTTTCACCTCTCCAGGATAATAAAGTCTGGCCTGAGTCATTTTTAACTAACAAGTCAACATTAATAAATGGGGTCAACCTGCCAACAAAATAAAAAATATCATCTGGAAGTCCTTTTGAAGGATTTTCAATATTTGATTCAATTTTCTCAATTAATTTCTTCAACAGCTTAATAATCTTCTAAATTGGCTTGATAGATTTTTTAATATCTAGCTTCGAGCCTATGTCAGTAACAGTTTTCTGTTTTGCATATTCTTCCCAACCATTCTTATTTAAGCCCATATTATATTCTGGTAGTCTCAATTTCATACACTTATTGCATAGGTCTACATTTTTTTTATTTTTATTAATTTCATCGAGGTTGCTTTCAAGGAAATTTTTTGCAACTACATTTTCATCTCTTTGCCAAACTGTGCAACAAATTGGTACAGATAAATCTGCATTTATATTGATTTGATTCTCTCTAAATGGGCAGGTATTTTCTGGAAGTACAGATTTTGATGAAGCCTCAATCCCTTCATCAATAGTAACTAGCAAATTATCTTCTAATAACTTTGTTTGCAAATCTGGCTTACCTTCAACATGAGAAATCACCCTCTCTAATGGCATTACAAGTGCGAATGTTTTAGATACAATAAAACCTAAATTATTGGCAAATTTCTCCATCTCATAAATATTGATTCCGTTATTATCTTTATATAGATGATAATTTATATCTACCAGCGTATTCGAATTGTATTTATCAATTAATTCTCTAATTAAAATCAAGTTAGCTTTTACTAAATCGATATCACCACCTTGGTGGGTATTGTTATATGCATCTGGGTAGAAACCCGACAATGAAACTTTTAAGGAATCAGGATTTGATTGAATTATTTTATCAAGGCGAGAACGAAATTTAATTGATAAATTACTAGACAATGCAACAGCAACGTTTCTTTCATGAACATAATCTATAATTTCACTTAAGTAAGGATGGAGTAGAGGCTCCCCCCAACTGTATAAACTTATATGTGATGTAGATGGCGAATCGTCCATAACTTTATCAAACACAGATTTAAAAGTTTCTAACGTCATCGACCCCTTTGGGACATCTGTATCCTCTATACTATGTGGACATGATGCACATTTAAGATTGCATGAACTTAAAATATCCACTGTGTAATAAGGAGTATTTTCATCATAAAAACTTAAAACTGGTATTTTTGGTATATCTAATTTATCTAGTTGACTTAATATCTCACTTTCCTTTAAGGCTGCAGCAATAAGAATCGCTGCATCTTCACGATCATCTAAGATATTCTTTAGCTCATTAGGATTATAAACTTTTAACCCTTGGGAATACTTTCCTTTAAAAGCTACATCAGAATCTACAAAACCTAAAACATCTATATTATTTTTTTTTAATTGGCGCAAAGCTCCAATGCCAGTCATTCTGGCACCCCAAATTAAAATTTTCTTATTCGAAATAAGCTTAAAGATATCTGCTTTATTTCCCAACCGCGCTAGTCCTTTTAATATCTTCTTGTTTACCGCTATTTTGCTTAAAGCTCTCAATATCCTCACTTGTAAGATTTTTTTTATAAAATTCAATTAAACTTTCTATGGATTCTTCAAACGAGGTAAATTTAAAGCCACCAACTTCATTAAATAGTTTAGAAGGGTCTCCAGAGTATTCCTTATTCATTCCCGGATTTCTGACTAAAATTTCTGAACTGTTATCCATAAGCTTATTGATTGTTCCAGCAAGACTTAAAAGTGAAACAGGGTTGCCAGAGCAAAAATTATAACTTACTGAGGGTAATGGGAGCTTCTCTATAATGCTATGAGTAAATTTTATCAAATCTTCAATCCAGACATAATCAAAGAGCATGTCTCTATTTAAAGAAACAGGAAGGCCAGAAATTGCATTACATATATTATTTGAAATAAATCGCCTAGAATAATCTTCATATTTACCAAAAACACCAAAGCATCTTAAATTTGTAAATTTTTTGATTGGGGAGTTTTCTAAAGTAGCTGCAATAGAAAATTTAATTAAACCATAAGTGTCAACTGGGACGCTTTTGAAAAATGGGGTTTCGTTTATTTTTGGCTCGTATGCTCTTCGGTCATATTCAGCTCCAGATCCGACTTGAATCATATGTCCAAAATATTCATGAGCATTATAGATATTATAAAAAGTTTTTAATGAGTTTTCTACTGAGGTAATGTCAACTGCTGCATGTATAACAATATCAGGCTTTAGATTCTTCATATAATCCAAACATAAAGCATCATTACAGAGGTCTAGCTCTTTTCTCGTGGGCGAATAAACAGTAATTCCACTTTGTTTATTAAAATAATCTTTAAAATTTTTACCTATAAATCCAGTTCCGCCAATTATTAGTAATTTCATAATATTATCTGTGAATTTTAATTGGAGTTATGTCATCATTTTTAGGTTGAATCCATCTATTTTCATCTATATTTTTTAAATCTTCTTCACCACCAATCGCTTTAATTACCGTATCAACATGCTTATCCAAGTCCTCTTCAACACAAACCATCGGTGCTGAGCATGTTGAACACAAATCTACACATTTTCTTTGGCCTGCTAGCATCGCAACTTGAAGCTCTCTTAAGGAGTCGCCATTCCATATTTCTGAGGCAGTCTGCTTACTCACATCTCCAATTACAACTTTTCTTGGCCAATCAAGGGTGCACGGACTCACAGTGCCATCACAATTAAAGTGAAGGTACATAAAAATAAATGGACAAGAATCTTTCCATTGATTAATTTTTTGTCCATACATTCCCGTGTCAGTAACATCATTTTGCTTATCTAACTGAGTATCAGCCCATTGAGGTACTATCTTTTCAATAAATATTTCATCGCAAATTGGCGTAAATGTATCGAAAAAATACCTTTTTTCCTCTTCTGAAAGATTAAACTTAACATTTTTATCTCCCTTTAGGGCATGTGCTTGATCAGCAATTTTTACATAAATCTGTAGCTCACTTTTCTCCCTGGTCTTTATTTCATACAAACTTTTCACGCCATCTATAATCTCTTGAAATACCTGCTTGGTTCCAGCAACGGCCATATACCTTTCATCTGATAAACCTTCTAAAGAGATATTAATTCTTTGTAAGCCTGATTTCACTAGACCCTCGTTAAGTTCAGGAGTTAATTTTGAGCCATTCGTGAACATTTCGATAATATCTGCTGAACCACTCTTTCTAGCATAATCAACCATCTTAACCACTTCAGAGTGCAAGGTGGGCTCGCCATGGTTGCCGATTTTAATTTTCTTAATTTTTTCTGGGAATTCATTAAAGTCATCAACAATCTTTTTAAACATTGAGAACTCCATGAATCCTCTTTTTAGGCCTACATCTTTCATTCCCTGAGTGTCGGCTTGAAAACAAAAGCTGCATCGATAGTTACATAAGCTAGAAATGTCGACATGAGCTGAAATAGGAGTCTTCAGAGGCACTAATTCTTCAAGTGGGGTCTTTTCTGCAGAATGTATCCTAGGCCTTACTACAACGTTTTCTGAATCACTCATTTAATACACTACCTCCTAGCTCAAAAGAACCTTATCTTCAAAAACTATAACTTTACAGGTTATTTTATTTTCATCAACAAATCTTATGACCTGCTCAGCATAATTCCCTGGCAACATAATAATAAGGAGATCGCATTTGATACTTATAAAATCCTTAGGGCTAATAATTTTTTTATGTAGTATTGGTGTAAATTTACCTTGCTTAAAGGTCGCAGAATCAATTACGTATTTTATTTTTTCTAGTTTTGCTATTGCCATAAGAGCGAGCGCTCTATGTCCAGCACTCCATATAGCGACATTTGTATGGCTATCAACTTCTTTTTTAATTGACTTTACAATATCTGAGACAGTTTCTATGGCACCATCAATATTAATTCTTGGCTCAGGTTTAGCAATTACTACTAAGTCATTTCCATTATTTTTTTTATACGATTCTAAGATATTAAAGCCATTAATTTCCATAGCCTTTCTTAATGTCTTTTCTGTAAAATATACTAAATGGTCTGCAACAAACTCATAAAGGCAATTTTTTTCTAGCAAATAGTCTACATTTGGAACCGATATATATATTACGCCATCATCACTAACTAAATCTCGCAAACAGCTTAAATATTTTTTTGTTTCGGGCTGATGTTCTAAAAAGTTATTACAAGCAACTAGTGCATATTTTTTATTATAGTTTTCCGGTAGCTCTGTTAGATAAGCCTTATCTACATTTAATTTCTTTTTCTTACATTCCTTGATGTTATCAATAGAATGCTCAATACCATAAGCATTAACATCTAACCTCTCTAATACCTCCAAAAAATCGCCTCTTCCAGAACCGACTTCAATTGCATCTCTTCCTAAGATATTATATTTTTCGATAAATGGTCGCCATTCATTTACAAGATTTTCTTTAGAGGCTTCAGATAATGAGGCGGCCGTTATAACGTCTTTAAAATAACTAACCGGATCATTTTTAAGTTGAATTAGACCACAATCAATGCACTGACAAACCATTAATGTAATCGATTGATCTTCTTCTGCATTCTTAAGATTTGAGATGAAACATTGAGCCGATTTTGGAAAGCCATCAAGATCAATTACAGACTCAGTGCTTGGTGAACCACATAATCGACATTTAAAGTTGGAGGTTGTTGATTTCATATGATGTTAAACATATCGTTAATCCTAATTATTAAGGAGTTTCCATCTATCATTTAACATCCTTAATCTTTTATCATCCTCTCTTGTTATAAGGGAATAAAATTCTCTTTTATTTATTAGCCACAATAATTCAAAATGGACTGCATTCAATAATGATTGTTTAATTTCTTTATTATTTAAAGCATTTGCTTGAAAAATTATTTTTCTTGTTTCAAATCTTGACAGATGGTTTTCTTTAATTTTTTTTAAAGGGTCTATTGATATATCAGATACGCCACCACCAACTACAAAATCAAGGTTATATTTTTTACATTTGTTGGCAATTTCAATACAGCTATCAGTAACATTATCCTCATTAACACTATCCAGTGACAAACCTTTAGAACCAGCAAAATCAACTCTTCCGAAAACAATACCATCAATGCCATTTTTTTTAGAAGCTATATCTAGCATTTCTTTGCTATTGCTTAAGCCAGTGTGTGTTTCAATATTAACTAAGAAGTTTATATCTTCTTTTTCATCCGAGGAAAATACTTTATTTTTAGCATCAATATACTTTTCTATCGCATAAGGTGTCTCAACCATTGGTGCAATTACATAATCAACACCAAATTGTTTTGCCTCTATCAGATCGCGAACTGCTTCACAGCCACCAATTTTAAGGCCAATACCTATACCGGCTCTTCTAGATAATTCAATCAATCTTAATAACTCTTCAGTTCTGGTGCCTTCAGCTTCAAATTCTGCCTTTACTGCTACAGCACCATTTTCTTTTAGCTTGTGAAGAATTTCTAGCATTTCTTTTTCAGTTTTATTCATAGTTTTATCAGTCTATTAAATTATTAAAATTGCTGAACACCTTCATAGTATTACCAGATATAGCCTGCTCTTTAGATGATACATTATGATAGAAAAAAGCGATAGAAGCTGAATTAGCAGATTTTTGATCAACTTCACTATCCCCTATCATAATTATATTTTCAGGAGGAATTGAAGACATTTCAATTAATTTATAGCACCCATCTGGCGATGGTTTTTTAAACTCTAAGTCGTCACTAGTTACAATATAATTAAAAAAACTATAGATTTTATGTCTTTTCAGAGTTTTGTTAGTTAAATCTTTTGGTTTATTTGTAAAAACTGCCATCTGAATATTTTCACTCTTAAGGTGATTTAGATAAGCGATTACCCCATCAAAAAGATTTTCATTATCTAACGAATCATCTAGATATCTTTGTCTAAAAATTTCTAAATATTTTTTAGTATCTAGGTCCTTGCCTATTATTTTCTTTATCATTTCCTCCCCTCCAAGACTAAGAAAAAAAGAAATATCTTTTAATTTTAAGGGAGGGAGAGTTAAATCTTTTCGGATGGTATTAAGTATTCTAATCACTGTTTTATCAGAATCAACTAAAGTGCCATCTAAATCGAAAATTACTAATTTAACTACATTCATAAACTAAAGAATATTCTTAGCAATTTCATCTTCATCTAGGAAGGGGCTCATATCATGAAGTGATGGGGATACCATAGTTCCATCAATTAATTTTCTTGAAGTTAATTTTGGAGAAAATCCTTGATCAGGATTGATAACAATCTCAAAAATTCCAGGCTTATCATTGTTAAGCATTTTTTTAAAAGTCGTTGAAGATAGTTCGGATAATTTAGTAATTTTTATACTTGGAATATTTAAGGCCTTACCCAACTCAGTAAAATCAGGCATTGTTACTCCACTTTCTGGGCCAACACCGGTAACATTATCAGAAAAATATGCCTCTTGGGTTTGCTTAATTGATACATATCCATCATTATTAAGCACAAAAACTTTGACGGGCAGTTTGTATCCTTGCATAGTTTGGAGTTCTTGCAAATTCATCATTAAACTTCCATCCCCAGCCAAACAAATTACTCTCCTCTTTCCCTTCATTGCAATCGCTGCACCAATAGATGCAGGTAAATCATACCCCATGGAAGCTGACCCAGAGTTTGTATATAAACGTTGACCTTGTTTAATTTTAGCTACCTGAAATGTTATCACGCAAGCTGAGCCATTTCCTGCAATTACTACATCATCTTTATTTAATAACTTAAATAAGTCCTCAATAAAAACATATGGATTAATTTTTTTATTTTTTTTATTAGTATATTCAGGAAGAACTACCGGGTATTTAATCACTCTTTCTTTACACCACTTAAGATATTTATTATGTTCCTTTGTAGCTACATAATTTAAATTTTCTATCTTCTTAAGAAAAAGAGGTATGAATATTTTAAGGTCTGCTTTAATCTTACAATTAATTTTTAAAGTTGGTTTATCTAGCTCCGCCTGATCAAGATCTATCATTATTTTAAAAGCTTTAGGGGCAAAGCCCTTCCAATTATAACTAATTTGTCTTATGTTCAACCTACAGCCTAATACAATTAATAGGTCTGAATTTTGGACAGTAAAATTGCCTGGTCGATCTCCAACTGTTCCTGGCTTGCCAGCATAATAGTTATTATCATTTGAAATTAAATCATGGGCATTCCATCCTGTTACAACTGGAATTTTTAATTTTTTTATCAATTTTATAAATTGCTTATTTGTTTTAGAAATACTTACTCCTGTTCCAGCTAGAATTACGGGTTTCTTTGATTTTTTTAGCTGCTCAAAAATTATACGAAAAGTTTTGTCATTTAAATTAGATTTAGTTGATAGCTCAAGTTTTGTATTGTCAGAAACAGCTGGGTCATTAATTAATTTTTTAATATCCCCATTAAAACCCTTTAATTTACTTGGGTCTATTAATGATCCCTGAACATCAATAGGTACATCTACCCAAACTGGCCCAGGTCTCCCATTTAATAATAGGTAAATAGCTTTATCCATAATTTCTTTTATTTGATCGGGGTTTTTAACTGTAACCGCATATTTTGTAATGGGTTTAGCCATTGATACTATATCAACCTCCTGATCACCTAATTGTCTTAGTTTTATTTTATAATTTGCTAGATATGTTTCATTTTTTACTTGCCCCGATACCACTAACATTGAAAGAGAATCTGTATAAGCGCCATATACGCCATTAAGAGCATTGATTCCACCAGGTCCGGTAGTAACGTTTAGAGCGACAACTCTACTAGTTAAACGATAGTAACTCTCAGCAGCCATAGCTGCACTTTGCTCATGATGAAAAAAAACAGGGGTCAAGGACTTACTTCTGGTAAAGGCGTCATTTAAGTGCATAGCTCCACCACCAGTAACTAGAAAAACATGCTTTATCCCAAATTCAACTGAGCGTTGGGCAATATAATCTGCAACTCTAATTTTTTTATTCATAACTATTATCTATAGGGGTCATATTATAAAATCTAGCTTACTACGTATCTAATATTATGATTTAAAAATAATTCGCACAATTTAGAAAAATTTAGTATTCTCATTAAAATAAATCTATTCAAATGGCTTACTACTCCGCAGATGCGATAGTAATAATATTTCCAAGTTTTAGCCCAACTGAAATATTTAACCACTTGGGAAGTTTATAAGTTTTAAAACCGAAAACCCATAATAAATTATTCAATAAAAAACTGGTCTCAAAATAATTTTTAGATTTACGTTGTTCAAGAACTTTAAACCCAGATCTGTTGAGAATTGAATTTGTTGTTTTGTAATCAAATAATTGTGGATGTTGCTGGCAAAAAGCTAGCCATCTCCAACCAAGAATTTTCCTCATAATTGATGATTCATCATGGGTAACAATCAAAATTATTGCCCCGGGTTTCATTTTTTTTCTTAATTGTTGAAGAATTTTTTGTGGCTCTAAAAGATGGTCAAGGACATGAATCAATATCACAGTAGACAATATATTGTTATTAATTTTATTAATTTGATCAAGTGTTGGGTAAATTCTATAATTTCTATTGTCTAGAACCTTCATAAGTTTGGATTTAACAAGACTATTTGGTTCAAATAGCCAGTAATAATTAAAGCTTCCTTTTTGAGCACAGTACTGAGTAAACATTCCAATATCTGGCCCTACTTCTAAATAGTCTCCTTTTAGATCTGACCATTTTTGTAGTAATTGAAAATACCCATATTGAGTTTTTTTTAATAATTTACTAGGTACTTGGTCCATATTTAGAGCTATTTTTTTATAAAGATTATTTAATTGTTGTTTAGTATAATGTTCTGGGGCGTAAATTGTTTTACAATTACTGCACTTATAATATGAAAAAAAGCTTTTTGTTTTTTTATAAAATAAACCTGTCCATGTTTCTTTGTTAACACGAAAAGATAATAATTCTGATGGATAAGGTGAGCTTATTTTTGAGTTAACAATTTTGTCGTCCATGTGACAAGAAGGGCACGATCTCTTACTATATTTTTTTAATGTCATCTATTTTTACTCTATTTTCAAGGATGTTCTATTCTAATGTAAGAAGTCTTTCTTTAGAATATTAAATAAAATTTTACATTAATATGTCTGGTGTTCAAAAATAACAATAAATACGATAGCCTTATCTATTATAAGCATTCTATAAATTCAGCAATAGTTTTATGGAGCCTTTCAAACATGTTATTTGTTAATCCATGATGAAGAGGCAATAAAACGCCTCTTTCCATTACAGCATCGGCATTTGGGTAACCTTTATTTAGAGTTTTATACTTAACTCCTTGCATCATCGGCTGCCTTATAATATTTCCTGTAAATACTACCCTTGTCTGAATATTTCTTTTTTCTAAATATATTTGAAATTCTTTCCTACTAAATGGTGCATTCTTATTTATAAGAATTGGAAATGCTAGCCAAGCAGTATTTATATTGTC
>Ga0115004_10004652_pt1 | contig 10918 bp, 8 predicted proteins | sample ArcticOcean_MG_C_10_FD_88737 | JGI IMG/M metagenome (GOLD analysis project Ga0115004, IMG submission 88737) | Marine microbial communities from western Arctic Ocean - ArcticOcean_MG_CB11_90 | ecosystem: Environmental > Aquatic > Marine > Oceanic | place: Arctic Ocean: Canada Basin | collected... | reverse complement strand
GCGATGTCCCCGAAGCAGCTCAAAATAGGCGGCTGATACCAAGCAAAGAAAGTGTCAGTCCATTTGTTGGGCGTGTATTGGACGTGTATTGGACGATGTGTGGATAACAGGGAGGGGTAGTCGGTATGTGTATTGGACGATGGCCTGGTCAACAGTGACCGGCCATCGGTCTGAACAGTCACAGGCGCGTTAGAGGTAAAAGAGTGTCCCCGGATTTGGGAAATACAAACACGTACCTTCACGCTCCTGTGAAGCTTTTGGGATTGCAAATCCGTGAGCAGTTGGCTCACGATGGGGTCGCACCAGCGCTGGATTTTCCCATCAAGCGCGCGGCACAGGTCACCGACCACCCCGACGGTCACGTTGCACACCTCGTACTCCTCGTGGTTCTTCAAGCCGATGTCGATGAAAGGGAACAACGCGTCGACGTACTTCTCGAAGTAATCACCGCACGCGTACGCCATGGCGCCGACGCACAGCATCGCTTCTTCGTGCACCGTGCTGGCGTGGCTGCCCAGCACCCTCAAAAGGGCCTGCATGATGGTATCCGCGAACTGGTTCACCAGGGCCTGCGTGGCTTCGACACCTGAGGAGCTCATTTTCTGCACGATCGTTTGCAGGGTACCGCACAACAACCCTTGGGTTTCGCCCAGCTTTTCCTGTTGCTCTGCGCTAATGCCGGGCGCCGCCAGGGAGTCAAGCGTGACAGACAGCTTCTGCATCACCACCGGTATCAGGTGCTGCACCACGGACGCGGCTTCCTTCGTGCTCGCCCTGATTATTTCGTTCATGCTTTCAAACGCTTCCATGCGCAAACCGAACTCGGCGTCGCCGCGATCGGACGCCACGAGCAGGGCTTGGACGGTGCCTTGGAAATAAGGCGCCAGGGCCGCGCGCATGGGGTGCGAATCGTCCTCCCCGACACACGAAACCGCCAGCCGCTGCAACGCCCAGCACGCTTTGCTCGCCACGAAGGGTTTGTCCTGCAGCGCGGCGACTAGGGCGGTTAAGATGTCATTCAGGTTGGTTTGCGTCACCACGGGCGGCGACGCGGTGCCCACGAACTCGAACACCCGCCCGATCGTCCACGCCGTGGTGTCACGCACGTGCGAGTTTTCATCCCCCATCGCAACGAGCAGGAACGGCAGCGCCTGAGATGCGACGGGTGACAGCTTGTCCCCGTCAGGTCCCTCAAGAATGCTACCAAACGCGAACGTCGCGGCTTCCCTCAAACGCCACAACTCTTTGTTCCCGATGTTCGCCGTGATGAATGGCATCGTCGCGTCCACGACTTGGTCCCGGACGCACGTCGCGACCAAACCAAGACACGTACCACCAGCCATCGCCACGTTCCACGCGTCGTCCCCGTCCTCGACTTGGTCCTCGTCCTGCTTGGTGAGGGTTTCAAGCAACATCGGCACGAGCTGAGAGATAAAAAAGAAAGTGTCAGTCTTTCGTGATGTGTATACGTAATTACTCTGGACAACCGGCAAACGTGGAGGCTATGATTTGGGAAAGCCCCAACACGTACCTGTCCGAGCGCCTGTTCCACGAACCGGTGGTACACGGGCGGCTCATCAACGCCGTCTTCGATTTCTTCCTGAATCGCAACCTCTTCCTCGCACACCGCGCTCCAGAACTCGATGGCTTGCAGGGCGACGGACTCGTCGTCTTCCTTCGTGGCTTTCGTGGTGAGGTTGAAAATCGCGGTGATGTACGGCGCGAGTTTGTCGTAGTAGTTCTCGGCGACGCCGACTAAAACTTCGTACGCGGCTTGCCTCACCCTGACGTCAGGACACACCGTGCACTCGCACGTGACTTGCATGATGTGGTCCCTTTCGTTTTGCCGTTCGAAGTTTTCGGACGCGAAAAACATGGCGTTGGAAAGCGCCACGCACGCAGCGAGCCGGACCTCAACGTCAGGTTCTTCCTTGCGCATCCCCGAAAAGATCGCGGTCAACATGGCGTTCACTTCGGTGTCCGTTAGGTGCTCGGGGGTGACTTCTTCGCAAATGAACCCCAAGGCTTCGAGGGTGGCTTGCCGTAACCCGGGCCGCGCGTTCGTATCTGCGACGTTGGCTTGCAACCCGCTGACTAAGTCAGGCCACTGCTTGTGCGGAATCTCGGCCCCCGCGATCTTCGACACCGCTTGCGCGCCGGTGTGCCTGATTTCCTTCAGCTCGCTCCCAAGCACCCCCCAGACGTGCTGTTTAATCACGTTTCGCGTGCCACCGTCGATGCTGAGCCATCGCTGCTGCAGCTCGGCTTTTCTTGCCTCATCCTTCGAGGTCACCGCGTTTTTTAAAATCAACCCAGCCAACTGCCGCGTCTCGGGAGGCTTCTGATCGTTCCCCAGCTCGGACGCGAGCCCCGTAAGGAAACCAGCCAAGTTACTCTCCTCCGCCACCCGCAGCTGAGTCTCCGCGGTCTGCCTCGCCGCGAGGTCGTGGCTCTGGGACGCGGTGAGGATGGCGGTGATGTCGGCCATGTTGGGGGGTGGGCGATCGAAGGAAGGATCGAGGGGTGGCACGCAAGCAAAAAGACAAACGAGCACGAGATGCGCGGGATCAGGGGATCACAAACGCGTCCGCGAAGAGCCCTACAGTTTGAACACCACGCGAACAGCCAAACCTTCAACAAGGATTGAACAGCCGGTCGTTGCCAGCGGGAACGGCGGCGGTGCGGATCGTTGTGGGGAAGGCAGGGGGCGCGGAAGGACGCGATCTCCGAGCCTCGTAGGCTTCGTTCCCGCCTGAAAACCCCAGTCGGCTTCCGTCGTGAGAACGAGGGAAACTTGAGGCGACTCGACCGTTTTCTGGAAGTCGTTGTTTTCTTTCTCAATCACCTCTCTCCCCCATCACAACGGGGGGCGATGATGGCCTGCTTTCGACCCGGCGTGATGAAGAGCGCGTTGAAGAAACGCAAGCGTGTCTCTTTGGAGAACGGTGAGGCGGCGCGCGAGGGTTTGCACACCCCCAGCAAGGACAAGAAGGTGGTCCAAATCGGCGACGGGAAGAGCTGCGAGAAAGTTTACGGCCGCGCGGATCCTGACGTGGACCGGACGTCCATCGAGCTGCCGTTCCACTGCGATAACTGCAACCACTACATCCTCACGAATCGGTACCACTGCGACAAGTGTGCGGATTACGACTTGTGCGAGAAGTGCTTCACCGCGAGGAAAGCGAAGAACAAACGCAAGTGCCCGCATATGCACGCGGCGGTGCACTTTTCCCTGGCGGACAGGGACGAGCTTTTTGATGAGCAACGACCAAACGATTTGCCGGGCAAGGCGGGTGGGGAAACCACGGGGGTGGGGAAGGACGGGGGAAGGGAAAAGGCGGACCAGCTTGTGGTGACGGTACCGGCCGGGGGAAACACCACGCCGGGGGGGGGGCACCGAACGCAGTGGGACCCCGCGTCCTTCGTCACGCCACCCGCCAAGACCAAACCAGTGGAAGGGTCGTGAAGAATTATTAAGCTTTTGGAATTTTTATTGGAAATCGAATACGAGCGCTTCGGGTAGCATCATCTCTGCTCTCATGTACCCACCGGCGGAGTGGTGTGCGACCCTCACGGCGTGGCAAACTCGTGAAGCGAGCCTGTACCGACCTGGGAGCGGGAGAATCGCGGCGCGTTTCACCGGGACAAACGCACGCGGACGCGAACAGGTGGAGTACTTTTTCGCTTCTCCTGCAGTGCTGCTTTTCTTTTTTCTCGGTTCGATTCATTTCTAGTCTCGCGGCGCAGTTTTTTCGGCACCATTGGCAAACCCCGACAGACACGATGAGCGGCCGGGGCGGTGGAAGAGGCCGAGGCCGCGGGCGAGGCGGCGATTTCGGCGGCGGCGGCGGTCGTGGGGGCGGTCGCGGTGACTTCGTTCGGCCGGTCACGGAAGGCACCAGGATCGAAATCGACGTCCAGCTGGAACGCTTCAAAGCCTCAAACGATGCCGAGATCGTGTTCCCGCCCGACATGAGCAACCACGACCGCGCGGTGGTGCACGCGTGTTGCAAGAAGCTGGGTTTGAAGAGCAAAAGCCACGGCAAGGGGGACGAGCGGCGCGTGTGTGTGACGAAACCCAAGGAGTACAAGCCCTTGGATCACGAGGATCTGCACGCGTTGTCGTTACACGGGGCGTCGGTTTCGGCGCTGCAATCGCACTTTTCGCAGTTTCCGCAAACCAAGCGCGAGTTGGAAACAGCGGCAACCGGGTCCCTGGACGACGCGTGGGACGAAGAACCTATTGATGGTGGTGACGATTCGCGTAACAAAAACAAGCGCTCCAAGCGACAAGGAAGCTCATTAATGAAGCCTTACACGCAAATCAGCCAAAACGACGCCCTATCGCGCGCCAAGGCGCTCGCCGATCGGCGCGCCAGCGATCACAACCTAAAAGACATGCAGCGCCTGCGCGACGCGCTTCCCATTGCCGAGTTCAAGCAAACGTTACTTGACGCCGTGGAAAACCACCAGGTGGTGTTAGTCGCAGGCGCGACTGGGTGCGGGAAAACCACGCAGGTGCCGCAGTACCTTATCGACCACAACTGGTCAAGGGGGAAAGGCGCGGCGGTGATGTGTACGCAGCCGCGACGCATCAGCGCAATCACGGTGAGCGAGAGGATCGCAGCGGAGCGCGGGGAGGCCATCGGCGCTGGGACGGTGGGTTATCAAATCCGCCTTGAGTCGAAAGCGAACGCGGACAAGTGTGCGTTGCTTTTTTGCACCAACGGCGTTTTGTTACGCCGGCTCACGTCTCCGGGCGCGGACGAAATGCTGAAAGGTCTGTCGCACATCGTGGTGGACGAGCTACACGAGCGAGACTTGTTCGCGGATTTCCTAGGTACGTGTGTACTGCTTTCCCGAATCAAACACGACTGTTCACAGCCCCTCTTTGAGTGCAATACTAGTAGCACTACTAGTAACACTACTAGTAACATTTACCAGAACTAGTAACTGTTACAAACCCACGCTCGCCGACTCAAGGCTGACACTTTCTTTTATTCGTCGCAAGCCGTGGTTTTAAGGTCAGCGCTGACACGACACCCGCACCTGAAGCTAGTGTTGATGTCCGCCACCGTGCGCGAGGATTTGTTCAGCACATACTTCAACAACTGCCCGGTGATCAAAGTCCCGGGGCGCACGCACCCGGTCGCGGATTACCACCTGGAGGACATTTTGCAACTCGTGGGGTACGGCGGCCGGGACGGCGACGTCGCGACGCGAAGAGTCGCGACCGCGGATCCCGACTCGCCCGAAGGAACGCGAGTGCAAGCCGCGACGATGCGAGCGTTTCTGGAAGGCACGGATGAGGCGTTTGAGGCGTTGCTGGACACGATTCAAGGCGCGCAAGGAGGGTACGCGGATGAAATGGCGCTCGCCGGGGTGGCGCACGCTGGCACGGGCGCTACGCCGTTAATGGCGGCGGCGGGAAAGGGGAGACACGTAGAGGTCACGCGCTTGCTAGGGTGCGGCGCGGACCCTTCGCAGAAATCGCGGGACGGGGGAACCGCCGCGACGTGGGCACGGCGGTTCGGGTTTGAGGACATCGGGTCTATGCTGGTACGTGTTGCTGGGGCTTTCCCAAATCCGACACACGCGTCATTGCCGATTGTCCGCCCGTAGCTACGTAGTTACTACGTACATCACAAACGCACTGTTTTACCTCTAACGCGCCTGTGACTGTTCAGACCGATGGCCGGTGACTGTTGACCAGGCCATCGTCCTACCCATCGCGATATACATGGCACTTGGTGCCACTCGCAACTGACCCTTTTCGTGTACCAACCGCAGGACCTGGCCACCGCGGAGCTTGACCGTTTAAAGAGCACGGAACAAAACGCGGTTTCCATGTCGCAGTACCAACTCAACGCGGATCCGGATGAGGTGGATCTGGATTTAGCCGCCGCGCTGATTCACTGGATCATCACGCAAAGAGCCGAGGAGGTTAAACAAGAGTCAGGACAAACACACGGCCCGGATGGCGCGGTTTTGGTGTTCCTGTACGTGTTGCGTTTCCCAAATCCCACCCACGCCGTTTGCCCATACAAGACTGACACTTTTCGTGTAACAATCACAGACCGGGGTGGCACGAGATTTCGCAGCTGCGGGATATTCTGGACAGCGACGCGCGATTCGGCAGCGACGTCTTAGTGTTACCACTGCACTCCATGGTCCCCCCTGCGGAACAGAAAAGGGTGTTCCAGCGCCCGCCCAGGGGGGTCAAGAAAGTAGTCCTCGCCACGAACATCGCGGAAACCGCCGTGACCATCGACGACGTGGTGTTCGTCATCGACAGTGGGCGGCTGAAAGAAAAATCGTACGACGCGCACACCGGAGTCAGTACGTTACAAGCGACGTGGATATCAAGGGCGTCTGCGCAGCAAAGACGCGGAAGGGCCGGCAGAGTACGCCCGGGCGAGTGTTATCGGCTTTACTCGTCCAACAGGATGGCCGCGTTCGCGGACTTCCAGCTTCCCGAAATGCAGCGGTCGCCGCTGGAGGAGCTTTGTTTGCAAGTGCGGATGTTGGCGGATGTTTCTTCCCTGGGGAGCGAGCAAACGGGAGTCGCCGCTACTGTGGGCAACGGCGCGGGGTCCACTGCCGCGTTCCTGGCGCAAGCCCCCGAACCCCCCGTCCCGCAAGCCATCGTGCACGCCGTGACGCTTCTGCAGAACATCGGGGCACTGAAAGAAGACGAGAGTTTGACGAAGTTGGGAAGACATCTGGGCGAGATGCCGGTGCACCCCAGAGTGGGGAAGGTACGGGTCTTTCCCAACCCAAATCCCGCCGACTGTTTCCTGCTCTGTATGGAGTACAGTCCGAAAGTACTACCCACTCTGTCTACCCTTTCCAATCCCTCATACACATGGCCCGAAAGACTGACACTTGCTTTTATTTATCGTAAGATGCTGCTGTACGCGACGCTTCTCGGGGTTTTAGACCCCGTGTTAACGGTGGCGTGCGCGGCGGCGTACCGCAGCCCGTTCGTGGTGTCCACTGACGGGTCACGGGAAAGTGGCAAGGCGGCGAGGCACTTTTTCTCCGACCAAGCGGGGGGGGGAAGCGACCACTTGGCGGTGACGAGGGCGTACGTCGGGTGGGAAAAGAGTAGACAAGACGGCGGCGGCGGCGGCGAGCGGCGGTTCAACCAGCAGAACTCCCTAAGCGGGAGCACGCTGAACATGCTGAAAGGCATGCGGCAGCAGCTCATCGGGGCGCTCACGTCACGAGGACTCATCGCTAATGTGCACCAGGCTTCGGAGAACGCGATGGCTGGTTCTTTAGTACGAGCCGTGTTGGCGGTCGGGATGTACCCCCTGATTGGCCGGCTGCTACTTCCCGGCCTGAACGCGGGCCGGGACGAGCGCGCGAAAGCCACGCTCGCCACGTTAAGAGGCGAGAAGGTGAAGATCCACCCGCACAGCGTGAACTGCAAGCTCCACGCCACTGCGTCTGGCACGGACGGCCCAGTCCTGGTGTGCTACGACGACATCACAAGAGGCGAGGCGCAGATGTACGTGCGCGAGTGCACCACGGTGGCGGCGCCCGCGCTGGTGCTGGTGACCGGAAGTCTCGCGGTGGAAGGTTTGCCTCCGTGTGAGATGCCCGAGCACGACCCTAGTGACCCAGGTGAAGTAGCCCAAGCCAATCAAATGCGCGCCAACGCGCAACAACAACAGGACGAATCAAACGAAGCCGTGCTTGTGTGCGACGACTGGCTTCGGTTCCGAGTGCCGCTTTCCCTGTTGTCGCAAATCGCGTGTTTAAGAATCCGCCTCGCGCGCGCGTTTGCGGCGAAAACGCAGCGACCGCACGACGCGCTGCCAGCCGACTTAGCAAACGCCCTCGCGACGGTGGCGACACTGCTAGCGCACGACGGAGGCGCCGCCGCGGCTGGGGACAAACAAGGCCAAGCCTTGGGCGCGGGGGGGTACGGGCGGGCGTTCGGCGGGTACGGCGGGTCATTCGGCGGCGGCGGCCGGGACGGGGACTGGCAGTGCCCGCGAGGGTGCGGCGTCGTGTTCGCGAACAAGGCGGTTTGTTTCCGGTGCGGGGTGGCGAAGGGCGCGCCGGTGACTGGAGGTGGTGGCGGGGGAGGTCGAGGAGGAGGAGTCGGAGGCGGTCGAGGAGGCGGGCGAGGCGGAGGGTACCAAGGAGGGCAGCAAGGAGGGCAACAGGGCGGAAGGGGAAACGGAGGCCTCGGCGCGTTTCCTCAGCCCCAGGGAAACCAGGGCGGGCGAAACGGCGCTGGCGGCGGGCGCGGCCGGGGGCGGTATTAGGATCGGTAATACCCCGCTAAGGTATTAGGAGTGGTACCTTGTTAAGGTATCCGGAGGGTATTGGGATCGACACGACGTGGTCCCCAATCCAGACGTGCGTCGCGTGTCTGTGATAGCACTAGGAACGACACGAGCGGTACCAACCGAATTCTTTTAAGTAGTCTACATTAATTCGTCTCAACCCCCAGTCACGGTCTGCACGTTCCAGCCTTGTCGGTGCAGGAAGCTTTTCCGCGCCGCGATCATGGGTTGCGTCGGGGTTGGTTCGAAAAACACGGGCAGTACGTTTTGCGGCATGGCGTAGAACGGGGGAACCCCGCCAAGGGCGTTTTCGTTGTCGTTGCGCGTGCGCGGGCCGTCGTAAAATTCCTCCTCCGAAGAGTTTGATGACGACTCGGTTGCACTCCTGGAAGAGCGTTCACCGTAACTAATCGAAGTACCATCACTAATCATCATCAATTCCTCCATCACGCTCGCCATGGCGTCCGTCTCGGTTTTGTTTCGGTTTTGTTTCGTGTTCGTGTCGCCGAACCTCGGCCGCGGCGGCGGGACGTTTCCGCCGCTGATTGTCGTTGCGGCTTGCCACCCGATTCGCGGTTCCCACCCGCTCGCGTTTCGCATGTTGTCTAAGAGTAAATCGTCCAACCCAGGTGCGACTCGGAAGCCGTGTTCGAACCGCCGCGTCCTCGCAAAGGCTTTCAAATCACGCGCGCCGCTGAACCCCAGGGTTTTGTTCCGCCGGTGGTCCCGGAACTGGTCGTTTGAACAAATCCAAGCGTCTCTGTCCTTCGCGTACTCGATGATTGTTAAGTCGTCACTGGCTTTTACCAAGGTAGCACTAGAAGAAGCACCTCGGTCCACCATTATTATCCTTCCAGCATCCACCAGGTCCATCAGGTGGGTGTTCACCCATACTCCCTTTCCTACGTATTTAACACAATCAGCGTTGAGCGTCGCCCGTCCGCCGCCGTCGCAAAGGCTTTGCAGCGTTCCCACCACGTACTCTTTCGGAAGAAACGCGGTGACCTCGAAGTTCTTTTTTTGCCACGGCTCGTAGTGCAGCGCGTGTATCACCCCGGCACTCAGGGGGAACTGCCGGCACTTGAATCGGGAACGAATGGACGTACCGAGCGACCACGCGATGTTCGCGCCGTCCAGCGCGATTCGCTTTGGGAGCAAAAGTTTTTTTGCAGCAGGTTTTGATGACGATGGAGCATCGTCATCGCTACCACCACCATCACCAACCCCGACCCCGCTCGCCTCCAAAACGTCGTCCCACCCGAAGATGTCCGCCAGGTCCGTGGCCCACGCGGACGGGTACCGGCCTTGGGGTGTTACCAGGTCGTCGAACTGGGGGGGGCGCTTGGACCGAGGGGAGTTGCGGTGCGCGTTGGGGACGACGGCGGCGGCTCGCTTTTTTTTCACATGCTGCGCGTCGGCGGTGCCGAATTCGCCAACCCCTCGGCCACTACGAACGCCCCTTTTCGTCCACGGGGCGGGCGCGGGGGCGGGGGCGGGTACCGGACGCGCTGAGATATAGGCCGTATGATACGAAGCCACCACGCAAAAAGACATCACCGCGGGACCTCCAGCCGGAGCGGCGCGTTTGAAGTGGCGAAGCGGCGGGGACGAAAACCTGTTTCGTTTCGTTGGAAACGCCGACTGGCCGATGGCCGCGCTGCTGATCAATCATTGCAAGGCGCGCAGGCCGAGGGTGTCGTTTCTTCTGCTCCGTGCACCATGGCGGACGACCAGCTTTTGGCTTTCCAAGCCGAGCTGGCTTCTATCGAACATGTTGCGGATGACCCGGTGGGTGACGGCCCGTCAACCCCGGAAGAGACGAGGTTCGAAGATGACGACGGGACGGTGTACGTCTGGGATTCGAGTTCGCGAAAGTTCGCACCCGAAAACGAGCACGTTTCCGTCGCCCCGGTCGCCGCCGCCGCCGCACCCGCCCAACCGTCCGTGACCTGGTCCGAGGCGGACATGGTGTTCGACGACGACCACGACACGGAGCGCGCGATGCCATCGCTCGCGGACGCGACGGCTGTGTTTTCGAGCAAGGTTGTGGACAAGGATGTTTCCAAAGATGCGACCGGTGCTGCAGACCCGAACCAAATGAGCGCCTTGGCGTCCGTCGCAATCGAGCGCGAAAAAGCGCGACGCGCGCGAAGGGAGGAGTCACTGCATAAAAAAGCCTCCACTTCTTCCGTTGACGGTTCGTTAACTCAAGACGCCAACGCCAAAAAGTTCCTGGACAAGAACAACACGTCCGTGTACGTGGTCGGGTTACCGAGGGACGTGACCGAGACTGAGTTGCTTGAAAAGTTCGGAAAGTGCGGGGTCGTGAAACGCGACCCGGATTCCGGGGACGCGAAGGTTAAGATATACCGAGACGAATTCGGCAACGTCAAGGGAGACGCGCTCGTGACGTATCTGCGCCAGCCTTCCGTTGAGTTGGCCGTGACGCTGTTGGACGGTGCGCCGCTGCGAGACGCGGTCGCGGCTTTCGAAACTGAAAAAACCAACGACGCGTCAGCAGCCGGGTTCATCATGCGCGTCACCGCGGCGAAGTTCACGATGAAGGGCGATTTCGTGAAGAAGCAGCTGGGGTCGAAGAAACGCAAGGCTTCGGTGTT
>Ga0115004_10004649_pt1 | contig 10919 bp, 8 predicted proteins | sample ArcticOcean_MG_C_10_FD_88737 | JGI IMG/M metagenome (GOLD analysis project Ga0115004, IMG submission 88737) | Marine microbial communities from western Arctic Ocean - ArcticOcean_MG_CB11_90 | ecosystem: Environmental > Aquatic > Marine > Oceanic | place: Arctic Ocean: Canada Basin | collected... | reverse complement strand
AATTAATAATAATAAATCTGTATTCTTTATAAATGATATTTCTGAAATAGATCAGCGATATTTTGACAGTATATTTATTTGCACAGGTTCAAATGAACATATTAAAACAGCTAATAGATACCTAAAGTATTCAAATAATATTTTTATAGAAAAGCCTTTATCTAATAATTTAGATAATTTAAAAAAATTTATCAACAATGTTAAAAAAAAGAATATAAATATTTTTATTGGTTATAATTTAATATTTCTCGAATCTTTAATTAAATTAAAAAAAATTATCCAAAAAAATAAAAAAAATTTGATTAAAATTAATGTTAAAACATCTTATGATTTGAGATTATGGAGAAATAACTTTGATTATAAAAATTCTGTTTCGGCCTCTAAAGAAAAAGGGGGAGGTGTATTATTAGAATTAAGTCATGATCTTCACTACCTAATTTGGATGCTTGGTAAGCCTAAGTGGGTTATTTGTCACTTGTCAAAATTAAGCAATCTTTCTGTGAATGTGGAGGATAATGCTTTCTTAATTGTTGGATTTAGAGACGTAATAGTAAATGTAGAATTGGATTTTATTAATAAATTTTATCAAAGAGAAGTATCTTTATTAACAGATAAAACGTTTTACAAATGGAATTATAAAAAAAATTCAATTATTAAAATTGTTAAAAATAAGAAAAAATTAGTTTTTAAATCAAATAAAAACTTTAATCATACATATATTGATGAACTAAAATTCTTTCTTAATGAAAAAGGTAATAATTTTAAATTATTAGATATTGCATTTTTAACAAATAAATTGATCCATTGCGCTAAAATATCAAATCTCAAAAACAGTAAAAAGGTTATTATATAAAAAACATGGATAATTTTTTTATTTTAATTTGTGCTAGAGCTGGATCTAAAGGGATAAAGAAAAAAAATTTAGTTAAGATAAATGGCAAATCTTTGGTTGGTCATGCAGTAAGTTTAGCAAAAAAAATCTCTAAAAAAAATATAATGATCTCATCCGACTCTGATGAAATTTTGAATGAGTCTTTAAAATATGGTGCAAATATACTTTTAAAAAGACCAAAACATCTTTCTAAAGACAATACAGGAGAAATTAAGGTGTGGAAGCATGCTTTAGGCTATTATGAAAAAAAATATAAGATATTACCAGACTATATTATTTCCTTGCCACCAACGTCACCGTTGAGAAATCTTAACGACATCAATAAGGCTATAAAAAAATTTAAAAATTTTAAATATGATGTTGTTTTATCTGGAAAAAAATCTGAAAGAAGTCCCTATTTCAATATTGTAGAGTTTAAAGGTGCGAATGTTCAATTGATTAAAAAAAATAAGAAGATTTTTAGGCGACAAGATACTCCAACGACATATGACTTAACTACTGTATGCTATGTTATATCAACAAAATATCTTAAAAAAACAAATTATCTTTTATCTGGAAAAATTGGTTTAATTGAAGTACCCAAACATAGAGCTGTTGATATTGATGATAAACTTGATTTACTTTTTGCTAGAACAATAATTAAAAAAAGAAGACTGCATGATTGAAGATTTAAAAAAAAAGAAATTATTTATTTTTGGAGGACTAGGTTTGGTTGGCAAAGGTTTAGAAAAAGAGTGTAAAAAATTTTTTAAGAAAGTAATCATAATCGATATAAAACAAAATAAGACAAAAAAAGACTATTTTTGTATAAGGAAAATAGACGCAAAGAGATCTTTTGAAAATGAAATAAACAGATTAATCGAAAAATATGGAGTTCCAGATGTATTAATTAACGCATCTTATCCAAGATCTAAGGACTGGGCAAATATTAATTTCAAAGAGATTTCATATAATCAAATAAATGAAAATCTAGAACTACATTTAACAAATTATATTTATATAAATTCAAAGTTTGCAGAAATGATGAAAGAAAAAAAGATTCGAGGTTCAATTATAAATTTGAGTTCAATTTATGGAATTAGATCACAGGATGAAACAATTTATAAAAAAACAAAGGTATATTTTAATCCCATATATCCATCAATTAAGTCAGCTGTTAATATGAATGTTAAACAAATAGCATCATTTTATGGAAAGCATGGTATTAGATGTAATTCTATTTGCCCTGGTGGCATCATAAATACTTCTTTAGCAAAAAAAACTCTATTCATAAAAAATTATTTGGTAAAAAATCCAATAAAAAGATTCTGTACTACAAAAGATATTGCATACTTAAGTTTATTTTTATCATCAAATAATTCATCTTATATTACTGGTTTAAATATACCTTTAGATGGTGGAAGAATGACTATCTAATTAATGCAAAAAATAAGAATAATTCCAAAATTAGAAATTAAGAATGATCATGTTATTAAGGGTATCCAGTTTGATGGACTTAGAAAAGTGGGAAACCCAGTTGAATTATGCAAAAAATATTTTAAAGATGGAGCAGATCAAATCAATATTTTTGATATTGTTTCTTCTTTATATAGTAGGGATCAATTATATAACTTTCTTGATAAAATAACTAAAGATATATTCATACCTGTAAATATTGCTGGAGGAATTACGAATATTGACCAAATTAAAAAATTATTAGAATGCGGTGCAGACAGAGTGATAATAAATTCTGGAGCATTAAGAAATCCTCAATTTATATCAGAGATTGCTAATATATTTGGAGCTCAATTTCTTACTGTATCAATAGACGTAAAAAAATACAATGATAGATTGTATTGCATGATGGATCATGGGAGAGAAAATTCTAATATAGAGGTTGAAAAATGGATAAAATATTTAAATAGCAAAAACGTAGCCGAAATTATTATTACTTCAATTGACAATGATGGCATGCAAAAAGGTTTTGATAAAAATTTAATTTCTAAATTATCCCCTTTAGTTCAATCGCAATTAGTAGTTGGGGGTGGTGTTAAAAATAAAGAAGATTTTTCAAAAATTATAAGTAGTTATAATGTTCAAGGTATCTCTGCTGCTTCAGTTTTTCATTTTGATATTGAAAGTATAAAAGGTATTAAAAAATTTTTACTTTCAAAAAATTATAATATTATTTAAATATCTTTCATAAGTAATTTACTTATATTAACCCTAGAGTAATTCATTTGACATCTGCGACACATGGTGCTACTTTTTAATCATTTACAATGCTAATAACTCCAAATTAAATCTAATTAAATAATATAAACAGGAAATAATATTGAGATTCGTTGTGTTAAATCTTGAGATTAACAACATAAAAAGTATCTGTGGTGCTTTAAAATTAATTGGTGACGTCTTAAGTATAAAAAAATTTACTAAAAAATTTAAAGTTAATGATAGTGATGTAATTGTAATTCCTGGGAATGGTTCTTTTGATCACGGAATTGAGATGGTAAGAAAAAAAAATTTTGATATTCTCTTAAAAGAGCACTTTGGAAAAAATAAGATCATAGGTATTTGCTTAGGGATGCAAATAATGTGTACTTCTAGCGAGGAGGGTAAAGAAAAAGGATTAGGCTTAATAAATTTACATGTTAAAAAAATTTCAGAAAAAAAAATCAAACTTCCGCTACTAGGTTGGTATGATGTTAAATTTAAAGATAATTACTTTAAAACTAAAAGTTTTTATTTTAATAATAATTATTGTTATGAGACAAAAGCATCAATAACCCTAGGTTTTTTAGAAAAAATTCCCTCAATGATAAAATTTAAAAATTTTTATGGATTTCAATTTCATCCAGAAAAGAGTGGTGCAAATGGTATTAATTTATTAAAAACAGTTTCTGATGAAAAATAAAAGTAAATTAAATACAGTGTATTGTAGTCGATGTCTCTTTTCTAATCGTATTGTATTACCTTCTATAATAACCCAAGATGATAAAAAACAATCAAATAAAGAAAGAGTTACTTTTGAAAATGGAGTTTGCCAAGCTTGCCTATCTGTAGGAAAAAAGTTTAATAAAGAAACTGACTGGGGAAAAAAAGAAAAACAATTAAATAAATTTTTAGAAAAATACAGATCAAAAAATGGAAGTTATGATTGTATTGTTCCAGGTTCAGGAGGAAAAGACTCTGTTTTTCAGGCTCATATTTTAAAAACAAAATATAATATGAATCCTTTAACAGTTACCTTTTCTCCACATGTATATACAGACATTGGATCAAAAAATTTCCATAAGTGGCCATTAAATGGAGACGTCCATAATTTTTTGTATACGCCTAGTGGAAAACTTCATTCAAAATTGGCAAGTTTAGCATTTAAAAATTTACTACATCCTTTCCAGCCATTTATTTTTGGACAGAGAAATTATGTTGTACAGATGGCTAAATTATTAAATTTAAAATTAATCTTTACTGGTGAATCTCATAATGACTATGGTGCAGATGAAATAAAAGAAGAAGAAGAAAAGTTTTTATTTCCCTACAAATATTGGACTTTAAAAGATCATAAAGAACCAATTTTAATTTCAGGATTAACTCTTGAAGAATTAGAAAAAAAACATGGAATTAAATCTGAAGAATTAAAATTTTATTTACCAATTACAAAAAAAGAAGCAATTAAATCTGATATCAAATATATTGAGCTGGGTTATTTTGAAAAGTTTGGTCCTCAAGAAAATTATTATTTAGCAACCAAAATTACTGATTATCAAGCTAATGATAGAAGAACGGAGCAAACTTATTCAAAATATAGTTCTATAGACGATAAACTTGATCCATTTCATTATTATACTGCTTATGTAAAATTTGGTTATGGTAGAGCAACTACTGAAGCTAGCAATGAGATAAGACACAAATATATAAGTAGAGAAGAAGGTTTAGCATTAGTAAAAAAATATGATGATGAATTTCCAAAAAGATATTTTGAGGATTTCTTAAGTTATTTAAATATTTCTGAGAATGAATTTTATGAAACTTTAGATAAATTTCGTAATCCTGAAATTTGGAAAAAAGTTGGTACAGATGTTAAATATTGTAAGAATTGGCAATTGATAAATCCCCCAGAGTAATAATAATTGATAATTAACATAAATATGTCTAAAAGAGAGTAAATACTTTTCTTTTAAAATAAAGGTTATCATCTGAATATTTATCTTCATATTGAAATGTCAGTTAGAGAAATTGATGCTAATATGCTACTAGCTGTTTTAGCAGCAAATAGAGGTCATCAAGTTTTAATCTCAGATTCAAGTAGTGTTGACACAGGTTTAAAAAAAAAGCTGATTGCACCAGGAATATTTCACACTAAGTCACTTACGCCAAATGACTGGAAGATAAATAAACATAAAGCTTTAAAAGAAAAAGGTTTTGTAATTACTAGTAATGATCAAGAAGCTGGATTGAGTGATATAGGTTATGAGGAAAATGCAAGGATCAGGTTTTCAGAGATAACTATTAGTCAAGCTTCTGCAATATTTGGTTGGGGGGAAGAGGATGTAGAAATTCTTAAAGAAAAATATAAAAAATATTCATCCAAAATATTTAAAACAGGATCACCACGTTCTGATTTATGGAAATCAATTTTTAAAGACTATTGGGGAAAACCTTCAGGAATATCTGATAAACCATATTTGTTAGTAGTATCTAACATGGGGCTTTGTGATTTTAGAAGTTTTCCTGAAAGAATTCAATTTTTAAGAGATGCCGGTTATGATAAACGTGATCCGAAAGCTATTGAATCAGAATTTAAAGTGAAATCTGACGAATATCGTAGGGCATATAGCTTCATAGAAGCGATTAACTATATTATAAAAAATAATCAGAACAAATTTGATATCATTTTTCGACCACATCCAGTTGAAGATATAGAAGGATGGAAAATTCTTTTAAAAGGAATGTCAAATGTTAAAGTTATTCTAGAAGGCTCAATTACAAAATGGGTTAACAATTCATTTGCAGTTATGCACAATGGATGTACTACTGCAATAGAAGCATCTATTTCTGGAAAACCAGTAATTACATATGATCCTTTTAATCCACCAATGCATTATGGTAAATTTGCAAATAAATTAGGTCATAAAATTTCTACGCTAGAAGATCTTTTAGAAAATACCAACTTATTATTTGATAATTTTATAAATTTTAAAGTTCAAAAATATTCAGACAGGCAAGTTGATGAAGAATTATCTAAAAAAGTATATTTAGATGAAAGTGAATTAGCAGCAGAAAAGATAATTAAAATATGGGAAGATATTTCTAATGATGATCTTTCAAAATCTTCTAATTGGAAGAGGTTGAAATGGGTTTTGAAAGTTAAAGATATAAGAGATACCATAAGGTTAAAATTAAAAAGATTATTTCCTAATAAATTTAGTCACATTAAAGAAGATTTAAAATTTCTACCAATAGATAGTCAACACACCATTGAGAGTTTTAAAAAATTAAAATATATTCTTAAAATAGATGAAAAAGTGGAATGTAAGTTCATATCTAATCGAGCTATATTAATTAAAAAACCTTAAGATTATTAATGACCATTTCCATTGAAAAGAATACAATAAAAAAACACTTTTTACCAAGAGACATCAATATCTTCTATAGTGAAATTTATTGGTTAAAAAAATTAAGTAAATATAAATTTGTACCAAAAATTTTAAATGTAGATTATAAAAATTATATAATATCAATCTCTTATGCAGGTGAAAAAATTTCTTATTTTAACAGACCAGGTGATTGGTTAAAACAATTAAGGAAAATATTATATGTTTTGAGGAAAAATAACTGTCTTCACTCAGACATCAAACCAGATAATCTTTTAGTAAAAAAAAAAAAGCTTTATCTAATAGATTTTGCTCAATCCATTAAAATTTCTGATTTCAAAAAAAACATAATTTCAAAAAAAAGAATTTTTTTTGATCAATACTCAATTAATAGAATTAATTTATCAATACAAAAAAATTTATTATACTCAAATGATCTTCGAGTTCTTGTTGTTTGGAATGAAAAAAATCAAAATCAAATTGAAAAAAAGATTATAAAGAATAAAGATTTATTAATTATGGACAAGATTAAAGTAAGAAAGAATTTTTATAAAGATATTTTTAAAGACAGAATATTTTGGATTGATCAATTTTATAATAAAAAAATAAGTAAAAATACAGATAAGTTAAGATATAATTTTTATATTTATATTATTAAAAGTATTAATCCTATTTTTAAGCTAAACAAAATGATTTTCACAAAAGATAAGAGGATAGTGGATCATAAAATATTTACATTTAAAAAAAAAATTAGAAAAAATAAGTTAAGTATTATTCATATATCTGACAATTTTGAGGAATCTAAAAGAAATGCAATTTTTTTTTCTAAATCTAAAAATGATTTTCCAGCTTCATATTTTTTTAAAACACAGAATATTTTTGATAGTAAAAAGAATTTTTTTAAAAGTCTAAACAAGTCTAAAGAATTAAAATATGTAGTTTTGAGAAATCAAAAAAACGAAAATGATGATATAGATATTTTAGTAAATGATTTTTTTCTTTTTAAAAGAATTTCAGACTGTCATTCTTACAAAACTAAAAATTTAAATTTTATTTCAAATTCTGGCGATCCCGTTGAAGATGGTGGCTTTAAAGTCTCAAATTATATAAAAATTAAAAATAAAATAATCAAGTTAGATGTCAGATATCTGGGTGATGGATATCTTGATATTAATTGGCAGAAAAAAATCTTGAATGAAAGAAAGCTTTATCTTGGTTATTATATTCCAAGTAAAGAAAACTTTATCTATGCACTTTTATACCATATAGTTTATCATAAAGCTTTTATTGATGATAAATATAAAAGTTTATTAAAAAAATTTCTTAAATTAAAAATTGTAAATTTGAATGATGTAACTAAAATTGTAGATAATTACTTGCTCTCAAAAAAATATAAGATTACTCGACCTCTTGATTTAACAATTCCAGTAACATATCAATTAGATAGTTTTAATACGAAGAATGAAATTTCACTTGTAAAAGATCAAATTGATAATAGAAATTTTTCAGGAGCCAATAAAATGCTGTATAACCTATTAAAATTTCAAAAATATAATATTTATTTTCAAAAAAGAATATTTTTTTTGATAGTTCTAAATCAATTTAGTTTAATAAAATTAAGGTTTAAGAATTTTATTTATAAAAATTTTAACCTAAATGATTAAATATATTTTTAAAAACCCATGCACACTTTAAAAAAACTTTTATATCTCTTATCTTCTCAAGAGAAAAAGCATGCAATTTTGCTACTGGGGGTTATCATATTGATGGCAATCTTTGAGATGATTGGTGTGGTCTCTATTATGCCGTTTATGGCAGTATTAATGAACCCAGAACTCATCGAAACAAATGTTTTCTTGAATACTGCTTTCAATTTCTCCTCTAATTTCGGTGTTGAAACTATTAAGCAATTTTTATTTTTGTTGGCTATTCTTGTTTTTGTTCTACTAGTGATCTCAATTGCTCTAAAAGCTTTCACAATTTATCTCACGGTGAAGTTTATAACCTTTTGCAATTATAGTTTTGCAAAACGTTTGGTAGCAGGCTATTTAAATCAACCTTATAGCTGGTTTTTGAATCGTCATAGTGCCGATCTTAGCAAAACTATCCTTTCAGAAGTAAGCGTCGTTATAAAGCAATGTTTAAATCCTATGCTACTATTAATAAAGCAAAGCGTAGTAGCACTAGCTTTAGTGGCTGTATTAATTGTAGTTGATCCTAAACTTACTTTAATAGTTGGTTTAACATTAAGCTCAACATATGGGATAATTTATGTATCTGTTAGAAAATTTATCAAAAAAATTGGTAAAGATCGATTAGAATCTAATAAGGAACTTTTTAATTCTATAAGTGAAGCTTTCGGTGCTGTTAAAGAAATAAAAGTTGGAGGCTTAGAAAAAAATTATATTAACCGATTTTCTATTCCAGCAAAAAACATTGAAAGAATTACTGCATTATTTGCATTCATCAATGCTATACCACGTTTTGTTCTTGAAATTATTGTTTTTGGTGGAATGTTGTTAGTAGTACTTTACTTGATGACACAATTTAACTCTATTGATAAAGCTGTGCCTATTATTGCACTTTATGCTTATACTAGCTATCGACTGATGCCCGCTTTACAAGGAATTTTTAACTCTTTTACTCAAATACAATATGTTATTCCCTCACTTAATGCAATTTATGATGATGTTAAAAATTTACAATCATCTCAAAACTCATCTACGAGTTACAATTCATTGCAATTTAATGACAACATCACCTTAAGAAATATTAATTACCAGTATCCAAATGCTAGTAGAACGACACTAAAAAATATCAGTTTTAAAATTAACTCGCAAACTATAGTTGGAATTGTTGGTGCTACTGGTAGTGGAAAAACTACTACAGTTGATATTATTCTAGGTCTGTTAGAGGCGCAGGAAGGCATACTAGAAGTTGATGGTAAGGTGATTAATAAAAATAATATTAGAGCTTGGCAACGATCAATAGGGTATGTGCCACAACATATTTTTTTATCAGATGATACTATTGCAGCTAACATTGCTTTAGGTGTAGAACCAAAATTTGTTAATCAGGAAAATGTTGAAAGTGCTGCAAAAATAGCAAATTTACATGAATTTATTATTCAAGAATTGCCAAATCAATATCAAACTACTGTAGGTGAGCGTGGAGTTAGATTGTCTGGCGGTCAACGCCAGCGCATAGGAATTGCAAGAGCCTTGTATCATAATCCAAAACTTTTGATTTTAGATGAAGCAACTAGTGCTTTGGATAACAACACTGAAAAGCAAGTAATGAATCATATAAAAAAATTAGACAGAAGTACTACAATAATTATGATTGCTCATCGTTTAAAAACTGTCAGAGAATGTAACTCCATCATCCTTTTGGATAAAGGTGAAATTAAAGGACAAGGTACTTTTGAAGAATTAGTCAAAATTGACGATAATTTTAAGGCTGAATTAAGTGAATTATAAAAAATAAACAATATTAATTATTTTTTAGACAACCAATTAAATAATTTGTTATTTGAATATTATTAAGTCCTTTAGTCATAGTTTTATCACACCGAATATTGTTTTTAACTAAATTAAATATTTGTCTTCTATTTCCATATTTTGACCCTGAAATTTTTGACATTTCCCAACTGTGATCTGATTGAAAAATTACCATTGCATTTTCATCTGACCGCTCAATTACATTTATTATATTTGTGATATTATTAATTACACATAAATAAGAATTCTTATACCCTTCAAAGTTTGTATTTCCAGGAAAATTTTTATAGTTACATTGCTCATCATGTTTATAGGGCCAGTGGGGGTGCATATGATGAATGAAGTAAAAAGTTGATTTCGTTTCAATATATTCTTTATTTGAGATTAGGAATTTTTTTAATTTTCTAATTGCATCACCACGTTGATTTATTCTTAAATATTTTTGTATAATACTTAGCTCAGTAAGCTTATTAAAAATTTGTACCAAGGGTGTTTTTTTTAAAAACGACTGAAGAAGATATAAATCAATATACTCTTCTTTTTTATCAGAAAGACAGTATCTATAATTATATCTTGAACAAGCAGCAAAACTATTGCCTATCCATTTAAATTCATATCCTAATTTATTTAGTTCAGAAATTAATATAGGATTATATTTTTGTTTTAAAAGACCAGGAAACTTTCTGTAAATATTTGGCTTCAAATTAGTATTATTATAATTTCCATCTTCAATGAAAATTTTATCTAAAAAAAATAAAGATGTTAAAGTATCTGTAGTATTAGGATAGAAATTTAAAGTATCTTTATAGTATGTATATTCTTTTTGAGTATAAAAATTTTCAAAATTAGATAAATCTTTTTTGTAGTAATCCTTAAATTTATTCAACGGCATCATAGCATCAAGAATAAAAAAATAAATATTTGGTTTTTTTTTATTATTAGTTAAATTTT
>Ga0115004_10004648_pt1 | contig 10919 bp, 9 predicted proteins | sample ArcticOcean_MG_C_10_FD_88737 | JGI IMG/M metagenome (GOLD analysis project Ga0115004, IMG submission 88737) | Marine microbial communities from western Arctic Ocean - ArcticOcean_MG_CB11_90 | ecosystem: Environmental > Aquatic > Marine > Oceanic | place: Arctic Ocean: Canada Basin | collected... | reverse complement strand
CCAGGAAGGAAGATTGACCCAGGAAGAAAATTTGATTGGGAAAGGTTGTCGCTAAGTGGACTGGCAATTTTTGTTGAAAGTAAGGGTATTTTAAAGGTTGATCGAAATAAGTTTGTAAGTGATCTTAAACGTTTTGGTTATAATGTAGAGGTTCCATTTGAAACCTTATTATTATCCTTTAGATTAAGATTTAATCCTTTTGTAGTGGGAGCTTTAAGCAAGAACGATGTTACTATAGCAAATAATTTAGCTTTGAAGTACCCAGTTGACGTCGAAAAAAATAATACCTAGATGTATCTTTCGCGGTTGGCTGGATGGCTGCAGGTTTTATAACTTGAGGAAAGTCCGGACTCCATAAAGCAACGGTGCCGGGTAACGCCCGGCCAGGGAAACCTGAGGGAAAGCGCAACAGAGAGTATACCGCCTCTTATTAGAGGTAAGGGTGAAACGGTGAGGTAAGAGCTCACCGCACGGTTGGCAACAGGCGTGGCACGGCAAGCCCCACTGGGAGCAACGCCAAATAGGAACCTAGTGGAGTTTAACTCCGGGGCAGCTTTAGCTCTATATGGTTCGGGTTGGCGGCTTAAGGGATGCAGGTAACTGTGTCTTTAGATGAATGGCCATCCAGAGACGTTATAGTCTTGGACAGAATCCGGCTTATAGGCCAACCGCGTAATATTTTTGATAATTGATGGTTGCTAGGAATTGTTTAGAGTTGACTTAGGGCACCATGATAGTAAAAGGCTCTTTCTGGTAGATTTATTTAAGCTGATACAGGGAGTTTTATAATGGCGAAACCAACCACGATTAAAATAAGGTTAAACTCCTCGGAGGGAACAGGGCATTTTTACGTAACAAAGAAAAATGCAAGAACCATGACAGAAAAAATGGTAGTTCGAAAATATGATCCAGTTGCTCGGAAGCATGTTGAATATAAAGAAGGAAAGATTAAGTAATTTCGTAATAAATTTTAAATAAAAAAACCACGCCTTGGCGTGGTTTTTTATTTTCGGTGTTATGGTTGTTTATGGTCAAAAGTTTTAACTATTAATTACGGTTTCCCATAAAGCTAAGTAAAAACATAAACATGTTTAAGAAATTAAGGTATAAGCTTAATGCACCCATAATAGCTGATTTAGCTAGCCAATCAGTGTTTCCGGCACGCGACATTTGAAGATAATCATTCTTAATTCTTTGAGTGTCGTAGGCTGTAAGACCAGCAAATATTAGTACACCTAGTGAGGAAATAGCATACTGCATTATCCCTGATTGCATGAAAATATTAATTATTGATGCAACAATAAGGCCTATTACACCCATCATAAGGAATGAACCCCACGCAGAAATATCTTTTTTTGTTGTATATCCCCATATGCTTAAACCTGAAAAAGCTATAGCCGTCACTAAAAAAGTTTGAGAGATTGACATACCAGTATATACTGCAAAAATATAACTTATTGATAACCCCACTATGGCTGAAAAGGCCCAAAATAGGAGCTGAGCGGCTCCTGCAGATAATTTATTAATCGTTGCACTTAAACCAAACACGACTGCTAGCGGTGCAAACATAACCACCCAACGAAGAGGTGATCCAAAAATTACGGAAAGCATTGCGTTATTATTCCCTACTACATAGGCAACTGCTCCAGTGATAAGCATAGCTATAGCCATTAAGCTATAGGTTTTACTCATATGTTTCTTAAGCCCTTCATCGATTGCTAAAGGTCTTGAGCTGACTCCTGCTGTACGGATTGTATCAAATTCAGCCATCTTTTTTCTCCATTAAAATAATTTATTACTTGTGTAACACTTACACCTATCCTCTATATGATCAATTTTCTATTAAATTTCAAGTATAACAAGAATTTAAATTAACTTTAAATTTCAACCAAATATGTTTCAAATTACTTTTGTGAATTATTTGTTCTTACAGTTACCTTACCAGTGGACGCTCTTGATCTAAGTAACTCTAAACCTTTTTCTGTATCTTCTAGTTCTACAGAATCACTGATGTGAGGTTGAATTTTTCCGTCTACATACCATTCAAATAACTTGATTAAACTGTTTGAAATAACAGGTGGTTTAAATTTCTGATAACCACCCCAATAAAATCCAATTATATTTATATTTTTTACGAGTAAATGATTTGCTGGAATTTGGGGAATATCTCCACTTGCAAATCCAATTGTCAACAGCCTCGCTTCGGGGTTGCAGGCTCGAAGGGCTGATTTGAATAGGTCTCCACCCACGGGGTCGTAAACGACATCTGCCCCGCCTAGTTCCTTTACTATTTTTCGAAGATCATCTCTCTCTGTATCAATTAAGTGAGTGGCTCCAGCTTTTTTTGCTACGGCTAGCTTTTTTGAACCTCTCGCTGCTGCTATTACATTTGCTCCTAGGACTTTTCCTATTTCTACGGCTGTTAAACCAACCCCACCTGCAGCGCCTAAGACTAAAAGGTTTTCGTTAGGCTGAAGTTTCGCCCTATAATCTAACGCTACGTGACTTGTGGAGTACGCTACCTGAAACGCTGAGGCCACTTCAAACGTCATGCTCTCCGGTATCTTGATACACAGATCGGCTGAAAATATACCAAACTCTGCTAACCCACCATTCCCACCAAAAACTGCGATTCGCGACCCAATAGTTGGGTAGTTTACATCAGGCCCAAGCTCAATAACTTCACCTGCAACTTCCATTCCTAAGGTAAATGGAAGAGGGGGTAGTTCTTGATAAGTACCTTTTAACATTAAAAGATCAGCAAAATTTAAACCACAAGAAAAAATTTTAATTAGAACTTGTCCTGGTCCTGGCTTAGGTTTGGGAATGTCTACTAAAGATGGAGGATCACCAAAGTGTATAACTTGTATAGCTTTCATAACAATTTGACTCCTTTTTAACTACTTACTGATACAAGTTAGTATATTTTAAAATATAAAGAGCAAATTTAAAATACTCAAACTTAAGAATTAGTGCTACGTGAGAATTATTGTTTTAATTTAAGGTCAGTTATGAATAAAGTAGAAAAAGGTCAATTGATAAAACTTGCCCACGCGGCGGCCGATGTGGCTAGAATTCAGACATTAAAATATTTTCGTGTAAGTTCGGTAGCTGTGGATTCAAAAGAGGATATTTTGTTCGATCCAGTAACAATTGCTGATCGGAGAGCAGAAAAAGCTATGCGAGAACTTATCGAATTAAATCGGCCAAACGATGGGATTTTAGGAGAGGAATATCCTCCTAAAAGTGGATCGACTGGTTTTACTTGGGTTTTAGATCCGATTGATGGTACTCGCGGTTACATTTCTGGAACCCCAACATGGGGTACTTTAGTAGCTTTAAACTATAACGGCACTTCGATATTTGGAGTTATAGATCAGCCGTACATTAATGAAAGATTTTCTGGTGGCTTTGATGAAAAACTGTTTAGTGGTCCGTTTGGGAGAAAAAACCTCAACGTATCAAAAGTTAAAAAGTTAAAAGAGGCAATATTGTTTTCCACTTATCCAGAAGTAGGCACTAGTCTAGAGTTGGACGGTTTTAAGAGGATTTCTAGACACTGTAAATTAACTCGCTACGGGTTAGATTGTTATGCCTATGGTCTCTTGGCATTAGGACACATTGATATTGTTATTGAGGCTGGGCTGAAACCTTATGATATCCAAGCGCCTATCGCGGTAATAAAGGCTGCTGGAGGCTACGTAACTAACTGGTCCGGTGGTCCAGCGGAAAGTGGTGGACGTGTTTTAGCTGCTGCGACCTCACAACTACATGCTGAGGCCTTAAATACCTTAAAAACGATCATTTAGAATTTAGTGATCAAAGGAAGTTAAATATCTACCCTATTAGCGGAATTAGAGCTATCCCCAAAACTACTTTAGTTTAGGCGACCATTGTTTACCTTTAATAAAAACATCTTTAATTGCACGGTCGTCACCCATCATAATTGTAGGAAATACGAGCTCCCAAATATTCTTAGACTGTTTTGCGCGTTGTGAGATGGCAGTAGTAGAGTGGAGGTCTAAGACTAAAATATCTGCTTCCATTCCTGGAGCAAGATTTCCAATTTTTTTATCCAGGTGGATCGATTCTGCTGAACCCCTTGTTGAAAGCCATAAAAGGTCTGCTGGGTGAAGAGCATGACCTCTCAATTGAGCTATTTCATAGGCAGCGGCCATAACTTTTAACATCGAGAAGGACGAACCTCCACCAATATCTGTTGCTAACCCAATTTTTTGTCCTGCAAGCGATAACCCTTTCATGTCAAATAGGCCTGATCCAATAAATGTATTTGATGTGGGACAGTGAATTATGGACGCTTTAACTTCCTTTATTCTATCTTTTTCTCTATCAGTAAGGTAAATGCCATGTCCAAAAACACTTTTCGGTCCTAAAAGCCCACTTTTTTCATAAGTATCTAAATAATCCTTTGATTTTGGGAAAAGCTCTTTAACCCATTTTACTTCTTCAGGCTGCTCACCAATATGGGTTTGCATCAAACAGTCCGGATATTCTTTCCATAATGCACCAAGAGCGTCCAGTTGTTCTAGAGTTGAGGTGGGAGAAAAACGTGGAGTGATTACGTAACCAAGTCTGTCTACCCCGTGCCATTTCTCTATTAATGCTTTACTTTGATCATAGGAAACTTGGGCTGTATCACATAGATAGCTAGGCGCATTCCTATCCATACAAGTTTTTCCAGTTAGAGCACGCAGACCTCGAGCTCTTGCTTCCAAAAAGAAAGCATCGACACTCTCGGAGTGGATCGTTCCGTAACTTACCGATGTTGTGACTCCATGAGAAAGAGAAATATCAAAATATCTTGAGGCAATTTCTGATGCATAGTCAAGATTATGAAATCTCCCCTCTTCAGGAAATGTATATTCATTCAGCCAATCAATTAGTCGACGGCCCCAACTATTAATAATTGCCGTTTGTGGATAATGTAGATGTGCATCGACAAAGCCTGCTAATATTAAGTTCTCTTTGTAGTTAATGATTTCTACGTCATCTGGTAAACTTAGACCTTGTGAATCTAGCACTTTTTCAATGAGACCATTTTTTATAAAGACTGCCCCAGTATCTATAAACGAATACGAATCCTCTAGACCATTTATCATGGGGTTTTTCTTGAAACTGAGGGTTTTCCCCAAAATTATTTTTGTTCTGCTATCCATTAATGCAACGTACCCTAATGTAAAAAATAACGAAATGTAAAACTAAACTCTAACTCTTTATAAAGACAATTGATAATTTTAGTTCAAATTTGAGAAGAGAGTAAAAAAGAAATATTATGGGGATATTAATATAACTCACCTTTTGGGGATCTTGAGAGTGATTGTTTTACCATTCTTTTTGTATCGAAGCTCTTTACTGTTTATTGAGAGGACGCGACCTCCATCAAGATAATCACCTAATCTAATTGTTTCTATTGTTCCGTTTGGAAACCTAATTAGAGCTTTTACCTTTGTAGTTCTGCCTGATGTCCCTATTAAAGTTATTTGCTTTAGGTTTATCGAGTTTTTATCAACAGCTGCTTGAATCACAGTTTTTGGAGATACTCCATTTGGTAACGCTCGACTTACCACTGCCACGGAGGCCTTATTAATATTTTCTTTTATCACAGCTAAGATTTTCTGCTCGAGTAATATTGTCCGTTTCCCTGGCATTTGGGTGATTAACTTTAGACCAGACAGCTGGCCTGATTTTATTCGCTCTTGTAATTCAACCATGCTGCGGGGACGTAACCTAGGTTTATTGAGCTGAGGTTCATTTTTAGATTCTTCTTTTTGTTCAAATGGACGTTTTCGTGCAGGTATTGGGGTAGTACCTAAGTAGATCATTATCCCGTCAGGATTTAATGTACCTTCAATGCTTGGGTTTACTAACCCTTGGAGATTCAGCTCGAATTCATTCTCTGGTGAAGTAGGAGAGAGTGGCGCCCTAAAGGGAACCTCTGAATACGCATTTTCGTCTATAGCTATTGTTGGAGCATTAGAGAAAATTGGCATGTTATCAGCTGAAGGATCAAAAGATTGGTACTTATTTTCAATAGTTTTTGGAGTTACTAGTAATGGAGAAAATTGCCAAATCCCATTTTTTTTATATAGTTCTTCGGCTATTTTTTTATCAAATTTTGGAGATGTTAGTAACTTGTCATCAACATTTTTTTCTGAATCCAACTCCTTATTCCTAGATTGAGATGAAGTGGTTTCCTGGATTTCAGTTCCCTCATTTTTATTACTATTTCCAATAAATTCAGAAAGAAAATAAATGGATATGAATACAATTGGGCCTAGTATTATTAACAAAATTACCAATAGGAAACGTTTGATTCGTTTTCTGAAGTCCGCCGCATTTCTTTCGTCTAGTTCAGAGAATGGTTTGAAAGATCCTAAATTTAGTTCAAGAGGATTCTTTTTTTGAATTTTTTCCTGACCTACTGTATTTAAGGAACTGATCTCATCTAATTTATCTGTGAGTGTATTTTTTTCGGAAATGTGCAGATTTGGCAGGCCACTTTTCTCAGTAGCTGGTTCTAGGATAATGTTGTCATTTTTAATGACTTTTACGATCTCGTTATCAGGCTTAAACAGGTAGATAGGTGGTAAAATATTTGACCCTAAATTAGGTTCTGTTTTAAACAAACCAATTGGGGGTATAGTGGTAAACCCTGCTATTTTGAATTGAAACTGTTTAAAAAAACGCTCTATTTCATGTAACAACTCTTTTGAGACTGCTATGATAGAAATATTGGGTGGATGACCACTTATTGCGTAGTTTAAACTTTCTACTTTTCTGGTTGTTTCGTCAAATGAAGAACCTTGAGATATACTGATTGATTGAAGGTAATTTGTTAAAGATGTTTGCTTTTCTAATGCGTACTGCACTTCTATTTCACTTGTATTTGGTACTGACATTTTCGTGAAAAATAGTTGGTTATGAGGAAGAATAATTTTTACGTAAGCATTATTTCCTCCCAAAGAGATAACTTGGTCACTTAAAGTGTTCAATTCATGGCTCAACTGTTCAGATTCAGTTGGAACCATTCCTATTTCTTGCCATCCTTTTTGTTCTATAGAACGTTGTAAAAGAACAATATGATCTTCTGATAGTTTGAGCGCAAAATCTGGGGTCATGGTCCCTAAGCTGAGTTATGTATTTGTTTATATCTGGTGAGTTTGGCGAGTAGTATAAGTGTTACTACTTTAAGGCCTATCTTACCAAAAGGGAAAGAAAATTTACCATAATAGGGGTAATTATTTTCTTTATTATTTTTGATCACTTAGTTTAAAATTAAACGTGATGAAATAACACCTGTATTAAATCCTGCCATTCTTAATTCACCAAATAGGCGTTGGTACTCTATTTTTGGACATTTATTTTGAACAACCTCTAACCCTTGTTGCGATGCGAGTCTTGCAGCCTCCTCATTATGAACACCTATCTGCATCCAAATCGTTTTAAGTTTTCTTAGGTGCTTCAATGCGTCTTCTACGATAGGCAACACTGCTTCAGGTTTTCGAAATATGTCCAACATATCAACTTTTATTTCTGGGTCTATCTCAGAAATGGAGCTTAAAACTTTTTCACCAAACAATATCTCTCCTGCATACACAGGGTTAATTGGGATTACTCTGAAGTTTTTAAAGTATAAATACCTTAATACAAAATAACTGGGTCTAATTCTATTTGATGAAACTCCAACACAGGCAATCACCTTAGTTGAGTCTAAAATTTTTTTTATTCGTTTATCATTTACATTCATTAAGCAGTTGCTTTTGCTAAAGCTTGATCAAGGTCACCAATTAAGTCCTCAACAGATTCAATTCCTATAGAGACCCGAACAGTATCTGGTGCTGCCCCTGCAGCCTCTTGCTGTTCTCTAGTAAGTTGACGATGTGTTGTTGATGCAGAATGAATAATAAGGGATCTGGCATCCCCTAGGTTTGCTACATGGCTAAATATCTCTAAAGAATCTACTAACTTTATACATGCCTCATAGCCACCTTTGACGCCAAAAGTAAAAAGCCCACCAGCCCCTCTGGGGCATATATGTTTAACCCTTTCATAGTAAGGTGATGATTTAAACCCAGCGTAGGAAACAAATTCAACACGAGAATCTTCTTCCAACCACTTTGCAATCTTTTCTGCATTATCCACATGCCGATCCATTCTTAAAGAAAGTGTTTCTATACCGCATAATGTGTAGTGTGCAGCTTGTGGATTCATTGTCATTCCCAGGTCACGAAGACTAATGGCAATTCCAAAAAAAGTGAATGCTAGGGGACCAAATGTTTCAAAAAACTTAAGCCCATGATATGCAGGCTCTGGCTCGCTTAGTGAAGGAAATTTGTTGGATGATGCCCAGTCAAATTTACCGGAGTCTACTACGCAACCGCCTGTAACCGTCCCGTTTCCAGTTAGGTATTTAGTAGTAGAGTGGACCACTAGTGTTGCACCATGTTCTATTGGCCTACAAAGGTAGGGAGTTGCGGAAGTATTATCCACAATCAATGGTATTAAGGCCTTATCTGAAATTTCAGAGATTTTATCTAAGTCAGTTATATAACCTCCGGGGTTTGCAATAGACTCACAAAAGATAGCTCTCGTATTTTCATCAATGGCTTCAGATATGGCTGACAAATCATCAAAGTCTACAAATTTAGCAGACCAACCAAACCTTTTAATTGTCTGAGAGAACTGTGTGACTGTTCCTCCGTAAAGGCGGGTAGAGACAACCACATTACAACCTGGACTCATTAGAGGGAAAAGAGCCATTATTTGCGCTGCATGCCCTGAAGAGCAGCACACTCCTCCAACACCACCTTCTAAGGTCGCTATCCTTTCTTGTAAGACAGCTACTGTTGGGTTTGTCAGCCTTGAGTATATATAGCCTACCTCTTGAAGGTTGAAGAGAGCGGCTGCGTGCTCTGCATCTCTAAATACGTAAGCAGTTGTCTGGTGAATCGGAGTTTGGCGTGATCCTGTGGTCGGATCTGGCCTTGCTCCGGCATGGATTTGTAATGTGTCGAACCCGTAACTTTCTGTATCAGCCATTGTGTGTGCTCCTATAGCGACTATTTTCAATTATTAAATAATTTTTTATTATCTATTTCAGAATATAAATCTAATTAAAATAATAAATTTCATCAATTGTTCTTTTATTCTTTAATATATTAAGATATAAAGAATAAAATTCTTTTAAACGGGTGTATTGAAGAATGGATAAAGTCGATCTCGAAATTCTTAAACTTATTCAAAGTAATGCAACCTTGCCTTTGTCAGAGATATCTCGCCGTACTGGTCTTTCAAAGACCCCATGCTGGAATCGGATTCGAAGGTTAGAAGAGACTGGCGTCATAAAGCAGCGAGCTACGCTACTTGATCGAAATCTACTTGGTTTACCTATTATCGTGTTTTTATCTATTTCGGTGAGTCGGCATTCTTCTGAATGGGCAACACGCTTTTCAGGTATAGTGTCGAGGTATGCACAAATTACTGAGGTACACCGTCTGACCGGTTCTAGTGCGGACTATATGTTGAAAATAGTAGCGGGTAGTATTGAATCTTATGACAAATTTCAACAAATTTTAATCAGTGAAATTGAGTTCACTAGCATGTCATCTAGTGTCTCACTACAAGAAATGAAGTATGATGTTACTTTGCCATTTGACCAGATATTAACAGATTAGTTAATATTTTTTTATGTTAGTAGAGTAAAGTGCAACAGCGGCTGCATTTGAGACATTTAGTGAGCCAAATTTTTTCATCGAAGGAATTTTTACTAATATATCACAGTTTTCTTTTGTTTTTTGTCTGAGGCCTGGGCCTTCTGCACCTAGTATTATTGCTAATGGCCCATCTTTCAGAGTTGTCAGTTCATCCAAATTTGTATCGCCATCTCCATCCATGCCAATAATAAAATATCCCATACTTTTTAATTTTTTGATTGTTTCAGAAAGATTCTTTACTCTTAAATAGGGTTGCCGTTCCAACGCGCCTGACGCGGTTTTGGCCAACGCCCCTGTTTCTGGAGCTGAATAGCGTACGGGTGCTATTACTGCTAAAGCACCAAAGACTTCAGCAGATCGTAGAATTGCTCCCACATTATTTGGGTCGGTGACCCTATCGAGCATTACTATTCTTGCCGATTTATCTAAGGGTTTACAAACCTCTGATAACTCCCCCCACTTTAATGGTCTGACTTCTAGGGCAGCGCCCTGATGGACTGATTGTTTGTCGATCGGTGCTGTGAATTTTTTTGGATCAGAGATTTCAAACTTCAGATTACTGTATGCTATATCAGATGAAAGTTTATCTGCAGCATTTTGAGTAACGATTAATTTGAGTTTTTCTCTTAACGGGTTTTTTAGTGCGTCGCGAACAGCGTGTAAGCCAAAAAGCCATATTGTTTCTGAACCAACTTTTTTTGCCTGGCGTTCTTTGTCAACCATTCCAGTACTTTTCTTTGCTGACACAGTAAAATTTCCTTTTCTTTTAATAACCTTGATCACTTAAATTGGGTTATGACAAGCTTAGTAATAGTTTTTCTTGTTGACGCACGCGTAGCCTCCTTATATCTGCTGTCGTGTTGGGTTTATCTTGACAGTGGGCGACAGGCCGCAAGGTGTGGCAGGGGACTGTAACTCCCTCGCGGAGACGCACGCCTGGTTCGATTCCAGGGTCGCCCACCACTCTGCGAACTAACTATTTGAGATAATTTCATAACATAAGATTCATAATAAATTTAGGTTTGTCGTTTAACTATTCTTAAGACTAGATTTCAAATAGGTTACTTTCTTTGCGCAAACCGTTTTGAGATATTAGTAAATAAAAAAACTTTAGTACGAAACAAAATTTGTTTCTAACTTTCATGGAGCGGGCGATGAGATTCGAACTCACGACCCTAACCTTGG
>Ga0115004_10004647_pt1 | contig 10923 bp, 7 predicted proteins | sample ArcticOcean_MG_C_10_FD_88737 | JGI IMG/M metagenome (GOLD analysis project Ga0115004, IMG submission 88737) | Marine microbial communities from western Arctic Ocean - ArcticOcean_MG_CB11_90 | ecosystem: Environmental > Aquatic > Marine > Oceanic | place: Arctic Ocean: Canada Basin | collected... | reverse complement strand
CTACGATCAGTTTTCTGGTCATGGGCCATTATTTGAAAAACACTAAACAAAAAGGGAGTTAATTAATATGAAACTGAAATATCTTACAAGTCTTACCCTCGTGGTGGCACTGGGAGCTTCGGCAGTTGTCGCTGAACTTGCGGCTCTAGGTTCTACGGCGCGCGGTGGCACCAGCCAGATTGGCAGAACGCTGGCCGCTGCGATTTCCGAAGTGGGTGAATTGCAGATCCGGCCACAGGAACTGGCCAATACTGCCGATTACATCCCCCTTGTGAACGCAGGTGAGATTGAGTTTGGAATCGCGAATGTTGTGCAGTTGACTTATGCGGTTAATGGGACTGGCATGTCCGAAGGGCGCCCAAATGCGAACCTAAAAATGGTTGCCACTCTGATGCCCTTTCGCAGTGCTTATATTGTCCGCAAGGATAGTGACATCGAAAGTGTTGAGGATTTGAAGGGAAGGCGCGTCCCAGTCTTCGCAGATAAGGCATTGGGTGATTATGTGACTAAAGGCTATTTTGCCAATGCTAATATGAGCCTTGACCAGGTTGACGGTGTTGCCGTGCCTAACTTTCCGCGCATGTGGGCAAGTTTTGCCGAAGGCTCTGCTGACGTGGCAATTGTCGTTGTGGGCGCAGCTAATAGCCGTGAATATGATGCCTCCTTTGGCATTAGGTATCTATCATTCGAAAATACTCCAGAGGCTCTAGCTCGTACACGTAAATTTTTGCCTCAAATGTATTTGCAAGAAATGCCTGCAGGCAGTGTGCCAGGCATCGACAAACCTACAAATGTGAACGTGTTCGATTACACTCTGTTTGCGGGCAAGGATGTTTCCGATGACATGGTTTACAAGTCTGTAAAAGCTCTTTGGGAAAAAGAAGCTGACTTACTGGCCGCTGGGCCATTTTGGAATGGTTTTATGAAAGAGAAGATGAGTACACCACTTGGCCTAACCTACCATCCTGGTGCCATCAAATTTTATAAGGAAATGGGTGTCTGGACTGAATAGTCGGAGACACGACTGTGGCATATCAGAACATTGAAAAAAAATTGCGCGGTGGAATACCTATTACGGGTATTCTCGCCGCGCTGATCACGTTAACGGCGGTGCTCTGGTCTTCGGGTGCGCCACTATGGATTGGCTGGCGGGTCTACTCTGAACAGGTTTTGATAGCGGCATTGGCTTTTGCCATGGCGGTTGCGTTCATCACAAGCCAATCTGGGCCTCTCTGGTGGTCAAGGTTAGCCGCGATAGCTTCGCTTTGCTTTGGCGCATGGCTTACAGTGCGCTTTCCCACTTTGTCTGAAAATGTGTTTTACCATCCCACCGAAGCGTTAATCGTTTCGATAACTGGCTTTGTACTATTGCTAGATGCCGTACGCAGAACCATGGGGTGGAGCTTGATTTTTATTCTTGGGTGCATTTGTCTTTACGCCCTCTTTGCAAATAACTTTTCAGGGCCACTGCAAAGCCGATCGATTGCTCCTGACAGGTTAATCACTTTTCTGATGTTGGACAGCGCATCACTTGCCGGTGCGGCCTTGTCAATCGCGGTGGCAGTCGTGGTACCTTTCTTAATTCTTTCTCAACTTTTATTGGCGACAGGTGGATCAGCGTTTTTTTCGGATCTTTCGTTGGCTCTAGCGGGTCGGAGACGTGGTGGAGCCGGTAAGATTGCAATCCTTGGCTCCGCTTTCTTTGGATCGATCTCTGGCAGTGCGGTGTCCAACGTAGCCTCCACCGGAGCGATTACCATTCCAATGATGAAAGATGGTGGATATCGGCCCAAGACGGCCGCTGCAATTGAGGCGGCAGCTTCGACTGGTGGTCAATTGATGCCGCCAGTCATGGGGGCTGCTGCATTCCTGTTGGCCGAAAATCTACAAGCTAGCTATATCGATGTAATGTTGGCTGCTCTTATACCTTCGCTCCTTTACTACTTTAGCGTATTTGTATTTGCAGACCTTGAGGCAGGGCGGTTAAAGATCTCTCGGGTTGCAGAAGAGAAGATCCCACCGATGGGCCGTATAATGCGTAAAGGCTGGTTCGTCTTTATGCCCTTTATGGTGCTTTTGCTTGGGTTGTTTAGCTTTAATTTGCGTCCCGAGACAGCTGCCCTAGCGGCTGTTTTAGTATTGCTTGCATTGTCTGTGGTGCAAACCTACGACGGCAGTCGAGTTACTTTCAGGGTATTAATTGGAGTGTTAGTTTCTGCTGGCAGAGCTGCAGTTGAGATCATTCTGATCTGTGCAATTGCTGGTATGATCATTGGGCTTGTTGCGCGCTCAGGCTTATCATTTGGACTGGGATTTTTTTTGGTACAGCTTGGCCAATCTAGCCTTATTCTTCTGCTCATTGTTACTGCGCTAGTGTGCATTGTAATGGGCATGGGGCTACCTACGGTGGGAGTTTATTTGCTGCTTGCGTCTCTTGCTGCACCACCATTAGTGGAATTGGGATTGCAGCCAATGGCTGCACATATGTTTGTACTTTATTTTGGCATGCTATCTATGCTGACCCCTCCTGTGGCTATTGCGGCCTTTGTTGCGGCTAACATGGCCAAGGCTCCGACTATGGCGACTGCGGTAGAGGCGGTTCGCATAGCTTGGCCTGCGTACCTAATCCCATTCTTCTTTGCGGCCTCCCCAGCATTGTTGTTCTATGGCTCTGGAGGAATTATTGCGGTGACTGTGGCAAAATCTTTGGTAGGTGTTTACACGATTACTGGAGGCATTGTGGGATTTATGGGCCGGAATCTTCCAGTGCCTGAACGTATTGTAGTAATCAGTGTTGGGTTGGCCATTCTATGTCCACTGGAGGCCTTTTCAAGCGCCGCATGGCTTAATGCAATTGGTCTTGCAGCTTTGCTTGGCTTTTTCGTTTTGCAAAAAATACGTAGTACAGCTTAGGCCTAGTTTATTACTAGGTTAGGTTTTTACTACTTCATAATACTAATAAGAGCCAGCTGGATCAGTAGCCTATAAAATTGAGAAAATAGTCAGCTTCTTTTGAGATCGCCTTATTTATTTGAGCTACCTCTAATTTGACTAATTTAGCCAATACCTAGCTAAAATAGATGAGTGAAAGTTTAGGCTGAGCGTATGAAATTAAAATCAAAAACTGCATCGATTATCCTCCTGATTGCTTTCGCCACATGTTTAGGATCGGTCTTTATGTTCTCTGTGGTCGCGCTGAACGGCTTTAGCCCGATGGCTGTAGGGTCTCTCAGGGTTATTTTCGCTAGTGTATTTTTGCTAGTTGCGTTGAAAGCATTTGATCAATCTTTGGTGAAATCATTGTCACATTGGAAGTTTGTTACTATTTATGGAACAGCCTTCTCAACGCTCCCATTTTTGGCTCTGCCCTGGGCATTACAATTTGTGAGCTCATCGGCTGCCGCTATTTCATTTGCTTCAATCCCTTTGTGGGTATTGGTCCTTTCTCGTATTTTTTTAAAAATACCGATCACTCCACTTAAATGGGTTGGATTTGCGATTGGAAGTATCGGACTAATTTTTCTGGCAGGTAATGGAACAGATTCAATTAATTCAGATACAAATTTTTCTGGTACATTATCACTACTTCCCTACTTAGTACTACTATTAGCTGCTCTTGGAATTGCGGCTGGTGGCGTTCAGCTTCAGACTGCTCCCAGCATTTCACCACTTTCGTTGATTGCGTCGGCATTTCTTGCTGGCAACATTATTGCGGTGCCGGTATTTCTCACTTCACTTCCAGAACATTGGCCACCTGTGACAAGCGTTCTCAGTGTTTTATGGCTTGGTATTATAGCTACTGGCCTTGCGACAGTCATCAGGGGAGTTCTTATCAAAAGGGAAGGTATTTTGTTCACGTCAACCAACAGCTATATTGTACCAATATTTGCGAGTATTTTGGGGGCTGCATTTCTTGGGGAAACGATCACAATATATCACGGCTTTGCCTACTTAATGGTTGTATTAAGATTGCTTATTTCTAGAAAATGAACTTTACGTAATTGGCTAAAATGAGCCTTTATTTTTCGAGGGCTTTTACTGGGTTAAGTTTAAAACAAGTATATCTATTAAGGAATCTGTTTTCTGGTAATGGCCCAAAATTTATCAAGGCTGTATAGAGTTTGGATGCCACCCCAATGATATTGAAATATTTTGAGTAGTTTCAATTAGCTGCTCTACTAAAATATCTAACTTAGTAATGTTTTGTAAAATTGATTTTTTAGTTACAAAGCAGACGCATGCCACCACGTTGTTGTCACGATTGAAAATAGGTGCAGCTATAGACCCGCTAAATACCTGAACGTCTCCAATTGTACATGCGTAACCATCATTTCTAATTTTTTTAAGACGTTTCAGCAGGGATTTGGCATCTATTTCAGTAGTTTTTGTGAGCTTAGTTAGATCGCCAGAAATGTAATCTTCGATGAATTGGTTGGGAGCGTAAGCAAGTAAAACCTGCCCTTTTGATCCTGCATGAAGTGGAAAATGATAGCCAACTGCAGCGCGGGTAACTGAATTTTCGGAATGTGAGTTATAAAGAACCGTTGCTTGCTTTTTGCTTCGTTCAACTAATTGAACTGTAATTGATGAATTTAATGAGGCTCTGTCTAGATAGGGCCGAGCTGGTTCTAGTACAGGATGGATCGCAAGGTAAGTGGAGCCAATAAACCATGCTCTTGGACCTACCCTATATCGATTCGTTTCTGGATCTTTTGATAAGAAGCCGTCCTGCTCGAGTTGCTGCAAGGTACGGTGAAGTGTTGCCCACGAAATTTTTAGGCCCTCACAAATATCAACGGCGCGACCAGAATGTTCGGCAATATATTCCAAGACGTGCAATGCTCTATTCAAGCTTTTCAATTGCGTCTTAGTTTTTAAGGGTTCTTCATTTTGCTGCATTTTTTTTGTATCATCTTCCTTTGTTAAACCATTCATTCAGTTAAGTTACTGGTGACGGCTCTAACACCTTTCGCAGGGTATTTTTTGTTTGATCGGACCTCCGTCATAGTATTGTAATAAATAGTAGGACCATCAAATTTCTGTGGTTTTTTCAACACCGATTTGGTTGTATTTAGAGATAAAGTGTCACCCGACTAGTTTGACCAATAAGGGACGCGCGTTCTTCCTAAGGCTTCCTTTTTTGGTCACCTAAATATTCTGATTATCTACTTATATTACTGCCACAGTTCACTACATAATGCCGATCAACTACAGTATTTCGGCGTAGTTTCAAGGAAAAACACTATTTTTATAATCGCGAGGTTAGAACTTTTTATCAGTATCCGTGCACAGAAATTATGTTTTTCGTTAAGGTTTCAACAGACGAAACCAATACAATGACGTGGGTTTGATTATTAAAATTGATTGACAGCATAATTTCCCCAAGCTAGATTTTATGGATATTATATTCACTATGCGGATATTTACATATTCTTGTTGGAGTGGCAGTAAATGAGTTTGAGGATAGCAATAGACACTGGCGGCACTTTTACGGACGTCGTGGCTATAGATGAAGACACGGGCAAACAATTTGTAATTAAAACTCCTAGCACACCGAGTGATCCCAGCATTGGGCTATTAGACGGTGTGGATAAGGCCATCAAAGCCGCAGGAGTGTCAGGCGCGGATATTTCGGTGCTCTTGCATGGGTCTACCACGGCAACGAATGCTGTTTTGGAGCATAAATTTGAAGGCTTGGGGTTGATTGTCACCAAGGGCTTTCGACATCTAATTGAAATTGCTCGTCAGTCGGTACCGGATGGCTACGGCAATTCGTTGTTTTGGGTGAAGCCGCCACGGTTGGTTCCACTTCATCTAGTTCGCGAAGCCCCTGGTCGGTTGGATCATACTGGCGCAGAGTTAGAGGGTCTTGACGAGAGCGCTACGCTTGAGGCTGTAACTGCGCTTGTGGAGCAAGGTGTAAAATGCATTGGAATTTGCTTGCTCCATTCTTACGCAAGCAATCTCCACGAGGAGCGTGTCGGGGCTTTAATCGCCAGCCATTTTCCAGACGTTTATGTTTCTATATCGTCTCGGGTTTTACCTGAATACCGTGAATATGAACGCGCGATGACGACGTTAATAGATGTGATGGTTAAACCATATAGTAAAACTTATTTAACGCGTGCGGGGAATGCGGTCCGTGAAAAAGCGGGCGATATCCCGTTCTTAATCATGCAATCTAACGGTGGCGTTGTCCGACACGAAACTGCAGGTGAAAAGCCAGTGACCATGTTGTTGTCAGGCCCAGCTGGCGGTGTTCTTGGGGCAGTGCATTTAGCAGGACTGGCTGGGTACAAAGATATTTTGACATTGGATGTAGGGGGGACGTCGACCGACATGTCTCTAGTCTCAGATCTGAAACCGCAAATGACCAGCCAATCTATGATTGAGCATTACCCTGTTAAAACGCCTATGCTTGATATTGTTACGGTTGGAACCGGTGGTGGCTCGTTAGCGTGGATTGATGACTATGAAAGCCTAAAAGTTGGACCGCGTAGTTCTGGGGCGGTCCCGGGGCCTATTTGTTATCGTCGCGGTGGTGAGAAGCCCACGGTAACTGACGCAGCTGCTATTCTAGGCCGTTTACCCAAAGCCCTCGTAGGTGGCGAACTTGAACTCGATATCGATGCCGCATCTAAAGCATATGATACGCTTGGCGAGGTGTTCGATATGGCACCGGAGGAGGTGGCTGCAGGCGTAATGGAAATTGCGACAGCCAATATGGTGAACGGAATCCGGCAGGTTACTACAACGCGAGGCAAAGATCCTAGCTCGTACGCACTTGTTTCATTTGGGGGGGCTGGGGGTTTGTTTGCTCCTGATGTTGCAGAATTTCTTGATGTAGTGACGGTAATTTCCCCCCCCAACCCTGGAAATCTTTCAGCATTTGGATTGCATGTTTGTGACGTAAAGCAAGACTATATTCGGACTATAGTGCGCCAGCAGTCGACGGCCTCTTTCAAGGAAATAGAAAGTGCTTGGCTTAAAATAGAGGTGACAGGTCGCAATGATCTTCTAGCTGAAGGCGTTGCCAACGAAAGTGTCAAACTCGCACGTTCGGCCGACTTGCGTTACGTCGGTGAAGGGCATGAAGTTATAGTTTCTGTACCAGACGGTTTAGTTGGCGATGCTGCCATTCAGCATATCTGGGACGAGTTCCATTTAGTACACTTTGAAACGTTTGGTTTTGATTATCGAGATGAGCAGGACGTCGAGCTGGTAAATTTGAGAATTCAAGCTGTTGGGGAGGCCAGCCGCCCTGTAACCGAAGAGCATGTACAATCAGAAAAATATGCCGCGCCAGTGTCGCAACGTGACATCTATTGGCGTGGCTACGGCTGGGTCAAATGTGATATTTATGACCGGACACTGCTCGCGCGAAATCAAAAAATCAAGGGGCCTACAATTATAGAGGAATATGGCTCAACAGTAGTAGTTCCGCAGAATTGGACAGTGCATACTGACAAATTTGGAAACTTAATTTTGGAGAAAAATAATGCTAGATAGTTCTTTGAAAATTAAACTTGGTCCTGTTGAGCTTGAAGTAATTACGGGATCCATTCGATCCACTGAGTTGGAAATTGAAGCAGCTGTTGAACGCACGTCACGATCACCGATGATCCGCGACCAGCATGACTACCGAGTAGCGTTGTTTGACGCTATGGGAAGGAAATTGACTGGACGTTCTTACTCTGCGCTGGTGGAGCCTGTCTTTGAGTATTTTGATGCAGGTGACATCCACCCTGGTGATGTGTTCTTCTGGAATGATCCATATAATTCGAGTGGTGGGATCGGCCATGTCCCTGACCTTTGTACGACTGTGCCAATATTTAATGATGGCAAACTGATTGGTTTTTCGCAAGTTTTTGGTCATCACGATGACGTTGGTGGTTCGGTTCCCGGCAGTCTGCCGGTGAACGTCCGGGATCAGTGGGCGGAAGGGTTAGTGATTCCGCCGATGAAACTCTACGATAAAGGTGTTTTAAATCAAGCCGCTTATAATATTGTATTTAGGAATTCGCGTTTGGGGGAGCATCTGCGCGGAGATGTTGATGCGGAGATTGGGGCGGCCAAACTGGGATCGCGGCGTATTGTTGCGTTAGCAAAGCGATATGGCAATGACATGTTGGAATCCGCATTTCAGGCAATGATCACTAATTGTGCTGATATTCTGCGGCGGGAATTGCTGCCAAACATCAAAGATGGTGTTTATACGTGGGAGGATTATGTTGAATTCGACGGAGTCGAACGCGATCATCCACCACATGCCTTTCGATTGACGATGACCAAGAATGCTAAGGGCATTCATGTTGATATGAATGGTACAGACCCTGAAGCAGCAGGTCCAATTAACTGGCCGCTAGACTATTCTGATGGTAAGTTTCTTCGTAAATTCATGGCGCCCGTGCTGCGATCCATGGCAGCTTCACCTGAACGTGCAGCACAGATCGACATCAATGAGGGCGCACTTGATATTCTGACTGTGACTTTTCCCGAAAAAGGCACGTTAATCACACCTACATTCGGCAAACCAACTGGAATGAGATTCTTTTTGTTTTTGCGGGTTCTTGGCGCTTTCGCTGGCGTTTTGGCTAAAGCAACTAAGGGCCATATTCCAGCAGATCATGAGACCATTCGTATTTGGGGTATGCATGGTGGAAAAACGCAAAAAGATTTCTTTTTGTTCAGGGAAGTTCTTGGTGGGGGTGCGCCGGGACGGCCTTGGGCAGACGGCAGTGATGTAGTTCACATAGTGCCTAACTCGCGCAACCTACCGGTAGAGTTTTCTGAAACTCGATTTCCAATTAGGATTGAACAACTTGGCCTGGCGCAGGATTCAGCTGGCGCTGGATTTCGTCGGGGTGGTTTTGGTTACGACAAACGGGTTCGCAGCCTGAATAATTCAACAATAATTTCAAATGCTGATCGTTCAGAACTTTCCTGTGTTGGCATCAATGGCGGTAAAGCAAGTGACGTGTATAAGGCGTCGGTTGAGCGTTCAGACGGTAGTAAACAGCAGATCTCGGGAATGTCTGATAATGTTATTGTCGAGGCAGGTGAAATCGTTCGTATAGTTACTACTGGTGGCGGTGGTTGGGGTGATCCACTGAAACGCGAAGCCGACATGGTTGCCTATGATGTGACAACGGGCCTGGTGTCAGAGGATGCTGCCAGCGCAGATTATGGTGTCGTTGTCAAAAAAGATGGGTACGTTTTTGACGTCGACAAAGAAGCAACAAAGGCCCTTCGTACAAAAATTCTGAGTACACGTGGTCCATTGCCGTTGTATGATCGTGGCCCTGGATTTGCCGCCTACAAGAAAAGTGGCGCGATAACCTACCCTGAGGGCTGGAGCGATCCTGATGAGGGCTGGTTGGCATTTCCAAGCAAAAGTTACCCAAAATGATGAAATTTGTGGTCCCACTCCCGGCTACATTAAACTGATGGCGAACTTTGCCATCTGCGGGCCGCCCCTAGCGGCTCGCTTTTTTTTCTAGCAGAAGACCAGATTTGGAGAATGAAATGACTGCTGAAGTTAGAATGGAACGGATGACCCAGAATGAGGTAGGGGAGGCGATCAGCCAAGATCGACTTGTGATTATTCCGACTGGTGCAACGGAGGCGCATGGCCCGCACATGCCCACTGATACAGATACGCATCAAGCGGGACATATCGCGTTGTTGTTGGCTAAGCGTATAGGCGCGGTGGTGGCACCTACCATAAATTACGGAATATCGAAAACATTTGAAAATTTCCCTGGCACAATTTCATTATCGATCCCTTTGTATCAAGATTTGGTATATGAGGTGGGATCTGCTTTGGTAAAATCTGGCTTTAGAAAAATTTTGATACTAAATGGGAATAGACCAAATGGCACAGCTAATGACGCTGTTGCACGGCGTTTGCAGGATGATTTGGATGAGGAAAAAAGTTTTGTAGTCACCGCGCTTAGCTATTGGGAACCTGGTGCCCTTGCTGTGCATGCTTTGCGCAAGTCAGAGGTCGGGGGTATGGGCCATGCTGGCGAATACGAGACTTCGTTTCAATTAGCGGTCCGCCCTGAATTGGTTCATATGGACCGCTTAAAAGGTGTTTATGCGCCACTGGTCGGTTGGGATCTGGTTGCACCGATGGTGCCAGTTCGAACTTATGGCCGCCGCCCACGCCCTGCAAAAGGTCATGCGGCGATTTTTGGCAACCCACATGTAGCAAGCGCAGAATCTGGTAAAGCGTTTATTAAGGTTACAGTGGATGCTTTAGAAGAACTGATGAATAATATTCAGCCATCTTACGAAGAACGCAATTCAGGTCAGAAAAAATAAGGGTGTGTTTGGGCGAATGGAAAACCTGTTTAATCCAACTTTGGATCGTAACTTGTTAGGGGCTCTGAGCTTGGGTTCTGAAAAATGAGCTTGGAAGCTACAGAAGCCAGTGATGAAATTTGGCAGCTTAGTGCGGCAGAAGTTATTGATTTTCTTGGTAAAGGTGCGCTGTCACCGGTAGACTTGCTGGAATGTTTAGAGCGGAGGGTTACAGAAGTGAACCCCATCGTAAACGCATTACCTACTCTGTGTTTTGATCGCGCCTACGATCGTGCAAAAAAGATGGATTTAACGGATCAGGCGTTTCACAGCCCGCTAGCGGGGTTACCCGTTGTGATAAAGGACTCCATTCCGGTTCAAGGGGTACGTACAACTTATGGATCATGGGTGTTTAGAGATTATGTGCCTGAACAATCAGACGCGGTTGTACTCAAAATTGAAAGCAATGGTGGGTTGGTTTATGCAAAGTCAAACACGCCAGAGTTTGAGGCGGGAGCCAACACGTATAACAAGGTTTTTGGTGCTACCCGAAATCCCTGGAATACGTCTATGTCAGCGGGAGGTTCGTCAGGTGGCGCGGCGGTTTCTGTTGCAACG
>Ga0115004_10004646_pt1 | contig 10924 bp, 10 predicted proteins | sample ArcticOcean_MG_C_10_FD_88737 | JGI IMG/M metagenome (GOLD analysis project Ga0115004, IMG submission 88737) | Marine microbial communities from western Arctic Ocean - ArcticOcean_MG_CB11_90 | ecosystem: Environmental > Aquatic > Marine > Oceanic | place: Arctic Ocean: Canada Basin | collected... | reverse complement strand
TATTTTTAGTTTAGTCGATAAAAAATTTAACTCCTATGGATCTGGTGGCATGCTAACTAAACTTGAGGCAGCTAAAATTTGTATGAATTCAGGTTGTAATATGTTGATCGCAAATGGTAATAATTTTAATCCTATTAAGCAAATTATAAAAAAAAAATTATTTACTTGGTTTGTGCCAAAAATCTCTAATTTAGATGCGAGAAAAAAATGGATAATAAGTTCTCTGTCTTCATCGGCAAAAATTTATATTGATCAAGGCGCATCTAAAGCCTTAAAGTCAGGTAAAAGTCTACTGCCCGCTGGTATCATTAAGGTTTCGGGCACTTTTAAAAAGGGTGATAATATATTAATTGTAGATAATAATAATGTTGATATCGCTAGAGCTTTATCTTCTTTCACCTCTGGTGAAATTAATAAAATTAAAGGTTTGCAGAGTGACCAGATAGAAAATATTCTTGGTTATTCTAGCAAGTCAGAAATAGTCCATAAAGACGATATGGTTATATTATGAAAAAATTAATACAAATTGGGAAAAATGCTAGAAAAGCTTTTGCACATCTTAATAATTTAGCCCCAAAAAAAATAAATATAACTCTTAATACCTACAATCAGCTCTTGTTAAGGAATAAAAAACAGATTCTTAGAGAAAATTTAAAAGATATAAAATTTTCAACAAGAAAGCATTTGGCTGACAGACTTATATTGAATGAAAAAAGAATTGATGGAATGAGAAACTCTATAAATGAAATTATTAAATTTCAAAATCCACTTAATAAAACCTTGGAAAACTGGAGAAGACCTAGCGGACTTAAAATAAAGAAAGTTACAACTCCTATAGGGGTAATAGGAATTATTTATGAAAGCCGACCGAATGTAACAGCCGATGTGTCTGCTTTAAGTCTTAAATCTGGTAATTGCGCTATACTAAGAGGTGGATCAGAGGCTTTTAATTCCAATAAAATATTAGCAGATATATTTAGAGATTCTTTAAGTAAAAATAAAATTGACAAAAATTGTGTTCAATTTATTGAAGATAAAAACAGAAATATTGTAAATTTCATGCTTTCTAACATGTCGGAATATATTGATGTGATTGTGCCACGAGGCGGAAAAGGACTTGTAAAAAAAGTTCAACAACTTTCCAGAATTCATGTAATTGGACACCTCGAAGGATTATGTCATATCTATGTAGATAAAGATGCCGACATAAATATGGCTGTAAAAATAGTTGCAAACGCTAAAATGCGAAGAACAAGTGTATGCGGTGCAGTAGAAACACTATTAATTGACTCGAGGTCATTAAAAAAACATGCTGAGCCAATTATAGAAAAGCTAGAGTCTCTAGGGTGTAAAATTATTGTAGATAAGAAGATTAATAAAATATTTAAAAATAAATTTAAACTGGCGAAAGAAATCGATTGGAATACTGAATACTTAGACGCAAAAATTTCAATTAAATCAGTAAATGGAGTACACGAAGCTAAACAACATGTGCTAAAATATGGAACAATGCATACTGACAGTATAATTACAAATAATTTTAAAACAGCACAACTTTTTTTAGATGGTGTAAATAGTTCAATTGCCATGCATAATGTTTCGACACAGTTTGCTGATGGAGGTGAGTTTGGGTTTGGTGGTGAGATAGGTATTTCAACAAATAAGTTACCTCCTCGAGGACCAGTTGGTATAAATCAACTAACTTCATATAAATATATTGTTTCAGGTAAAGGAACTATCAGGTCTTAATCAATTATGATTGGATCTAGTAAAAAAAAAATTGGCATTTTCGGAGGAAGCTTTGACCCACCTCATCAAGGTCATTTAAAAATATCAAAAATAGCAATAAATAAGTTATCTTTAAATGAACTTTACTGGTGTGTAACAAAAAAAAATCCTTTCAAAAATAAAACTTTTTATTCACTTACGCAGCGAATTAGAAAGAGTAAATTACTGACAGCTAAAGTTATAAAAATAAAAATTAAGAATTTTGAAAATAAAATAAAATCAAATAGTACAATAGATTTAATTAAGTACTTAATTAAAAAAAATAAAAAAAATAAATTTTTTTTAATAATTGGTTCTGATAACCTTATCAGTTTACACAAGTGGAAAAATTGGAAACTGTTAACAAAACTAGTAAAAATAGTAGTATTCTCTAGAAAGGACTATGATATTAAAGCTAGAAAATCTGTTACAATCCGAAAAGTGAAAACTATTATATTTATTAAAAATAAACCAATAAATATTTCTTCGACTCAAATTAGAAAAAAATTAATATAAGCTTAATGAAAATATCAGATATTAAAAAAAAAATTGAAATTATTCTAGATAATAATAAGGCTAAAAATATAGTGTCGATAGATCTAAAAAAAAAATCTTTTATTGCAGATTATATGATTATTGCTTCTGGTACGTCTTCAAGGCACCTACAGTCACTATCGGAGAATCTAGTTTCAGAGTTAAAAAAGATGGGCATAAACAACTGCAGGATCGAAGGTAAAGAAAGTGCTGACTGGAAGCTAGTGGATGCTATTGATATAATAGTTCATATTTTTAATCCAGATAAAAGAGAATTTTACGATCTTGAAAAAATGTGGTCAGAACCAATTCCAAAAGAAAAATTGTCAATATGAAAAAAATATATTCTTTAATTACATTCTTGTTTTTGATTTTTTTTTTAAATATTAATTATCTATACTCAAAAAATTCAAATGAACTTTATGAAAAGATAGATTTATTTGGTGAAGTTTTAGAAACTATAAAAAAGGAATATGTAGATGAAGTTGATCAAGCAGAAATTATGGACTCTGCAATTAATGGACTTCTTCAATCTTTAGATCCTTATTCTGCTTATATGAGTCCAAAATCATTTGATGGGATGCGAACTGATACAAAGGGTGAATTTGGTGGTCTAGGAATAGAGATAGGAATGGAGTCCGGGGTAGTCAAAGTAATTTCTCCAATTGATGATACTCCGGCTGCAAATGCTGGAATTAAAGCTGGTGATTATATTGTTAGAATTAACGGTAAACAGGTGCAGGGGAAATCGCTAACTGAAGCTGTGGATCTAATGCGAGGACCTGTAGGAACAGATATAAAATTAACAGTAAGAAGAAAAAACGAAAAGAAAGCTCTAGAATTTTCAGTTACAAGAGCTGTTATAGAAGTTAAGTCAGTTGAGGCCAAAATAATTGGTGATAAAAAAGAAATTGGATACTTAAGATTAAAATCTTTTAATGCAAACAGCGATGAACAATTATTTAAAAATATAAAAAAATTTGAAAAAAATAATAAATTAGTTGGCTACATTTTAGATCTAAGAAATAATCCAGGGGGATTACTAAATCAAGCAATAAGTGTCACTGATTTTTTCCTAAATGACGGAGAAATAGTTTCCACAAAAGGAAGAAAAATTAGTGAAACAAGAAGATTTTTTTCAAAAAAAGGTGACGGTATTAATGGCAAACCTTTAATAGTTCTTATCAATATTGGTTCTGCCTCAGCTGCAGAAATTGTGTCTGGTGCTTTAAAAGATCATAAAAGAGCAATAATTTTAGGAGAACGCTCTTACGGAAAAGGTTCTGTCCAATCCATTATTCCTCTTAAAAATGGAGGGGGGCTAAGATTGACAATATCAAAATATTATTTACCATCAGGTAAATCAATTTCGGAGGTTGGTGTTTTACCAGACATTTTTGTAGAAGAAATTGAAAAGAAGTTCAAAATCAATACGGATACTGACAATCAATTAAGGTATGCGGTCAATTTACTTAAGTCGTAGAGTAATGAAGCATAAAGAACTTCCACTCAGAAAAGGGGTCGGTATCGTCGTTCTTAATTTAGAAAATAAAGTTTTCGTTGGTAAGCGAAAAGATAACCCATTTGATAAATGGCAAATGCCTCAAGGAGGCGTAGACCTAAATGAACCTCTAATCAAAGCAATGAGAAGAGAACTGCTCGAAGAAACCAGTATAACAAATATAAAAATCTTAGAAGAATTCGATCAATGGCTAGAGTATGAACTGCCTGAAAATTTGGTGGGTAAAATATGGAATGGTAAGTATAGAGGACAAAGACAAAAATGGTTTGTGGTAAGGTTTTTAGGAAGCGACAATGAAATTGATATAAATACTAAATATCCAGAATTTATAGAATGGCAGTGGATTGATATAAAAAAGCTACCAAACCTTATAGTGCTTTTTAAGAAACATGTTTACGAAGAAATAACAAAAAAACTAAAAAAATATATTAATTAATTTCTTGAAGAGTATCAATTTTATAGCTTAAAATGTATCTTTCTTTGTCCTTGATCTCAGAACTTAGTAAAAGAGCTTTGGAGTCCTCAATCATTTTTTCTATATTATCTTTAGCAAGATTTTTAACCTGAATCACAGACGAAGAAAGAATTAAAAGTTTGTTGTTGAAAAACTCTACGGTACCATCTTCTATGTAAAATTTTTCTACTTTATTATTAGACTCAACTTCAATAAAACCTGGTCTTAAAAAAGTTATCAATGAAATATGATCTTTTAAGATTGTCATTGCTCCTTCGTAGGCTGGTATAACTATCTCTCTGACTTGAGAGTTAAATAGTGTTTGGTCAGGGCTTATTATTTCTAAATTAAAATTTTCAGACATTTCTACTTAGCGTCTTTTTCCATTTTTTCTGCTTTTTCAACTGCTTCTTCAATTCCACCAACCATATAAAATGCCGATTCTGGCAGATGGTCATAATCTCCTTTGCATATAGCTGCAAATCCTTTAATTGTTGAGTCTAAATCAACTAGTTTCCCGGGAGAACCCGTAAACACTTCTGCAACAAAGAACGGCTGAGATAAAAATCTCATAATTCTTCTAGCTCTTGCAACAGTAAGTTTGTCTTCCTCGGATAACTCATCCATACCTAAAATTGCTATAATATCTTGCAAAGATTTATAAGCTTGGAGTATTTCTTGCACTTCCCTAGCAACTTTGTAGTGTTCCTCACCTACAATTCTTGGGTCTAATATTCTTGACGTTGAGTCTAAAGGATCTACTGCTGGATAGATTCCTAATTCTGCAATTTGTCTTGAAAGTACGGTTGTGGCATCCAAATGCGCAAAAGATGTTGCGGGCGCCGGGTCAGTTAAATCATCCGCTGGAACATAAATAGCTTGTACTGATGTTATTGAACCTTTCCCAGTAGATGTAATTCTTTCTTGTAAATTACCCATGTCTGTAGCTAAAGTTGGTTGGTACCCTACAGCTGAAGGTATTCTACCTAGTAAGGCTGAAACCTCTGAGCCAGCTTGTGTAAATCTAAAAATGTTATCTATGAAAAACAGAACGTCTTGTCCTTCTTGATCTCGAAAATACTCAGCCACAGTTAACCCTGTTAATGCTACTCTAGCACGAGCCCCTGGCGGTTCATTCATTTGTCCATAAACTAAGGCTGCTTTAGAACCGGGTCCGTCTGGTTTTATTACGCCAGACTCTATCATTTCATGATAAAGATCATTTCCTTCTCTTGTTCTTTCTCCAACACCAGCAAAAACAGAAAATCCACCATGGGCTTTTGCAATATTGTTTATCAACTCCATGATTGTAACTGTTTTTCCAACTCCCGCTCCTCCAAATAGACCTACTTTCCCACCTTTGGCGTACGGAGCTAATAAGTCTATTACTTTAATTCCCGTAACTAACATTTCTGTTTCAGTAGATTGGTCCGTAAATTTAGGTGCCTGTCTGTGAATAGGCCACTTTTCTTTTGTTTTAACTTCTCCTTTTTCATCAATAGGTTCACCTATAACATTGATTATTCTTCCTAATGTTTCTGGTCCAACTGGAATACTTATAGGAGAACCAGTGTTAATAACGGCATCTCCTCTTTTTAACCCTTCGGTAGAATCCATTGCTATAGTTCTAACACTACCTTCACCCAAATGCTGAGCAACTTCGAGGATCAATTTATTTCCTTGATTATTCACTTGAAGAGCAGTGTAAATTTCTGGCAAATCTCCCTCAAAACTTACATCTATTACAGCTCCGATAATTTGAGTAATTTTTCCTGGTTTGCTCATAATTATAAACTCTCCGCTCCAGATATTATTTCAATTAGCTCTTTAGTAATAGCTGCTTGCCTGCTTCTATTATAAACTATTGTTAGGCTCTTAACTAAATCACCTGCATTTCTTGTTGCGTTATCCATTGCTGTCATTCTTGATCCTTGTTCGCTAGCTGAATTTTCTAGAAAAGCTTTAAATACTTGTGTTGAAATATTTTTTGGAAGTAGATCGTCTAATATTTCATCTTCATCTGGTTCAAACTCATAAAAAGTTTCACTTGATGTTTTAGAATCTTCTTTTTTTTCAGCAGGAATTATCTGCTCGGCTTGGGGTATTTGAGTAATAACGTTCTTAAAATTATTATAAAATAATACACATTTATCAAACTCATTCTTTTCAAATAAATCTAAAATTATTTTGCCCACTTCATCGGCTTCATTAAATGAAATTTTTTTTCTATCTTTAAAGCTTAGTTTTTGAATTATAAATTTACCATATTCTCTTTTAAGTTGATCGTTCCCTTTCGAGCCTACGGTAATTATTTTTAAAGTTTTTCCTTCTTTCAATATTTTTAAAAAATAATTTTTGGCTAGTCTGCAAATATTAGAATTAAATCCTCCACACAGTCCTTTGTCTGATGTCATAACTACGCATAAATGTGCTTGTTCTTTGCCGGTACCTACTAATAATTTCGGTGCGTTTGCCGGATCACTAATTGACCTGGTTAAATTTAAAATAATATTTTGCATTTTCTCACTATAAGGCCTACCTCTTTCGGCACTCTCCTGTGCTTTTCTTAGTTTTGCTGCAGCAACCATTTTCATAGCTTTAGTAATTTTTTGTGTAGACTTTACACTTACAATTCTTTTTCTTAAGTCGTCTAAACTTGCCATTATTTTTTACTTTTTTTGTATTCTTGGATTATTTGCACTAAAGAGTCTTCTACTTCTTTTTCTAGCTTTCCAGTAGTTTGGATTGTGCTTATAATTTCATTTTTTTCATTTTTAATCTTCTCTAAAATTTCTGTTTCAAATTTTTTAATTTCAGTTAGCTCTACATCATCAAGATACCCTCTCACTCCTGTAAAAACTGAAATAACTTGTTCGGCGACAGTTAATGGAGAATATTGATTTTGTTTTAGAAGCTCGGTTAATTTAGCGCCTCTATTCAAGAGTTTTTGCGTAGCAGCATCTAAATCAGATCCAAATTGAGCAAAAGCAGCCATTTCCCTATATTGGGCAAGCTCTAGTTTGATCGAGCCTGCAACTTTTTTCATAGCTTTAGTTTGTGCTGCTGAACCCACTCTTGAAACTGATAACCCTACGTTTACAGCTGGTCTAATTCCTTGGTTAAATAGTTGTGTTTCTAAAAATATTTGTCCATCTGTAATAGAAATTACATTTGTAGGTATATAAGCTGAAACGTCCCCAGCTTGAGTCTCGATTATAGGTAAAGCGGTTAATGATCCACCACCGTTAGCTTCACTTAACTTTGCAGCTCTTTCTAAAAGTCTGCTGTGTAGATAGAAAACGTCACCAGGGTATGCTTCACGCCCAGGGGGTCTTCTTAATAGTAAAGACATTTGTCTATAAGCTACCGCTTGTTTTGACAAATCGTCATAAATAATTAGTGCGTGCATTCCATTATCTCTAAAATATTCTCCAATAGTACAACCAGTATAAGGGGCTAAAAATTGAAGAGGTGCTGCATCTGAAGCAGTAGCAGCAACTACTGTTGTGTACTTCATAGCACCAGCATCTTCTAGAGTTTTAACTATTTGGGCAACTGTTGATCGCTTTTGTCCTATTGCAACATAGACACAATAAAGTTTTTTCTTTTCATCGTCTGACTCATTGATTGTTTTTTGATTGATAATTGCATCTATAGCAACCGCAGTTTTGCCGGTCTGACGATCACCGATAATTAATTCTCTTTGACCTCTTCCAACTGGTATTAATGTATCAATAGCTTTTAAACCAGTTTGCATTGGCTCACTTACTGATTGCCTTGGAATAATTCCAGGAGCTTTAACTTCTACTCTTTTTCTTTGTATTTTTTCACTAAGATTTCCTTTTCCGTCAATAGGATTACCGAGTCCATCCAAAACTCTCCCTAAAAGTTCTTTGCCAACTGGAGCATCTACAATCGAACCTGTTCTTTTTACTATGCTACCTTCTTTTATTTTTCTGTCATCGCCAAAAATAACTATACCTACATTGTCAGCTTCTAAATTAAGTGCCATACCTTTAGATCCATCTTCAAATTCTACCATTTCTCCAGCTTGAACATTGTCAAGTCCAAAGACTCTTGCTATTCCATCTCCTACAGATAAGACTTTTCCAATTTCTGAGACTTCGGCTTTTTCACCAAAACTTTTTATTTGTTCTTTTAATATTTTGGTAATTTCTGAGGGATTTATTTGCATATTATGCTTCTAACATTGTTTGTTCATATTTTTTTAATTTATTTTTAATAGAAGTATCAACCATTAAACTTCCTATTTGGATTTTTAAACCACCAATTAAATTTTCGTCCACTTTATAGTCCAAGTTGATTACTGTTCTAAGTGCTTGTGAAATTTCTTTGTTTAAATTATTAAGTTCATCACTAGTAAGACTTTTAGAAGAAATTAATGATGCTTTTAATTCACCCCTTTTTTTTGATGCTAATAGTATTAAATTTTTTAAAATAGTATTAAGAAAGAAAATTCTTCTTTTAGTTATTAAAATAGATAGAAAATTTTTTACTATTTTTGATAAATTCATCTCAGATGATATTTTATTTATCACTACTAATTGATTTGATTGAGATTGAGTTGGATTTTTTATAAAGTTTTTTAACTCATCATTTGAGTTGTAAATTACTAAAAGTTCATTAGCATTTTTTTCTACAACAGGTAATTCAGAGTTTTCTTCAGCAAGTTCATATAATGCTAAAGCGTACCTATTAGCTGTTTCTGAAGAAAATGATTTTTTAGAACTCAATTTTTATTACTCCTAAGTTAGAAATTTTGTTAAGAATGAGGTTTCCTACCATAAGGCCAGAGCTCGATCAAGCTGGTATGAACGTTCTAAGCAAAGTTAATTGGATCAACATCAACTGTAAGTTTAATTTTTTTAGATATAGTCAAATTTTGAAGAACTTTAGCCACATTTTTTTGAATTAAATTAGCGTTTTTTGATCTTAATAAAAGTCTAGTTCTATATTTTTTTTTAATTTTAAATATAGGGGAATCTACAGGCCCTAGAACCTCGAGTTGATTTATTGTTGTTAATCTCATCTTAATTTCTTGAGCAGCTCTAAAGCTGTCTTGACTAGAATCTGAAGAAATAATTAAAGAAATAAGTCTTGAAAACGGGGGTAAGTTATTATTTTTTCTAATAATTAATTCATTATTTAAAAATTTTTCAGGATTATTTTCTAAAACATCTTTTAAAGTTTCATTTAAAGGAGTTATAGTTTGATAAATTATTAAAGATTTATTCGAAAATCTGCCTGCTCTTCCGCTTAGTTGATTATATAATTGTATATTTTTTTCAGTTGTTCTTAAATCATAACCCATACCTGAAAAGTCAGCATCAACTACTACAATACAATTTAATTTTGGAAAATTGAATCCTTTTGAAATTAATTGTGTGCCTATAATTATGTCAATTTCATTTTTTTCTATTTTTTTAAGAATAGAATCTGTTTCATTTTTTTTAGATAAAAAATCACTTGAAAATATATTGATATTTTTTTTTGGAAAAATTTTTTTTAATTCCTCATAAATTTTTTCAACTCCAGGACCATACATGCGAAAATCACAATTTTCATTACCAGTATCACAGACTTTGTCTTTTTTAACTTTTTTCCCACAATGGTGACAAATTAGTTTTTTTGTTAATTTATGATAAGTTAAATAAATCGAACAATTTGAACACAAATGTTTAAAACCACATTTTTTACAGATTAAAAATGGAGCATACCCTCTTCTATTTAAAAAAAATAAAACTTGATCCTTTTTTTCTAAAAAGTTTTCAATTAAGTCTAAAGTTTCATCAGCAATAAACTGGTCTTTTTTGAGTGATATTTTTTCTAAATTAATTACTTTTGCTTCTGGTAGCGGGTAATCACTATAACGTTTAGGTAATTTTGTATGATTATATTTTTTGATTTTTACATTATTGTAAGTTTCTAATGAAGGTACAGCAGAAACTAGATGGATAGGAATATTTTCCGTCGAGCATCTTGCTATTGCCATATCACGAGCATGATAGATTATTCCTTCATCTTGTTTGTATGACGAATCATGCTCTTCATCTAAGACTATTATTCCTAATTTTTTAAATGGCAATAATAAAGATGAGCGTGCACCAATTACCAAATTTAAATTACCATCAATAACTGCTTGCCAAATTTTTCTCTTGCTCTTAATTCCTATTTTTGAATGCCAGATTGCAGGTAAAAATCCAAAAAATTCCTCAAATCTATCTTTAAATTGATTTGTTAAAAATATTTCAGGTAATAATATTAGTGCCTGTTTGCCAGAATTTAAGATTTCTTTTACTCTTTCAAAATAAACTAGAGTTTTTCCTGATCCAGTTACACCTTGCAACAAAGATACGTTAAATGTGTTGCCAAATTTTTTTAAAGCTTCAAGGCTTTTTTTTTGATCGCTGTTTAAAATAAATTTATTTATTTTATTTATTTTTTCTTTTTTGTACTCTTCAGTTTTAATTGTATTTTTTTTGTCTCCTAAGCACATTTTAAGAACCTTGCCTCTAGAAACTAGGTTATAAGCAGAAAACCAATTAATAAAGTTAATTAGGCTTTTGTTGATTTTAAACTTATTAATTTTTTTTTTAATTTTTTTAACTTTAAACTCTTTGTTGGAT
>Ga0115004_10004643_pt1 | contig 10929 bp, 4 predicted proteins | sample ArcticOcean_MG_C_10_FD_88737 | JGI IMG/M metagenome (GOLD analysis project Ga0115004, IMG submission 88737) | Marine microbial communities from western Arctic Ocean - ArcticOcean_MG_CB11_90 | ecosystem: Environmental > Aquatic > Marine > Oceanic | place: Arctic Ocean: Canada Basin | collected... | reverse complement strand
TCTCAAACCGTATGGGATTCCAGCACACCATATTTCGGGGCCTAAATATTTCAAAGGTATGAGTTCTGAGGAATGGAACGCTCTTCTTGAAGAAGAGTTGAGTGTTTGTTTTGAAACCCATCGGCCCTCAATGTTTCTGTTCGACGGAGCGTTTCCATATCGGGGAATGCTTCGAGCAATTCAGGGTCGCAATTCCATTCAAAAAATGTGGATGCGACGAGGAACTTTTAGAAAAGGCTCATCGATTCCTGTTGACAGTATCGAATATTTTGATGCAGTCATCCACCCCGAAGACAGCGTCGATACAGTTGTTGAAGACGTGGAACATAACATCGAAGTAATGACCTGCCCACCAATAGTAATGTTGGATTCTGAAGAGCTCCTCTCAAAAGAAAAAGCCCGTTCACGATTAGGCTTGCCTCAAGATGCCATTGTCGTCTATGTCCAGCTCGGTGCTGGTGAGATCAATGACATTGAAAGTGAGATACGTCTTACGCTCGAATGCTTACTCGAAAAGCCAGATGTTTATGTCATTCTGGGAGAGTCACTTATTGGTGAGAGAATCGACGTTGATCTGCCGCGTGTTCAAATCTTACGTGACTATCCCAATTCAATGTACTTCCGTGGATTTGATGCAACAGTTCAGGCAGGTGGCTACAATTCTTTCCACGAAACACGAACTTTTGGCCTGCCCGCATTGTTTTATCCAAATCTGAATACTGGAATGGACGATCAACTCGCTCGTTGCAGGGTTGCTGAAGAAGAAGGCTGGGGGATTGTGATTGAAAAGAGGTCCGGGAGAGATATTTCACAGGGCATTGAAAGACTCTTATCCTTTCCGAAATTTGAAAAAATTAGTACCGCCCCGGGTAGTGTATTTTTAGCAAAAAACTTGGTTGCAAAAATAAATGATTCTTCAGGGATTGAAGAATGAAAGTCCCCTCTAAGGCTTACTGAATGAGGCCCTCTTAACTCAATATTGAGTTCTCAAAATTCTTAACGAGTGATTCATAAACTCCCGACTGCATATAGTTCGTAAAATCTTGCTCTAACATTCCTATTTGGTCTTCAGATTTCATCGGTAATAGGTATTTTCTGAGGTTTTGTACAGTTGTAAGACGGTATTGTGAAGGGATTAACTCAATTGAGCGTGGTAGATAAGTTTCAAGATGGTCCAAGTTATATGTTGAACCTACGAGACGATTGAAAAAGAGATCAACAAAACCCTCTCTTTTCATTTTTGATAATGCCCAGGCGAGAACGTTTTCGTGCGAAATGAAAGGCGACTTTATCTTATAGAGAACCTCTTTCTTTTTGAAATCCTCATATAATTCGGATTCGCTAATGGATCTATCTACCAATGCCATTTCAATTAATTGTTTTCGGAAACATTTCCAGCATAAATCACAACGTTTTGGCCATTCCCCGCGAATACATGAACGAGCCATGCCGCGATATTCAGAACCATGCAAAATTATACTTGTTCCCACTTCACTAACACCTGCCACTGGCAAATAGAGCGGAATTCCACAGGCGGCAAATAGGGGTCCCCAGACCTTGTAGTGCGGCGAAGTTGAATATTCGCGTGCCTTTACATGACCAATTCTATATGCTGATTCCATGATTGTCCCATAACCGATTGAATCAAAATTTAGGTGTGTTGCTAATGCAATTGCCGGAATCCCTGCTGCCAAATCTGTGGGGAAGCCAATCGGATTCCTGATAAATTCAACATCGGTTGTTACTGAGATGTTGGGTATATCTCTCGCTTCCAAAAAGGCCAAGGTTGCTTTGGCTGCAGATTTGTTGTAAAGAGTTGTCTTTGCGCGAACAGGACGATCTAAAAAAACTGGAACGGTTGATTCGGGCATTAATTCTAATGCCGCAGTAGAATCGACTCCTCCTGAAAATGCCAAACCGGGTCGGCTGTTAGATCTAGGAGTATAGGGTAATGAATTTGTAGATGAAAAAGTTGGTTTATATCGCTCAAAAATTTTACAAGCAGTTGCAAATGATTCTGAGACATGCAGGGGTATATTCAATTCCCCTGTCGAAAATGGGTGGGCTGCTAACAAGACAATAAGTGCCAAATGATCTGGGTGTGTTGCATGAAAATTCACATCTTCATCCGAAGCGATTTTGAACGAGAGGTCAGTTTCCATTTTCGCTCCATATACAGAATTCCGCTCTTCTTTTGAAGGTTCCAACTTAATCTGAAGCCTGCGTTCTTCTATTGAAATCATGACTTCCATGTTAGCCCGAGGGATGGCTGAAATTTAACTCCTACTAATGGCACTTCGCGGCAGAATCGAAACGATGATATCAAATGCTTTCCGTGTTAGGGAATAATGTGGCAAAAGATATTCACATCGTGGTCGGTGCTCGCCCGAATCAAATGAAAGCGGCTCCACTTTTGCGTAAGCTTAGGGAATCAGTGGACTTTACACCATTATTGATTGATACCGGGCAGCATTATGATCATGAAATGGCAGGTGTTTTCTTTGAACAATTTGGAATGGGTAAGCCTGATTACTCTTTAGGAGTGGGAAGTGGGAGTCATGGAAAACAAACGGCTCAAATATTATCTGCCTATGAAGAGATATTACTCATATCCCCTCCCGCAGCAGTTATTGTTATCGGCGACGTAAATAGTACCGTCGCTTGTTCATTAGCTGCGACTAAACTTCAAATACCTACAATTCATTTGGAAGCGGGCTTGAGAAGTAATGATCGTACAATGCCCGAAGAATTAAACCGGATTGTCACCGACCATCTTTGCGATATGCTCTGGACACCTTCTCCAGATGGAGATGAGAATTTACGACGAGAAGGGATTTCGCCTGAAAAAATTATTCGGGTTGGAAATATTATGATTGACACGCTCGTGGATATGAAACCATTATTCACAAAAAGAAACATGAAATCCGAACTCGGCCTAACGACTCCACATGTGCTATTAACACTACACCGCCCTTCAAACGTAGATACAAAAGAAACGCTTGAACAGTTGCTATCTCAACTCATTAAAATTGGAGAAACACATTCTCTCGTATGGCCAATGCATCCAAGAACTCGTTCAAGAATTGAAGATTTTGAACTTGAAGAACTTATCAAGAAAGCAAAGATTCACGTCACTGAGCCATTGGGCTACATTGAATTTATGAGTCTTGTATCATCATCAATTGGAGTCATCACAGATAGCGGTGGGATTCAGGAGGAAACAACTTACTTAGGCGTGCCTTGTTTAACGGTTAGACCAAACACTGAGCGTCCAATTACAATCATGGAGGGGACAAATAAATTGATTTCACCTCATGAAATTGTTGAGCACTTTTCATTTATTACTGACTTTGAACCTAAGACCGGTGGAATTGAATTTTGGGACGGAAACACGGCACAACGATGTGTAGAATCACTTTCCATTTTATTGTGAGAGATTTTTATGGTTCGAAAGTTGTTACGTTCCCGTAAAATCTCGAAATTAAAAAAGCAATCCAACTCAATTATTGACATGGCCCTTGACCACCTCGATCGACCAACTGATTTGAAAGATATTTTCCATTTCAATTTAACATGTGATTTTGATACTTTGGTTGGAAATCAAGAAGCAGCATTAATATGCGATAAATATGACTCGATAATCGCAATGGATATCCGCCTTGCTACGCTACGTTTCTTTGGATCTCACAACTCCTCCCATGTATTCCAATGCCTTTCTTACATCCCGGAATTATTGAAGGACCAACGCGCTATTCGTTCATTACACACTTATTTTAATCGCCTCGGACTTCATGATTTCGCTGAAGATTTACTCGGCGATCCAAATTTCAATCTCAAAAGGAAAAACAAAAGAGAACTGATCAAATCCCTTTTCACATCAACCTCCGCCCCAGTATCTAAATCAAAACAGGAATCTCAAGGATTGGTCATCGACAATCTCTTTCCTGAAGACATGATCAACTTGGACTTCAATCATCTTTCTGAAAGAATCGTACGTCATTTATCCCGGGTGACGTTGAGTGAATTTATGAACGATATCCTAGAAGTTTTGAAAACGCCAAAGATTGAAATCAGACGTCGACGCGAAATCTTATACACTAGTGGAGAGTTAATCATTGATCAAAGTATAGAAAATGCACTCTCCCTGTTAAAAGAAACCGAGTTATTTGTTAAAGATGCAAGATTTTCAAGGCGTGTCGCCCAATCTCTTGAAAAATTGCATCGTTCCGAGAAAGCGATTGAAATTCTCAGTTATGCAAGCGATCAAACCAGCCAAAGACTCAGATTAGCAATCGAACAACGCCATCAATGGAAAAAGAATGGCTATGATATTGATTACTTAGAGCCTGTTTCAAATTACTGTCCCATCAAAGATAGGGTGCTTTATCACATCCACGCGAGCCTCAATCACACAACTTCTGGCTATTCGACGCGAACTCACCACATATGCAAGGCCTTGATAGAACAAGGTGTAGATTTGCATGTTAGAACACGATGGGGGTATCCTTGTGATCGTAAGGAAATCGATTTAAAACCCGAAGATGTATTAACCGAAGTTATCGATAACGTGACCTATCTTCACGACCCTATCGAAGAGGGCTTTGGCGCCTATGCTATGGAAGATTATGCACAACGCGCAGCCCATTCCCTGTTAAGAACTGCTCTTGAAATCAAACCCAGTGTGATTCATGCTGCTTCTAATCACTCAGTAGGATTTTCTGCGGCCATGGTCGCCAGAGCATTGGGTATTCCATTCGTTTACGAAATGCGGGGGTTGTGGGCTTTGAGCCGTGCAGCTAAAGACCCAATATATCGCCAGCAAGACCGATTTCAACTTGAAATGGCTTTGGAAAAACATGTAGCCTTGGCTGCAGATCACGTGATTGTCATTACCGATGGATTACGGGCTCAATTAATCGATTGGGGAATCCCGGAAGAAAAAATATCGCTTGCCCCTAACGGCGTTGATACATCCCGCTTCAAGGTTCAGAAGCGTCATCAAAAACTGGAACAAGAACTGATGCTGAACGGAAAGATCGTAATCGGATACGTTGGTTCATTGCTCAAATATGAAGGCCTGGATTATCTTTTGGATGCAGTGGCAACATTTCCCGACCAATTAAAGAAAAATATCGCAGTCCTCATTGTGGGTGATGGTGAACATCGTAAGGTGTTGGAACAGCAAACTAAACACCACCGCCTTGAGCAAATCGTAAAGTTCGTTGGCCGAGTTCCGTTAGAAGAAGTCTCTTCGTATTATTCGTTGATAGATATCTCTCCGTTCCCTCGTATTTCTGCCGAAGTATGTGAGATGATATCTCCACTAAAACCTCTTGAAGCCATGGCAATGGGTTCGGTAGTTTTGGCAAGTAATGTGCGAGCGATAGCAGAACACGTCATTCCTGGCCGAAATGGAATTTTATTTGAAAAAGAGTCCAGTACTGACCTTGCAAGGAAATTGAAACATTTAATCTCTAATCCTGATGAGATTACAGATCTTTCGATACAAGCCCGGGATTGGGTCGAGAATCGACGTAATTGGCCGCTAATCACTTCTTTTATCGAAAATGTCTATGACTATCTACTGAATAAAAAAGACTTAGAACACTGGCAATTGGATGTACTTCCCGCAATATTGCGAGATGGAAGCCTTACGGGGATCCCACTCGAGCCACATGAACTACTGCTCCAGGGTCCCTACATCCCAAATGGCTTGGAAGAAATGAACATTAAATATGAACACTCTAAAAATTGGCGGTTATCCCATGGCGCATTTGAACTTGGGCGTTCTCCATCCGATGAAGAGAGCCTCGCCCATAGGACAGAATGGCTCCCAGAATTACCCGTTCCAACAGTTTGTGTTGGTTCTGAACTCATGAACAAAATATTCCAAGATAAAGTTCTCCCTGAACATTATTTGGAAATGGATGCTTGTAGTTTCTTTATATGTGACCAATTCACTTCAGGAAAGCAGATTACACACGCAATCATGAACTTTTCAGTTTTGATTAGTGAACGAACGGAATATTTGCTCGGCTTTGTCGGGATCATCTCCGAGCAGCAATATATCTCTCCGATTTTTGATTTCATGAAAACTCATGGCGAAGAACATAGATTCCAAAGAAAAGAAAACTGGAGGAGACTAATGTTAACTAACCATCCATTACTTAAGTTGTTGAATAATTCATTTGACCGGTCTCATCTTCGATTCATTGATCCGATGGAATACACAATGATGGTTGATGCCACGAAAGTCAAGAATATTCACTCGTTAGTAAGTCAAATACTTTGTCAAAGAGTCCTTCCGAAAATCATTCTTTTTACCACTGATAGGGGATTACTAAATCATCGAGAAATCATTCTAAATTCTTTCATACTTAATGGGATTAAAGTTCAGTTTCTTGGAACTCACAAGCCTCCAAAAGACGTGTTGATGTTCTCTGATGAGATAAACGAGCATAGCGGTCTGGATTTTTGCCTTACACGACTTTTTAGAGCCCATGATCCTTTGCGCACGCTCGATACCCTTCCATTGCTCCCGCCTGCCAGAATTAATCTCCGTGTATTGGTCATAGGCCATGATTTAAAGTTCATAAGGAATATTTACAACATTTGGGATTCGTGGGGTATCGAGGTGACCTTACTCCAATCCCGAAATCACAATTGTGATTTGAGCATTAGTGATCAGGAATTGATAGCATTAGTCGCTAATCACGATGTTATTTTTTGTGAATGGGCACTCGGAAATGTGATGAAAATGGCCTCGATAAGAGGAGTTCGACCGCTCTTCATTCGCTACCATTTGCAGGAGAGAAACACAGATTATCTTCTTAAGACTGAATTGAATGAAAATGATAGAATTTCTTTTGTTTCATCACATACACGTGAAGATGAGTCCAGACTTGACTCACAAACCGACATTATCGTTACACCAAATGCCGTAGATTGTTTGGAGTTAAACATTGAGCGCTCGAATCCAAACTCCCTTGGGTTGATGGGAATCACTCCACAACGTAAAAGAATTGATTTTGCACTTGAAGCAATTAAACAACTGCATGAACAAAAAATTACGCACAAACTCATAATAAAAGGTAAGTTGCCAAAAGACTTCCCATGGATGAAACACCGCGTGACGGAAAATAAGTGGTATCAAGCTAATTATGAAGGTTATCAAGATTTATTTGCCCGTTCCCAGATTGTTCAAGAAGGGTTTACTCCTGATATAGGAACATTCTTCGCTTCTATATCGTCGCTGTTTTCAGTTTCAGCTTTTGAATCATTTCATCTTGCTCCTGTTGAAGCCGCTGCAGCGCGAGCCGGTGTTTTGATGTTGCCTTGGGTAGGCGCAGAACAAATTCATAAATCTAATTGGATTTGTACATCTATTGAAGAGATGGTTATGAAATACCAACAGTCAATCGCCACCGGTCTTGGTTATGAGACTGGAGAGGAAAATCGTCAATTTGTCATGGAGAATTATGAACTAAGGAGTGTGGCGTTCAGATTATATGTTGAGATGACGAGAAATGTCGTAGACAGAAGAGATAGTTCAGTCCCTTCCGTCAAACCCGCTCACGTTTTCCGTAATCTCATGCCACGGATTGTTGAACCTGGTAAACAAATGTATATCCGAAGTCTAACACATGAAGAAAACTCTCTCCCGATGAAGGTCGATGGGGAATTACGACTCATTGGAAAAGAATCTCAAAAAGCCATTATTCTCTCCGCTCATATGGATTTGAACCTCATTGACGGTTCATCAATTTGGTATGTATCTATGGCTTCAATGCTTGCATTAACCGGTGCACATGTTGTTTGTCCAATTTCAAGTAACGCGCTATATTCGCCGATAGTTCAACCTCTCATCGATAACCCGAATGTCACATTAATCACTCCTGAAATGATGGAAATGAAAAAATTTGGAAGAAAGCTCTCTCTTGAGCAATATATCCGTATTGTAAATGATATTTCTCGCTGGTACGGAGAATCAACTATCATCGTAGCCCGAGGGTTTGAATTGATTCAAGAGTTGACTGAGATGAGCAAAAACATAGCAGTATGGGCTTATCTTACTGATTATTACACTCATGAAGAAGATGGTAAATCCGTGATTCGACCGAACACAGACACTCTTATTAAGAGAGTAATTCAACAAAATGGCCGGATTTTAAGTCAAACTACTTTAATCGCCGAAGAACTTGCCAAGCTTGGTAATATTGAAAGAAAAGAGATTATATCGCTTCCGCCAATGATTCCAACATTTAAATCCCGGGAAATAAAGAAATCATCAACAGAAACCATCAATATCGTGTACGCAGGAAAAATCGCTCCACTCTGGGGTGTTGAACCTTTACTCGATTTATTGGATGATAAGTTCATGGCCGTTGTTATCGGTGATAAAATACATCGAGGCCCCGCTCATGATTCAATGTTTCAATCTCGTCTACAGAAAAAGATTGAATTCTCCGATTGTGTTGTTTGGATTCCCAGATTGCCTAGAGAGCAAGTTCTCGACCATTTATCCCAGGCAAATCTAGCATGGTGTGCTCGAGATCCATACTTTGAATCTCAAACGCGTGAACTTTCAACGAAAATCTTAGAGGCTATCCTTACAGGAACCCCTCCTATAGTTACCCGATCAAAATTACATGAAGAACTTCTCGGCAAAGATTGGCCATTCATGCTCGAGTCTCCTCAAGACCCATCATGGAAAAAAGATACTGCGGCCAAGATTTCTAAATCAGAAAAGCAGTTTGCAAAATTACAAAAAAAATTAATCGACCATGATGTCACTACTGTTTCAAATCGATTTAAACAACTCATTGCGGGGGTTGACATATGACATTACAAGAAAATATAGACCTAACTCCTTGGGATTTTATAAAATCATGCACATTAAATGAATTATTAGAAGATGAATTTGTTGATGGCGTTTTTGAGATTTATTTTGGAGAGCACAGTTTATTTATTAAAATTACGAACATCGAAAGGTTAACTCATTCGGAATCGTTATTATTTTGTTTAAACGCCGCAACAACACGGAGAAGTGAAAAAAACCCACCTTTTTTTCCGGAGATGGTTTATCGAATTCATTGAAAATGTCTTTGATATCATTTTCTGATCCAGCGACTCACATTAGTGGAGTTAATCTTGGATGGTATATTGGGACGCATAAATGGCTAACTTTACAAAGTGATATTCAAACCTGTATAGAGAGAATTTCTCAAAAATTGGAAAAAAAAGTTGTTATGTTTGGTGGCTCGGGCGGTGGCTTTGCATCAATTGCATTGAGTTTGAAAATGAACACTGACGCCACAATTATTGCAATGAACCCTCAAACAAATATCATTGAATGGCCCACCTCTCGAATTTATCTTCATTCTGCATTCCCTCATAATGGAAACCCACCCGAGCGTTTTACTTTAGAAGATAAATTTAAATGGCACACTTTTTTAAGAGAAAAGGAATTAATTGGGACAATAAATAAAGATGATCTAAATCCTCTTTGCAGATATATTATTTTACAAAGTTGGAATGATAAACATCATTTCAACAACCATATCTCTAATATAATCTCCAATGTTGCTGATTTTACTCTCTCAAAGTTTTATTGGGTGTCTGGTAACATCAGTTGTTTATTCGGACCATGGGGGAAAGAACATTCAGTAGTTTGGCGCGAACATATTGAATTTGTAATAACTCGGGCAATGCAGCAAGCCGATCCATCCGAAATAATCAGAACCCTGGGCGATACTTTCCTACCAAGCAATCCGGCCAGTGATGCCGAAGAATCATTAATTCATTTCCCACCGAAGGTTTTGAACCCCAATATTGTCGATTCCCAAGAAGTACTTGTAGGGAATGATTTTACGAGTGTATTCGTATCTGAGAAAAATGCCGAATATATGCTGAAATTAGGACCAATCCACTCATTATTACGACCTGAACATCACTCACTCGGGGTATTTGCAGTTCTATCTTTTTTAGAAAGTTGGCTTGAATTTTCTCTTGAAAATCAAAAAATGAGCGATTTGAATTGGAGAACAGACATAGTAAATGAGCGCATAAAAGTACTGTATTATCTCGTTGGAGAGATTGAAATACGTAGTGCTATGAAAAATCATGTAGAATTTATATCGAAAGTAATAAAATATCATCTAGATAATATCCATAATGATACACGTACACTCGCCTTTTCAAAGGACACTAATCAGATGATAGAATCGTTGAAAAATCAACTAAGCGATTCATTATAATACTCAATTGCTTTTATTGGTTCACCTTGGAATTTAATATTACCGTCATCTAATACAATTATTCTTGTACATATTTTGGCTAACAATCCCATCGAATGCGAGACCATCACAACACTGCCTGATGATGCAATCAAATCTTTCACCCGTTCTTCACTTTTCTTGCGGAATGAAGCATCTCCAACTCCTAAGACCTCATCAATGAGTAATAAATCTGGCTTAAAAGCGGTAGCAACCGAAATGCCTAGCCTGGCTTTCATCCCCGAAGAATACGTTCGCATCGGACGGTCAAAATGATGGCTTATTTCTGCAAACTCTTGAATTTCTTCGATTAAATCATCGATTTGAGTTTTTGTCCTACCCATTAATGCACCATACAAATATGCATTTTCTCGACCTGTTAATTCCTTGTTAAAACCAACGCCGACGCCTGCCAACAACGACACACTCCCTCGCGTAGAGATATTGCCAGAATCAGGAGGGAATACCCCGGCCATCATCTTTAGCAGAGTACTTTTTCCTGAACCGTTTCTTCCAATGATCCCAAGCACTTCGCTTTGTTCCACTTTTAATGAAATGTTGCGGACACCCGATGGTTGAATGTTTTCTTTACGATAGCGCCGATCAATTGGATATGAAAGCGTGATATCTTCTAAATGCATTACAACTGTCATAC
>Ga0115004_10004635_pt1 | contig 10945 bp, 11 predicted proteins | sample ArcticOcean_MG_C_10_FD_88737 | JGI IMG/M metagenome (GOLD analysis project Ga0115004, IMG submission 88737) | Marine microbial communities from western Arctic Ocean - ArcticOcean_MG_CB11_90 | ecosystem: Environmental > Aquatic > Marine > Oceanic | place: Arctic Ocean: Canada Basin | collected... | reverse complement strand
TGCAGGGTCATCTAAGGAGCCCGCTGCAGGGTCATCATCAAACACCCCATCACCCGGCGCTGTTTGTTTAGGAGACATGCCCCAGGAAGTCCTGCTTCGCGTGCTTGGGTTGGCGGCGGTGCCGATTTCGGACTGGATCGAAATCGAGACGGACGGGCTCGCGGCGAGGGAATAGGGCAACAGGGGCTGTCGGAACATAGTTACGCACGAAGAATCTTGCATTGCATTTAAAACGAAATCACGTATACACCACTGGGACGAGCACACAAACCGACTACTTCCCTTTCATGTCGTACATGTCCATCCACCACACCCCCACCACGGCGTACGCGACGAAGCCTAGGTAGACCGTGATGAAGAGGTAGGCTTGTTTTTCCGTTAGCCGAAACCCAAGCGCCGCGATTGAGATGTAGTACACCAGCAGCACGCCTAACAGTATACACACGGACGGCACCAGCTGTTTGGTGTTGACGACTGATACGATAAAAAAGAAAGTGTCAGTCGGTCGTGATGTGTATGCGTAAACAGTCAGAGGTAAGACGTCCCTTCTGGTACGAGTATGGGCAATCGCAGAGGCGGAACGTGGTGATTGGGAAAGTTCCTCACCTTCGTACCCCGACGCCCTGAACGGCAGAAACACGGACCACGGCAGCCCCAACCCGAGCCAAATGTCAAACACGTTCGACCCCACCGCGTTCGCGACGGCCATGTCGCCGAGGCCGGCGCGCGCGACGGAAATGGACGCGAGCGCGTCTGGTACGGAAGTCCCCGCGGCGAGCACCACGGTGCCCATAACCACCTCTGGGATGTCAAGCACGCACCCCAGGCGGGACGCGAGGTCCTGAGATTGTAAAAAGAAATGTCAGTCTCGTATGGGCAATCAGTCAGTGGAATGTGGTAAATGGGAAATACTTACCACCATGCCAAAGGAAATTAACGAAATCCAAAGCACGGATACGAAAAAAGACGCCAGGTATTTGCGACTGTTTGCCTGTGCGGTGTCGTTGTTTCCAGGAATCGTCAGGATGAACATGAAATACCACGGAAGGGAAAGGGCCCACAACGGAACCGCGGTGTACGTCGCGGGGGGGTGAAATGGAGACCTTTCTGCAGAGTTTTCGTCGCCGTCCTTGACGCCGAACCGTTTGTCGTCGGGTATAAGGGTATCGATCCCGTCTCGCCGCGCGTTTTGAGTCGATTCCACAACCGCTCGTCGATTTCCATCACCCCCCTCCTCGACTCGACTCACGCGGGCGTACGGATCGTGTTGGTTTGTATCGCCGCTCGCGTCCGCGTATTTAATAGAAGACGGATCGTCCATGCGCTTCGTGGCCGTGGCGTTTCTTTCCACGTCGTCACTTTGTTCCGTCTCGATTCCGATTTTGTTTCGCGAACTCGCAAAGGTGTCCACCCAGGACATGACTCGTTCGTTTCTTGACATGAAAAACACGTACGCTCCGTACATAAATACGCAGGTAACACCTTCCCACCAATACACCCGGCCGTCCTCCATAACTAGAAGCACGCTGCACACGGCGAGCAGGTAGAAAAGGCAATCCCGGGTCACGGGTTTCCAGTCCAGCTTTAACTGTTTTTGCGACGTGAACAGAACCGTCGCCGCGACGATGACCATGATGTTAAACACGGCGCTGCCCACGATAGTCGCCACGCCCAGTTCGTTCGTTGCGTTTTCCGAGACCAAACTCATGGTGCTCGTGAAAAGCTCGGGGGCTGAGGACCCGGCCGCCATGAACGTCGCCCCCGCGACGTCTTCCGAAAGATTCAGCTTTTCGCAAATCGTCTCCAGGGAACCTGTGCTTGTGAACGAAAAGTGTCAGTCCCGAGTCATGAGTATAGGTTTGTAACAGTTGCCAGTACTGGTAAATGTTACGGGTAGTGTTACTAGTACTACTATTAGTGTTACTAGTAGTATTTATACTAGTAGTGCACTCAAAGAGGGTCTGTAAACAGTGTGTCAGGATTTGGGAAAGCCCCAAACGTACTCGTAAAGAAGTCGTCGCACACGATGGCGACGCCGAGGAACAGGTAAAGAATGCCGATTAGATACAGTATCCAGCCCCCGTGTGTGACCCATCGCGATGTCGTGTCCGACGTGCACGTGGTGGTGCTGGCGAGCAGGGCTCGGCGACGTTTGTTGGATTGAAACACCTCCGAAGTCGCGGTGGTCGCAGCCGCGCCGACGGAAGCACTTCTCGTAAATAAACTCGTCTCGCCCCGGGTGAGTTCGCCCACGGTTCCCAGGCCTATAGTTGGGGAAAGCGCGGCGCAGGAGAGAAGCACGGCGACGATGCCGATGGCGTGGTGTCTGTTTTGATTGGTATAGAGATTTTTACGGGAGAAACAATTGGGGGTAAGTCACAAGAGCGAGTACTACGTCGGCGGCGGGGGGAAATACGGCGCAAAAAAAACGACCTTTTTCTTAAAAAAAAAGCGGTCCCGAAACTTCGCGTTCGGGATGCATCGATGGGCATCGTGCTGTTTGGAACGCGCGAGTCACCAAGGTGGATCGTGCCTCCGTTACGTGCTTATCGTGACTGTGTAACCGCCACGCACCGGTGTCTAGCCCGCGCGTCTCTCCGCGCGCGTAGCCGGTGGCGAAGCGTCCCGGTGGCGAACCTTCGCGTCGCCATCTGATCGCGTTTTTGGAGTGGCCGATTCGGGACGATCGGTCGTTCCCAAAACCGGCCTCGGCGATCGTGCCGGCCGTTTTGTGCGCGCGGCCGCGGACTGTTTGGACCGACCTCTTGACCCGTAGCGGGTTTGGTTTGACGGAACGGGCGCGCGCGTATGTCTTACCACACACCGCGCCACCCAAGCGAGATGACCGTCGCCCACACGCGCGTCGAACGCGCGCGCGAGTTGAAGTGGCGTCGGTGGTGGAGCCAAGAGCGGCAGTATTTTATTTTTCGTGCGTACATCGGTTCAGATGAATCGTCACTTCCCAGATGAAAAACATGCCTAAATCGGCGTGGCAGCACACACCCGCGAGCGCGAGTGCCCGACAGTTAAACGAGCCATGCGGATACCGCGAACGCCACTCACAATGATGGTGAACTCACTGTTGGACCCAAGATGCGAGGTGCTTGTTCCGACGACCCCGGTGGTGGCGCGTGACGAGGGTAACGATTCGAGCTTCGGCGAAAACGAAAACGTCCTTCGCCGCGGTTCGGAAAAAGACGAACGCGACACCCGTGTTGGGCTGAACCGCACCGTGCATGCAGTCGTGACAGTTCGGGTCGCGCCGCAGCTTGACCCCGGACGCGAAAACAACAACTCGACTCCAACGCAAGCGCCAGTTCACACGTCGCCGGTTTCAGGCCACCGCGTGTTGCGCGCGATCGTTGGACGACGCGCGGAGGGTATTTCCCATAAGGTTACGACGCGAAGTGGTATTGTTTTTCAGCCCCAAAACGAGCGCACAAAAAACTCACCCCTCGACCGCGTTCGTCGCTGCCAATTGTTCAACGGACTGGTTCGGGTACGTGGTGGAAGTACCACCCAGAGGAGTATCTCTAGTGGAAGTACGTCTCGAGTGTCTCTTGTGGAAGTCCATGGTACCTCGCGTATGGGCAAACAGTCTTCCACGTCTCGAAAGTGCGGAAACACACCAACACGAAGAAGCGGTTTACGGCCGCGCGTTTCGTTGGCTGGCAAGTACGCAACCGAAACCGTTCGCGCGTCGCGGGTCGCGCGTACCGTCACGCGCGGCAAAACCAACCCCGTGATCCTCGGTTCGATCCCGGGCAAATCTCGACATTCTTTCCAGGGGAAACAAATGAAACCGGTTCTCGCCTCCGCGGCGCCTTTTTGGCGCGTCACGCGGCTGGCGCGGGAAATGTCGAAAAAGAAAACGCTTCCTCTCATAACGAGTCCTCGATACATGTCAATAAACCAAACCGCCGTCCCCACGTTCTCGGCCCTGCCTCCCCGCGAATCAAGGCCGCGACCCACTGATCGCGTTTCGGTGCCTCCACCGAAGCCGAGGTGCGACGAGAGTTGGCTCGTGGGTAGGTTGCGGGAAGTGAAAGGAACGAGCGTTTTGGAACGACAACGCGAACGTACGAGACGTGTTTCTGTTAAAACCGTGACCACCAAAGCGCCAAACCCGGTGTCGTCTTCCGTGATGTTCACCGTGACTCCTCCGTCGACTTTCCGGTCAACGTTGTTCACGGTCAAAACGCAACAACAACGGTCAAACAATGGCGACACTTTGGGCGATACACCTTTCGGTTCCGGGCGCGACGAAAACGAAACCGGTTCGGGATTGAAAAAAAACACCCAGCGCCAGACTGATCGTATCTTCGCGGCGCCCGGCGCGGGGTGGGAACACGACGAGTAAACTAATCACTCTGTGGTGATTCACCCGATACGAGATGGCGTGTCAAGCTGTGTATGACGGCGGTAAATACAACGACTGTACTACATACTCCTACTGAATTACATTACAAAAGACTGTTTAGTCTTATTTATAAATACCCGAAGGTGCATTAATATAATACTGCTCTTAAACCGGAATATTCCCCTTCGCCGCCGCGTCGTCGCCCTCGTCCTCGGTCTCGCCTTTCCGCCCCGCCACGAACCCTATTAAACCTTCCGTGACTTTGCCAACGCTATCAGACAGAGTGTTCACGACACTGTTGTTGTGCGCGTGTTTCGTGGGTGGCGAGTCCCCGGATTCCTCCCAGTACGAATCCGTCTCAAGTTTCGCGTTGGTTTCTTCCTTCTCCTTTTTTTTGCTTTCCATTTTCTGTTTCGCCAGCGCGACGGCGCCCGTCGCCGAAACACTCGCCGTCCGCGCCGCCGAGACTATTTGCTCACTCGTGCTAGTTGTTCCCGTGGCGATCCTTTGCCCGAATTCACCCACCAGGCTGGAACCAGCGCTTTGAAAGCTGGACGTGACCCCAGACAGTCTGGTGAACAGGTCAGATATTCCTTTCCTCGCCGACTCCACGTCTTGCGCTCGCGCGTCGCGGAAACTGCTTTGCTCCAGTTGTGTCAGCTCCTTCTCCGTTTGAGACACCGCCAGCTCGATCGCGGCTATTGTGTCCTCCACGGAATCCACGTACGCGAAGTCTCGGGCTAAACCTTCCGCGAACGCCCCCAAAACCGGCTCTAGCGCCTCCCGTTGCTCCCGCCCCTCCGCGCGTAACGTGCCCAGCATCGCGCCCAGCTCATCAAGACGCGCCAACATCGCATCCGCGGTGGTTTTGACGCCTTCGGCGTGCGCATCAAGAAGCGCGAAATCGGGGTGCACCGCCCTCGCCAGGTCGTCGCAAAGACCTACGCACGCGTCGAACGCGGGAGCCATGGCGCCGCGGGTGCGGGGTGCGGTGCGGAATGAGGGCATTCCATCACAGGCCGCGGGAGTGATGAATGGCGAAAGTCTCTCTTCTGCGCTGAAAATTACAACCCTATTGATTGATGACAACCCTACTGCTTCCCCGGCGCCCACAGCCCCTTCTTGTACTTCTCCACGTGCGCCAGCAGCTTCTTCCTGTCCTTTATCGTCATGCCTTCCTTCTTAAGCGTCTCGGTTTTCACGGCGTGCAGTAACGTGGCCATGTCCGGAATCGATTTCGCGACGTACTTGTCCGGCTCGATCCCGAGGGCGTTGAAAAACGCACCCACTTCTGCTTTTTTCGCCTCGGATACCGTCGTGTCCTCCTCACTCGCCGCGCCGTCGCAAAACCCACGACGAATCACCCCTTGAGTCGTGCCGCGTGCACCCTCGACGCCCCGGAAAAACCCGGGAACCGCGCGTCGCGCTACGGCCAGCATCGCACAAGTCACGCGCCTCCTACTATGACGAAGGATGGTTCAGAATTCGCGAAGAAAGTTGATGAAAGACCTCCCAAAAAGAGGAATCGCAAAAATAGCACTACCAGTTACTCTCCCTGCGTCTCCGGCGGCGCGGGCGTCCCGCTTTCCTCCCCGTCCCGTCCCCATACCACGCTCGCGGGAACTCCCGAGTATCGCCTTTCCAGTTTCGGGGTCCCGTCTTCCGAAGTGTCAGACGAATTGAAGGCGCCGTCCACGGCAATTGGCGCTAATCCATCTTTTCGAGAACTCGGCTCGGCGTCGTCGTCTTCGCACAAATCATCCGAGCTCGAAAGCGGTTTCCCGTCCCTAGGAACCGCGCACGTGACGTGCCCCACGGATTTGCGCAGCACGTCCGCCGCTTTAGGGCCCCGGGACCCCCTGGGGTATTCGTGAATCGGTACGGTTCCGTCGCGAATCGCGGCGTTGATGGGATCCACAATCGCCCATGCCGCTTCCAGTTCGTCGCCTCTGACGAAGTGCTGCTGGTGGCCGTTCACGGCGTCCAGGATGAGGCGTTCGTACGCTCGGCGCGGCGACTCCCCTGCGATCTCTTTCCGCTCCTGCTCAGCTCTCCATCGCCCGCTCAGCTCCATCTCGCTAGGCACGGGTTTCACCCCAAGCCCGGGTTCCTTGATCGTCAGTTTCATGTACATCTCCTCCCTCGGTTGAATCCGAATCACGAACTCGTTCGGCCCGGCGCCTTCCGATGAAGAAAAGAAAGGGTCAGTCCCGAGTCTTTCGTAAAATCGGTACGAGGGATTGGAAAGGTTGGGAAATCGTTACCTATGTCCCTCGCGTCCGCGCCGAAGCGCCCCTGTGAGTGCCCGTCGTCGGGAGAGAAAATATCACCAGGTGTGCTCTTGAGTTGCACTCGGATTTCCGACCTTACTTCGTCCAGGGCCTTGCCGGCTTTCAAAATAAAAGGCACACCGTCCCAGCGCTCGTTCCTGATGTTCAGCACCACGCAGGCGTAGGTCGGGGTGGTGCTGTCGCGCGGAACGCTCGCGTTGTCCTTGTACCCCGGCTTTTTGCAGCCATTGTTTCTCTTTTCACACGAAACGTACTGCCCCGCCACGACGTCCGTGGCCGGGTTGACCTTCGCGACCTGTCTCAACACTTTCAGCTTTGCGTCTCGGATGTCTTCACTCGCTAACGAAACCGGCCGGTCCATCGCGAGCACGGCCATTATCTGCAGCAAGTGATTCTGCATCACGTCCCGCACGATCCCGTGCTTGTCGAAATACTCCGCCGTGGTGCCCGCGATCTCCTTAAACACGATCTGCACGGTAGACACGTTTTCGCGGTTCCAAATCGGGGTCAACATGCGGTTCGCGAAACGCATCACTAGCAAGTTATCAATAACCTCCTTCCCAAGATACCGGTCTATGCGGTACAAATCCCTTTCGCTCCAGAACTTTGCAAGACTCACATGCATCGCGCGCGCGCTTTGAAGGTCGCTTCCGAAGGGTTTCTCAACCACGATTCGCGTCCAAGCGTTGCTTGGGTTTCCACCGCTGCTGTTTGAATGTATGGAGCCGTTTGAATCGTTCGGGCTTTGAGGGGTGGTCGGACCGCCAGCGCGCCCGTTCCGGTGAATCGCATCCGCGGCGGGAAGGTACAACTCGTGCGGCACTGTGATAAATAAAAGAAAGTGTCAGTCTTGTATATCGCGATGTATGGATAACAGTCACCAGCTGAGAGATAAAACAGTGGTGGGATTCGGGAAAGCCTGACATACGTACTGGCCAGGTAGTACAGCCGGTTTTTGCCCGGCGCATCGGCGTTTTTCAATTCGTGTTCTGTTACCAAACCGAAAACGTCCCGCAGGTTGTCATTCGCGTCGTCGACGTTACCAAACGTCGGCACGCACGCGTATCGCACGCGCTCCAGGAAGTCGGCGATTAGAAACTCGGGCGCGGATTGCGACTTCGCGACGCCGGCGGCGTTTCCGAAACGAGGTTTCAGTTTCGATTGCGTTTTCTGCGGCGACTGATTCGCCCCGGCGCGAGACGACGATGCGTCGTCGTCCGTGTTCCCTTGTTGGTCCAAATCCACCAGGTTCACGAACGAGCTTTTTCGGGAGGTCACCGCGCACCCTCCTATGTCCCGGGTTGTGGGAGGGGGGAGGGGGGGCGGTGAGTGTTTTTGTTTTTGCGATAACAGTATTGTTTTCTTCGCCGCCGAGGGTTCGTCCCCCAGGCTGGCGCGAAAGTCCAAATCCAAATCGTCAAATCCCGCGGCCAAGGATGGGTGGCGGAAAGGTTTCACGTCCGTGGTGTCCTTTTCGTGCGTCGCGCGTCCCGCACTGGCATTCTCAAGGAACTCTCTCAAGGACTTGGACGTGATTTCATTGAACTGCTCGGCGGTGTGCGCGGGTCGCCCACCACAAACGATCAAGGTTCTCGCCGGCAGATGGCCATTCGCAAACAGGTTGAACAAACTCGGAAGGAGCTTCTTTTGCGCCAAGTTCCCCGTAGCCCCGAGCACCACGAAGCTCAAGCACTCTCTGCGGACCTTGACGTGGTCCGGGAGGGGCATGTCGTGGTCACCGAAAAAACGCCAAACCCGGGGTCGGGGCTCGGGGGCGACAGGCGCGAATGACCAGATGCCTTTTATTTAGGACTTTTATTTTCTCGGAACGATGATGACAGAGAAATGAAAGCGTCGGTGGTTCGTCGCGGTCCTCCTGTTCACTGCCGGATGCGCGCCTCCTCCGGGGGTCCGTTTCGGCTGCCCGGCAGTTCCAAGGAACCGCACCGCCCGAACTGTCTGTGCTGCATCGGGCCTCCGGACCACGCGTTCGAGCGCGCGTGCGTCTCGGTGGTGGCGTTGCAAATTACAGGTGTCGGCGCGGTGGAGGCGGAGAAGTTTGTCCGGTTGCTGTGTTTGCAGGGCGGAGGGGACGCGGTTCGTTTAAGCAAGGGCAAAGCGAAGGCGGCGTTGAGAACTACGCGGGGCAACACCTCGGGGCGGCTAGGGCCGTTGGAGCCGTTTGAGTTAGACCGCATGCAGGACGCGGTTGTTGAGGCGTACCAAACACCGAGCGACGACCCGAAGTCGGTGCAAAATCTGTGACGTGCTGCAAAAAACATGGCGTCAATCGCTTCGTGCGATAGCGACGACGCCCCGAATTCGCCCCTCGCGCTGTTCGTGAAGCGCGCAAGAGACGAAACCTTGAACAACAAAACGGCGCTTCAGTGGTACCCGGCAATAAATCAAGCCCCGACTGTTTACTCATACAAAGCGCTATACCGCGCGTCGCTATTGGCTGCGAAAAAACTCTCCGCCGTTTTACAAAAAACCAAAAAAGAATCCCCGCCAATGTTGTCGCCGCTGCAAACTTCCGAGGAACACAAAGCACATCTAATAGGGTTATTAGTCCCGGAAGGCCCGGAGCTCGTGATAATCACCCTTGCCGTGGCCATGGTAGGTGCCGCGGTGGTTCCTTTTTCGGAAAACGACCCGCCCACGAGGCTGGCGATGGCGTTGCGGGATTCTAAATGCGCAATCGTCGTCGTCGACGATTTCGACGAACGAAGACTAAACAGTCCGGGACGCACTTCATCACTGCGTATTCGGTTGGAACGCGCGGTCGCGATTTTACGTCATGATGACAACACAAGTGACCTTTCCGTTGTGCTAAACACCAGGGACACGGTTGACGACGGTGTCTCCGGAGCGAAGCGTCACTCGATTGAATCGCTCAATATCAATCAATCAATCGGTTCCTTCGCCGGCGACGACAAAGTGCTCGCGGGCGCGGATTTGGATTTGGAAACCTGTCGCGAGCGCCACATGGATACCCTGTCGCACGTGTTTTTCACCTCGGGAAGCACGGGCGCGCCTAAAGGGTGTTTAGGCACGCGGGGCGGCTTAGCGTATTTCTGCGACGGTAAAAACGAGGCGCACTCGGTGGACACAAACTCGATCGTTTTAGTCGCGTCCCCCGCGGTTTTCGATCCCTCGTTTGGGGATTTCTTCGCAACTCTTGCGTGTGGTGCGAGCCTAGCAATTTGCGCTGCGTCCTTGACTTTATCAAACCTAGGCTGGTGCCTTTCCGCGACGAAAGCGAGTCACTTAACCGCGACGCCCACGGCACTAGGCTCGGTTTATACCGGGTCGGCTATTTATACCGGGTCGGCTAGTACAGGGTCGGCTAGTACCGGGTCTACTAGTGCAGGGTCTAATGCATACGACACCCCAGGGTCTAATGCGTACGATACCCAAGGGTCTACTATTACAGGCCACGATTCACACGACCGTACTACCCATCACGATTTGCCGCACCTGAAAGTCGTCGCGCTGGGCGGCGAACAAACGCCGTCGGCGCTTGTCGACTTTTGGATTGACAAAGTCGACATCTTGGCAAACACGTACGGCGTGACGGAGTGCGTGGTGTACCAGACGTTTTCGGTGATGGAACGGGGGTTCCCTGACTCGCGGAAATACCTAGGGAAGGTCATGGGGAACGGATTAAAACTGATACACGCGGCGGCGCCCGGAAACGACCCGCTGTTGACGATTGACGATTATTTTGAAGGTGAAAAAAACCAAGATGAAAAAAAAAACACATCCCGCGTTTCCGAGCTTTGGCTTTGCGGCCCGCAGGTGGGTTTGGGGTACGCCAGCGACACTAAAAACACACACGCGCGGTTTATGGTGATCACGGACGCGGCGACTGGGAAGACGAGCAGGTACTTTCGAACGGGGGATATGACCAAGGCGACGCGAATTAACAATTCGAGCGAGGAAAGAATAAAACACGCGACGACACGAATCGATTCGAGTCATCAGGAAAGAACCGACAAAAGCACACGAATCGATTCGAGCGAAAAAAGAACCGACGCAGTGACACGAGTCGATTCGAGCGAGGAAAGAAAAGACAAGTCCACACGAATCGATTCGAGCGAGGAAAGAACCGACGCAATCAAAATCAAAATAGACGCACAAACCAACCTCAAACCCGACCAGGCGCGAATCCTGGTCGGCCGCCGGGACGGGCAGGTTAAGATCCGCGGCCGGAGGGTGGAGCTGGGGGAGATCGAGTGCGTGCTGCTTGGTTGTTTTGGAGCAGGAGGAGGGGGTTCTTCTTCTTCTTCTTCTT
>Ga0115004_10004630_pt1 | contig 10953 bp, 6 predicted proteins | sample ArcticOcean_MG_C_10_FD_88737 | JGI IMG/M metagenome (GOLD analysis project Ga0115004, IMG submission 88737) | Marine microbial communities from western Arctic Ocean - ArcticOcean_MG_CB11_90 | ecosystem: Environmental > Aquatic > Marine > Oceanic | place: Arctic Ocean: Canada Basin | collected... | reverse complement strand
TTTGTAGCAGCAGTAGCGATACGAACAGATCGAGATCTGTTATCACGCAAAAGAGTGTTGATAATGACGCGAGCAGTAGAGTGCGAGTGATGATAAATAATGAGATCAACGATCGATTTAGTGGAAGAAGTTTAATAATAAACAGTGGACTCAATAACAGGAGTACTAATAGGAGTAATAATAGGTCAATGTTTACGACGACAAAGTCTGTTTTATCGTCGGCGGCGGCAGGAACGACGAAAGATAACGAAGCGAAAAAGAAAGCGATAAACGAACCGACTGAGATGAAATACATGCGAGACGAGTTCTTTAACGCGACTTCGATTAAATATATGGAAGAAATGGAGGAAAGATATCGCGAGAAAGGCGACGGCGCGGTCGAATCTTCGTGGGCGAATTTATTGAGGACGTTAGATAATGGGACGACTGGGAAAGAGTTATCGAAGATGTTTGAAGACGCGAAGAATGGGAACGCGCCAGTGGCTAGAACGCAAAATACGACGACGGCGGCGACGGCAACGACAAGTAGTAGCACTAATAATCTAGCAGCGACTTCTTCGGAGTTAATACAGGAATCCATGCGATTGTTGTTGTTAGTGAGAGCGTATCAAACATCCGGACACGAAATGGCGACGTTAGATCCGTTAGGAATGGACAAGAAATCGTTAAACGTTCATCTTGACCCGGAGTTATACGGGTTCACTGAAAAAGATTTAGATCGAGAGTTTTTCCTTGGAACTTGGAGAATGAAAGGATTTTTAGCCGAAGACAAGCCGTACTGGACGTTGAGAGATATTTTAGAGAGACTACGAGAAACGTATTGCGGAAACATAGGTTACGAGTACATGCACATCATGGACAGAGAAAAATGTAATTGGCTAAGAGAACGAATCGAAACGCAACAGCAAAAAGGATATAAACCGGAGAGAAAGAAAGTTTTATTCAATCGATTAGCGCGAGCAGAAATGTTTGAAACATTTTTATCGAATAAATATACGGCTGCAAAACGCTTCGGTCTCGAAGGATGCGAGACATTAATCCCTGGATTTGAAGAAGCCGTCGATCGAGCGGCTGATTTAGGAGTCACGAATATTAATATTGGCATGCCACATCGAGGTCGTTTGAATGTGTTGGCAAACGTTATTCGTAAGCCTTTACAAACAATCTTTAACGAATTCAAGGGTGGTCCAAAGCCGACTGGCGAGTTAGGTTTAAGCGGATCGCAATATACTGGATCGGGAGACGTCAAGTATCACTTAGGAACATCTGTCGTCACGAGACGAGGACGAAACCAAGATAAAAAGATTCAATTATCATTGCTCGCAAATCCATCGCACTTAGAAGCCGTCAATACCGTCGTCATCGGTAAGTGTGCGGCGAGGCAGTTCTTTAGTAAAGATAAGGAGAAAGAAAAAATCATTCCAGTTCTCTTGCACGGAGATGGCGCTTTTTCCGGCCAAGGCATCGTATACGAGACGCTCGATATGTCTCAGCTTCCAGAATACCACGTCGGTGGAACTTTACATATCGTAGTGAATAATCAAGTGGCTTTTACGACTGATCCAAAGCACTCGAGATCGTCTCTATATTGTACGGATGTTGCAAAGTGCATCGAAGCTCCAGTCTTTCACGTCAATGGAGACGACGTCGAAGCAGTCGCGTGGGTCATGCAACTCGCCCTCGAATGGCGACAAAAGTTTAAAGCCGATGCAGTGGTTGATATTGTCTGCTATAGAAAATTCGGTCACAACGAGATTGATGAACCGATGTTTACGCAGCCTTTAATGTATAAAGTGATTAAGAAACACGTCTCGGCGCATCAACAATACGCGGAGAGACTAATCAAAGAAGGAGTACTTACGGCTGATGAAATCAAAGCGAAACATGCGGAAATCTTGAAAGAGCTAGAATCAGAGTTCGAGCAGTCAAAGAACTACGTTCCAAAGTTTCGGGATTGGGTCTCATCGCACTGGGCAGGCTTTAAATCGCCCGATCAGTTCGCGTCCATTCGAAACACTGGCGTCGCCGAATCGATCATCAAAGAAGTTGGAGCAAAAATAACAGATATACCAGAAAGTTTTACGCCGCACAAAACTGTGAAGAGAGTTTATGAGGCTAGAAAAAAGATGTTCGAAACGGGGGAGAACATCGATTGGGCTACCGCAGAAATGCTCGCGTTTGGTACTTTGTTGAACGAAGGCCATCACGTTCGATTATCCGGTCAAGACGTAGAAAGAGGGACGTTTTCTCACAGGCACGCGGTGATTAAAGATCAAAACACGGGAGCGCGATTTATGCCTTTAAGAAATATCTACCGCGATCAATTTGAAGAAAAAGGAATGAAACTTTTCACTGTTTGTAACTCCAGTCTCTCCGAGTTTGGCGTTCTCGGTTTCGAGCTCGGCTATTCTTTAGATAATCCAAACTCTTTAGTGATTTGGGAAGCACAGTTTGGAGATTTTGCAAACTCTGCTCAAGTAATTATCGATCAATTTATTTCTTCAGGTGAATCTAAATGGTTGCGACAAACTGGTTTAACGTTGCTCTTACCGCACGGATACGATGGCCAAGGCCCGGAGCACTCCTCGGCGAGACTTGAGCGCTTTTTACAAATGTCCGACGAAGACCCGAGAGTTGTTCCAGACATGTCTCTAACGAAACGATTAGCAATCCAAGGTACGAACTGGCAAATCTGTAACGTCACGACTCCGGCAAACTATTTCCACTTGCTCAGAAGACAAGTCCATCGTGATTACCGCAAACCGTTAGTCGTCATGTCGCCCAAAAATCTTTTGAGACACCCAAAATGTGTTTCGCAACTCGGCGAATTCGACGACATCGATTCAAAGACGGACGCGCAAGGGACTAGATTTAAGCGATTAATCATGGATAAGACCGCCAAAGTCCGCGGTTTAACCAATATCCCAGTCGAAGATCACGTCGAACGTTTAGTCTTATGCACTGGGAAAATCTATTACGAATTAGACGCCGAACGCGAAGCCTTAAAAGCGGAAGAGACTATCAAAATCTGTAGAATCGAGCAATTAGCGCCGTTCCCGTGGGATTTAGTCGAACGCGAGTTGAAGCGTTATCCGAACGCCGAAGTCGTATGGTGTCAAGAAGAACCTTTGAACATGGGCGCGTATACTCACGTAGACGCTCGCATGAGAACGTTATTCAAACACCTCGGTAAAAACGGAGAGTTGCGTTACGCCGGTCGAAACCAAGCCGCGTCTCCCTCGACCGGGTACGGTCAAGTCCACGCCGAGGAGCAGATCAAGCTCATCAAAGACGCTTTGATGTATTAATAAACACTATCTTCTCATAATTTAATAAATTTATAGAGAGAAAGAGAGTAGTAGTTGAGTGAGTGAGTGAGTGAGTGAGTTAATGATTGTTATACTATTACTGTTACTATTTTAATTCTGACGCGTCGTCCTAAATAAGTGAGCGCTCTGTTCTCCATCGATTTCCTTCTTCTGCTGATGACGGCTGTTCCAAACGAAAGAGCCCCATTTTATCGCACGCTTTATATAATCTTAATCTTAATTAACAATAAACGCACATATATATACATACATATTAAACACGCGCACAGAGAATGAGTTTTGTTAGTACTGCTGCCGTTCGAAATGTCAGGATAGCTCCTCGCTCGATCGATTTATCGACTTCATTATCGTCGTCGTTAGTATCATCGTCATCAACATCAACAACATCACGGAGAGGAAGAAGAACGCAAAGAGTAATGAAGACGACGAGTTTGCTGAATAAGAGGAGTAAAAAAAGCAGTCCGCGTATTGCGAGAGTGCGAACGAACGCGATGTTATTAATCGCGATCGATAGCGATCGAATCGCGACTGTGTACGACAGTTCTTCTGAATCATTGAGGAGAACGATGAATGGTGGAATAGAACGAATGAGAGTGTTTGAGGTCGCGGATGGCGCTACGGCTACGATGCCGATGATGAACGCGCCTGACGTACAAATGGGAACGAGCATGAGTGCGGGAGAACAATTAACACAAACAGGACAAACAAGCACTACTACTACTACTAAAGAAGATGATACTAATAATAAGGAGCCAGTTAAGGAGAAGAAGAGCGCTTTACAAAAAGATGGATGGTTAGGACCGATCACGAACGCTTTGGAATCGACTTTACAAGGCATTGATGGGATTTTAGCACCAATCGCTGGATCGAATTCGTATGGGTATTCCATTCTCGTCTTGACCTTACTCGTGAAAATTGTTACTTTTCCATTGACAAAGACACAAATCGAAGGCAGCGTGAATATGCAAGCGCTTCAGCCGAAAGTCAAAGAGTTGCAAGCGATGTATGCGAATGATGCGGAACGATTACAGATGGAAACTGCCAGGTTGTATAAAGAGGCGAATTTTAACCCTTTGGCTGGGTGTTTGCCAGTGTTTGCGACGCTTCCAGTGTTCATCGGTTTGTACAGAGCTTTATCGAATGCTTCGATCGAAGGTTTGTTGGCCGACGGTTTCTACTGGATTCCCTCTTTAGGCGGTCCGGCGACGATTGAGATGAGAAACGAAGGTTCTGGATTTTCGTGGTTGTTCCCGCTCGTAGATGGGGCGCCGCCAATCGGCTGGCACGACGCATTGTCTTACTTGGTCTTGCCAGTTTTATTGGTCATTTCGCAATTCGTTTCGCAGAAGATAATGCAACCGGAATCTGCAAAATCGGCGGATCCAGCGCAACAGCAATCTCAAGCAATTTTGAAGTTTTTGCCTTTAATGATTGGCTATTTTTCACTTAATGTCCCAGCTGGTTTGACTTTATATTGGTTCTTCAACAACATCGTCACTACGGCTCAAACAGTGTATTTGAGAAAAACTACTAAACCAATAGTAAGTGTCAGTAGCGCTGGATCTGGCGCATCAGACAGTGTGGCATCTTCACAACCGGTGAGAGTTGAATACGTCCCGAAAAGAGAGAGACGATCGGGGGCGACGATTCCCAGAGCTGCTGCGCCGAAAGTTGACGTATCGAATGCAATCTCGGCAGAGTTTGGTGATTTTGATGACGGTCCCGCAAAGGTGACCGAAAAAAAGTCCGCAGTGGAGAGCGAATTTGGAGATTTTGAGCATGGGCCAGCAAAGGTTGAAGGTAATGATGATTCCGCAGCAGGAAGTCGAGGAGGAAACAGAAAAAGTGGAGGCAACACTGGAAACAACAGGAAGAACAGACGCGGTTCGCGGTGATCATAAAAAATATCTTAATAACTTGTAAAAAACAAAATAGTAATTACGGCTTCTATATATTTACTCTTTCTCTTGCGTTACTCGATGAGGAAATGCAAAGGTGTTTATCGTCTTCGTCGTCGTCTTTGCTTTTGCTTCCTCGTCAACTCTGTGCGGGAAGACGAAGCTTTGAATTTCGTGATTACTGTAGTTTCGTTTGTCAAAATTAGTAATGGCTTCGTCATAACCTCTGTGCTTTATAGAAGCTATGTCGTAGCCTCGAGCGGCTTCTTTCTCACTATGAAAAATGCCTAAATAGACATACGAACCCCCTTTTACTCTTCCGAGGCGCGCTTCCCATAATTGGTTCGTCATAGCAGCATTGCTTTTACCTGGAACATTTGAAACTTTATGTTTAGTTACTCCTCGATATTTCGACGCGCCTCGAGTGAATCCTCCAGACTCGCGTCTTAACGCGGCGACGTATTCAACAAAATCAAGTCTTTTCATTGAAGCGATATCTTCCTTGTAATTATCAATCGAAAAATTCAAATTAGCTTTCTCTCCCCATAACTTAATTGCAGCTTTATCATAGCTCGTTGCGGCATCGAGTTCGGTGAAATATCCGCCCAGATATATTTGTCGACCTCGCGTTCTACCAGTCATACTCGGATTCGCGCGCGCAGACGAAGAATCCCAAAGATGCGCCTCGAAACGACCCGTAAGACGATGTTTTGTAACGCCTCGATAAAGAGAGCTTCTTGAAGGATTTTTCGGTTTCGATGCGCGATTTGCTTTCGGGAAGACGATTAAGCTCTTTGTCAAGCTTCCTTTAGCGCTCTTTACCTTCGTGTTTTTTTCTCCCTTGGTCGGTACTACTTTAGGGGTTTGACCCCGCGAAGAAAAGCTCTCTCGCTTTTGAGGCGGTTGAGCCATTTCTTCCTTCGAAGGAAACATCGTTTGATCCAGCATAGTCGTCTTCAAGTCAAACATGATGTTGTCGTTGTTGCTGTCGTTGTTGTCGTTATTGTTGTTTTTGTTATTTGTGTCATCGTCATCAAAGTCATAAAATACTGAAGCGTCTTGATCTTTTCCTTTCTTCATGAAACGCAAAATACCTTCTTCCTTTTCGTCTTGCATAAGTATCGTTTCGAGACAACGTTTCAAGCTTTTTTTTCTATTACTTTGCTTCGCCGCTCCTGCTGGAGAATGCGGTTCGTCGTCCAAAATATGCCATCAGCACAATCATTCATGTCAGTATCATCGTCGCAGTACGATCTGTTCAAGAGTAAATCGAAGTAATGATCGATACACGCTGGTAACTGCTGATACGACGAAGAAGAAGAGTCTGTTAAAAAAGCAGGCGTTACGGTAAACGGTGAAAATTGCCGCGCAGGAGGACTATCGATCATTGCTTGCGCAAAGAAAGAACTCAAAAGAGGATCGTAATAATCATCATCACGATCGTTTGTAATATCCATGTTCATCTTCCTGTCATTCGTTCGTTTTTTTCGCGCGCGCGTTTTTGAAGAGTGATATTTAAAAAAAAAGCAGTATCTTAAATTCTATATCAAATTTTTCAGTTTCAATAAAAAACTCTTTTTGCATCAAGGAATACTTTCACCAATTTCACCTATCCCGTTCATATCAGACGATACTCGCTCACTCGCAAATATCGGTAAACGATTCAACATGTGCACTCTATCAATATCCCACAAAATTGAATCATCTAATTTCGGTACGCTTTCGTTGAAATATTTCACTGTTTGTTTCAATTGATCGATTGACGTATGTCCTATGAGCGAAGTCGTGTTTGCTTTGCAATCTTTTGCCCAACGACAGCTGAGCTCGGTGAGCGACATTTGATTTTTTGTTGCAATCTCTGAGTATAATTTAACAGCTCGTAAAGCCGGGTCCGAACGGTAACGATAGAGCGTCGAGCCCCAACTATAGTCGTCCATGCGCCCTCTCGGATTTCGAATTTGCGCCATCATCGCTTTTTCGGACTCTAAATCTGGCGCAGCTTTTTTTTCGATATATTTCCCGGTCAAAACACCTCCAGCTAGAACGTTATACGCCATCCAGCCGACGTTCTCATGAACTGGCGACGAGGCTTCAGCTACGCCGTTCTCTAACATTCTTCGGTTAATGAGAGAAAAGTCACCTTGTAAACAACACGGTTCCGGAGCGTTCACAGAGCGAGCGGCATAACACATAGCGGTCAAGCCATACGCGTTATCATTACACGAACCCCAGCCGCGCAGTTTTCCTTCCTTGATCAATTCGCCCATGGCTTCTGCAATCTCCTCAAACGAAGCCGCGTTCCGATAATACGGCGCCGATTCGTTCTCAACGTTATATTGCAACGATTGCCCCCAATTACTTTGCGGCGTATATCGACTAGGCCAATGCATCGTATAAATATCCACATAATCAGTCTTCAATCGTAAAAGCGACTGTTCTAAATCTTTCCTTATATTCTTCTTATTCACGTTACTGCCCCCAGTTATCTTCGTCGCGATAACAACCTTCTCTCTTCTTCTTGCTCGGTCTTTTGCAATCCAGTTTCCAATAATCGCCTCCGTATACCCTTCTGGATGATTCCTATCGGACGGAATCGGATATTGCTCGGCCGTGTCTATTAAAGAAACCCCGTTCTCGAGAACTGCGTAATCCAGGAACTCGTGACATAGCCCCTCATTTGGTGCATTGAAATCTGCTGACCCCCATCGTTGTGTTCCTAACCCGATTTCGGAGACTACTATGTCCGTTTGCCCTAATCGTTTGTGTCGCATTCCATTCACGATTCTTATCGTTTCGTTCGTTTTTCCTTTTTTTAATACGTCTCGCTCGTTCCTTGACTGAGCTCTTTGCTTGACGTCATCTGTCAAAGCAGTTTTTGCCTCGGCATCGTCGATAGAGTTCTTCGCGTTCTTAGTAGTCCTGAAAGGCCAGTTGTTTTGGAACTTGGCGAGGGAAGTAGTCGTCGTGGCCTGCATTAAGCGTCTGCGCGAGTGCTGGTTCGGTAGCTTTATCTCTGTCCCGTGCAGATTAGCATCAGATGTTATTAATAGTGATATGCTCATTCTATTTATTACTCGCGAGCATATAAATATTGTGCTGCTGCTGTTAGGTATTTTGAACATCAGCAAACGAATATAGGGGATGTCTTTCGAAGGGTTCAAAGGCAATATTTGGTCACGCGCTCTCTTACCAAGAAATCTTAGTTGATTAATACACTCATAGTACACGCGCCGACTATGGACTACTGCTACTACTAGTGTTCTTATATTCTCTTCCAATGGAGCAGTCCGAGGAAGAACAAGACAACGAAATGCACAAGGCGTCATGTTTGAAAAGATGGCGGAATCGGATCGAAAGGGCCTCGAAAAGCCAATCTTGAAAAGGCGAAAATTCAGAGCGATACTGCAGTAAAAATCGAACAGTTGCGAGGTAATCAGCAAATAGAAATGATGAAAATGCAACAACAAATGATGCAGCAAAAACAAGATTCAATGCTCCGTCTCATGCAAGCTCTTCTGCCGCAGCAAGTTCCAGGCGCTTTTGTTGTTGCCGCATCATTTGTTGTGACATTTTCATCATTTCTATTGGCTGACTACCTTGCAACTGTTCGATTTTTACTGCAGTATCGCTCTGAATTTTTGCCTTTTCAAGATTTGCTTTTCTGTCCGATTCCGCCATCGTTTCAAACCTCTCTTCCAAGTTTACGGGAAACATTTCGTTGTCTTGTTCTTCCTCGGACTGCTCCATTTGAAGAGAATATAAGGAAATTAATTCATGAAATCGATCTTCTGTGGCTATTTCGACCTGCTCTCCGTGTATTGCACTAAAATCTTCCCAAGGCGCGCTTTGCGCGCATGCCAATTTTTGCTCTTCTGATCGTGCATCGCTTGGAATGATAAATGCTACAAAACGCGTTTTGATGTTATTTCATTTTTTAAAAAGCCCGTTTTAGCTTTTATCCACGTTTTGATTGTTTGCTTTGAGAGGCGTAGCGCTGCATTTTTCCAGCAGTAGACTTACTGGCGGCGGTAGACTTTTTCGACATCGTCGTCGTCGTCGTTTTCGATTTAGTAACAGGATTCTTACTCATTATTGACGTTTTCTTAGCCGTAGTTGTTGCAGTAGTCCTTTTTCCGTTTCCTGTGCTACTGCTTGTTGGAGAACTCATCCAAGTCGCGACTGGGCACTGCGCTTTCGTATTCTTTTCTCGACAACTCGATTGTCCGTAATACCATCCTTTCCCGTCGACAGAGGCAAACGGCGGGACTTTTTGTAATCTCGCGCTCATGATTTCAAACGCCAAACGGCCTAAATTTGAAGTGAACGTGCCTACGAAAGCATCTCCGCTCGCTAGGAGTTCAACGTCCGTTGCGGTCTCGAAACCGACGCGTCCGGTATCGCCATCGCCGGCTTTTAAACGTCTCTCAATGAAACCTAATTGGAAATGTTCATTTTCTCTTCTCCTCCTGGCCATGTTCTTTGAATACTTGTCGGCGTTCCAATTTTTTGGATTATACCAATTTCGGTCGACTGGAGCGACTAATAGTGTATATCGATTCTTTTTCGCGTCATTTCTAGCCTCTTTCACTGTTCTTTCGTCATCCGTGGCCAGAAAGACGAATTTGAAGATATCTTTACCATACGCATTTCTTATTCGCTCGACTTCTTTGGCATATCTTGAATATGACATACATCCTCCGTACTTTTTTACTCGTCCTTCTGCTACGCAAGAATCGCCTTTCCTCACATGAACTGAGATGACTTTAGGTGTAGTCCCATCAACACTTTTGCTCGTCGGCCATCCCATCTTATTTTTAATTCGAGCTACTTTCGTTGCAAAATCATCATTCGGTCTCCAAACGTGCGCTGCCACAGAGGCATGATACGAAAAAAATGAAGGCGATGCGCCATGGGGTTCTAACATCTGTCGATCTCCTGCTTTTTCAAAATTATGCGTTGCTACGCTCGCGAGTATTTGGCCACAATTCGAAAGCGGCAACAAATAACAAGACAACGACTGTTCGTTGCACGTACTTTTCTTCGTGAACGCCAACAACGAGTTTGCCGGGAAATCGTACTGTTTTCTATTCCGAATCGCAGTCGCGTATTCATAAATTGCGTAATTTAAAATCGCTCCAAAACCAGTTTCTGGATATGAACGAATCATCGCGAGTTTCGCGCAGCCTGAATTTTTATGCGCATCGAATACGCTCGCTGATAAATCGGGGAATATTTTCACGTTCAAGCGCTCAACAGGTGGTGTATATACTGACACCTTTGACATCTGTATGCATTTGTTATTTTTATATTTGTTCTTTAAATACCCCGCCGGGCACTCGAATGCACTTATCACAACATTCTGACTGTCATCAACAACATCATCATCTTCTGTATTTTCTTCTAATACTCCTACTACTACACCATCATCTTCAAAACTATTGTAGTTATTATTAGTACTACTTTCAATATTATCATTATTATTATTATCATCATCTTTATTATTCTCGTCTTCATCTCTTGGAATATTAGCAATCATCTGCAAAGCTCCTACTTCTCGTTCATCGTCTTCGATGAAATATAGTTCGGAATTAGTTCTCGCCTGATTTCGAGCCGCGACGATTATGAAAACGGCAACAGAAATGAGCAGAAATGGGAACAACAACGACGACGACTGTTTGAACGACGATAGTGCTCTCATTATTCTATTATTCTATTATTCTATCATT
>Ga0115004_10004627_pt1 | contig 10957 bp, 9 predicted proteins | sample ArcticOcean_MG_C_10_FD_88737 | JGI IMG/M metagenome (GOLD analysis project Ga0115004, IMG submission 88737) | Marine microbial communities from western Arctic Ocean - ArcticOcean_MG_CB11_90 | ecosystem: Environmental > Aquatic > Marine > Oceanic | place: Arctic Ocean: Canada Basin | collected... | reverse complement strand
TTTTTTTAAAAGTAGAAAAAATATTCTAATTACAATAGCTTAGTTGATATCTTTTCTACTACAGCAATTGTTTTGTCTAAATCCTCGTATGTTAATGCATCACTCAAAAACCAGGACTCATATGAACTAGGAGCGATATAAATTCCATTTTTTAGCATTTCATGAAAAAAGATAGGAAATACTTTGTTATCACTTTTTTTCGCTGAATTAAAATCAACTACTTTTTTTGAAGTAAAATGAATTGAAAACATTGAACCTACTCTATTAGTTGAGAATTCGACTCCTTTTCTTTTTAATACTTCAGTAATTCCAGAATCTAAATACTTAGTTTTTTCTTCTAACCTTTGGTATAGTTCCTTATCATTATTAATTGCATTTAACAATGAATAACCTGCTGCCATTGCCAATGGATTTCCACTTAATGTACCAGCCTGATAAACAGGTCCATTTGGTGATAAATAAGACATTATTTTGTGAGTAGAAGCAAAGGCTCCAACTGGCAATCCACCTCCTATAATTTTTCCAAAACATACGATGTCCGCCCTTATACCATAAAGTTCTTGTGCACCACCTTTAGCAACTCTAAAACCAGTCATGACTTCATCAAAAACCAATAACAAACTATGTTTATCACACAGTTTTCTTAACCCTATTAAAAAACCTTTTGAAGGAGGAATACATCCCATATTACCCGCTATAGGCTCCAATATAATACAAGAAATCTCACCTTCATTAGATAAAATAATATCTTCAACACTTTTAATATTATTATATACTGCTATTAATGTGTCCTTGGCTGTTCCTTTAGTTACGCCTGGGCTATTAGGTTCTCCATAAGTGATACTTCCGCTTCCTGCTTGAATTAAAAAAGAATCACTATGACCATGGTAACAACCAGAAAACTTAATTATTTTATCTTTTTTGGTAAAACCTCTAGCTAGTCTAATAGCACTCATACAAGCTTCTGTACCAGAGTTAACAAACCTAATTTGATCAATATTAGGAACCATTTTAACAGCCAATTCAGCAATATTACTTTCTATTTCAGTAGGAGCGCCAAATGAAGTGCCTTTTTTGGCTTTCTCAACTATTGCATTGACAACAGGTAAGTAAGAATGTCCAAGTATCATAGGGCCCCATGAGTTTATATATTCGATGTACTTATTATCATCTTCATCAATCAAATAAGCTCCTTTTGCTTGCTTAATAAATATAGGTGTTCCACCAACAGCTTTGAAAGCTCTTACAGGTGAATTAACTCCACCTGGGATAAATTTTAAAGCGTTTTTAAATAACGAACTACTTCTTTGATATATCATTTACTTATTATTAATAGTTGACCTATAATTAATGTTCCATCTTTTAATTTATTTATTTTCATCAAATCATCAATTGCAACATTGTATTTTTTTGATAAAGAATATAAAGTATCTCCTTTATTTACTTCATGTTTAAGATAGTTAGACTTATTGTTTGTTTTTTTTTGTTTTCTCTTTTTTAAAACTATATCATCATATATAAACAGCTTATAGCTTTCTATAAGGTTTATTAATTTTTTCGGATAATTTTTATCAGTCGCGTAACCAGCTTTTTTAAGCCCTTTTGCCCAGTTTTTATAATCACTAATAGAAAGATCGAATAAATCAGAATATCTTTGTCTTGATGTTAAAAAAATAGAATGATCTCTATAGGAATATTCTGGAGCACTATATTTTCTAAAACATTCTTGCTCCTCATCATCATCATGAAATATTTTAGGACCCTTCCAGTCGTGACACTTAATTCCAAAATGATTATTTGCCTTTACCGATAACCTACCTTTTCCAGAACCGGACTCAAGAATTCCTTGAGCGAGCGTAATACTTGCAGGTATTTTATAAGTTCTCATTTCATCCATAGCAACTTGGCTAAAATAATCTATATAATCATTAACATTATTTATAACTGGAGCTGAGATTTTGTTTTTATCAGAGGACTTTAATTTCTTTGCTATATTTTTATTATTGATCTTATTTGCTGTAGAATTAATAATAACCTTTCTAGATCCACAGCTAAATATTAATAGTAGTATTAGTATTCTAAGTTTTATCATTAGATATTAATAGTTGTTAAATTTTTACTTTTCAAAAAGTTATTCATTGGCAATATACCTTGATGTCCACCTGTGTGAATTATCAGAACTTTGGATTTTGGCTTGAAATAACTGTTTTTTATCATACTAAAAACTCCATAAACAAGTTTAGATGTATAAATAGGGTCCAATAAAATGTCATATTTTAATTTGAAATCATTCATAAATTCAATTAATTCTTTATTTACTTTACCATACCCTCCAAATCGGAAGCTGTCATTTATCAGCCAGTTTTTATTTGTTACAAATCTACTAATATCATTTAATAAATACTTTTTATTAATAGATGAAAATCCTATTATTGTTTGTCTATCTAAAGAACTATTAATTAAACCGCTTAATGTCCCTCCAGTTCCTACAGAACAACATATATAATCAAATACTTCATCTTCTTTAGTTAAAATTTCCTGACAACCTAAAACTCCTAATTTATTTGTACCACCTTCAGGTATTAAATAAAAATCTTTATATATTTTTTTTAATTCAGATAGATAATTTACATCATTTTTGCTTTTGTAAACATCTCGTGATAAAAATATAAACTTCATTCCTAAGTCAGAGGAATATTTAAGAGTTGGATTATTTAAATACTTACTATGTAGTTCCTCACCTCTTATAAGTCCTATAGATTGTAAATCCTGTTTTTTTGCAGCATATGCCACAGCTGGTATATGGTTGGAATAAGCTCCTCCAAAAGTTAAAATACCCTTAAACCCTAAATCTTTAGCATTTATTAAATTATATTTTAATTTTCGGTATTTATTTCCTGAAATAATATTATGAATTTTGTCTTCTCTTTTTAAGTATAACTTAATACCATAATCGTTAATAAAAGGCAGCTTTTCATTCTTACTATTATTTAAAATTACATCCATATAATCAAAGATAATTCAAATTGCTTTATATTTGTAGTCAACAATTATTTTCTGTTAATGGAGGAGAAAAATTACTATATAACAAAAGAAGGTTATAAGTGTTTTACAGAAAAATATCATTTAAAAAGAGGCTATTGCTGTCAAAGCAATTGCAGACATTGCCCATATGGATATGACCCAAAAACTAATTAATTTATGACATTTAAAGATCAAATTAAAGAAGGTATACCTAATATTTTACCTACAAAAATAGATTTAGATCCAACAATAAACCACGCTCCAAAAAGGGAAGAAGTATTATCAATAACTGAAAAAAAACTAGCTATTTCTAATGCTCTTAGATATTTCGACAAAATTCATCATAAGGAATTATCTAAAGAATTTAGTGATGAATTAAATCAGTTTGGTCGAATTTATATGTATAGACTAAGACCTTCTTATAAAATGTATGCTAGATCCATAGAAGAGTACCCCTGTAAAACAAAACAAGCAGGCGCTATTATGCTGATGATACAGAATAATCTAAATAAAGATGTAGCGCAACACCCACACGAATTAATTACTTATGGAGGGAACGGATCAGTATTTCAAAACTGGGCTCAATACAGGCTATGCATGAAATACCTTTCTCAAATGAATAACAACCAAACTCTAGTTATTAATTCTGGACATCCGCTTGGACTTTTTCCATCGAATAATAACGCGCCAAGAGTAGTAGTTTCCAATGGAATGATGATTCCAAATTATTCTTCTAAAGAAAATTTTGAAAAATTTAATGCATTAGGAGTTACTCAATATGGTCAGATGACAGCTGGAAGCTATATGTATATCGGTCCTCAAGGAATTGTCCACGGAACGACAATCACAGTTTTAAATGCTTTCAGAAAAATTAATAAGAATCCACTAGGAAAAGTATTTGTAACTTCAGGTTTAGGTGGGATGAGTGGAGCTCAACCAAAAGCTGGAAACATAGCTAAATGTATTACAGTATGTGCAGAAGTTAATGATAAAGTTGTAAAAACAAGGCATAGCCAAGGCTGGATAGATGAAGTTTTTACTGATATAGCTGAATTAATAAAAAGAGTTAAAGTTGCCAAATCTAACGAAGAGGTCGTTTCAATTGCCTTCCAAGGTAACATAATTACCATATGGGAAGAATTTTATAAACATAATATTTTTATTGACATTGGAAGTGATCAAACATCTTTGCACAATCCTTGGTCAGGTGGTTATTACCCATACGGCCTTGATTTTAATAGTGCAAATAAAATGATCTCAAAGGATCCTGAATTATTTAAATCAAAAGTAAAACAAAGCCTTCTTCTTCATGCGGATTTAATAAACAAACATTGTCAAAGAGGAACTTATTTTTTTGATTATGGTAATGCATTTTTATTAGAAGCTTCTAAAGCAGGTGCAGATGTTTTTGCTGAAGACGGAATTAACTTTAAATTTCCTAGTTACGTACAAGATATAATGGGGCCTATGTGTTTTGATTATGGATTTGGACCTTTTAGGTGGGTATGTACATCTAATAAGCAAGAAGATTTAGATAAAACAGATGAAATCGCATGTCAAGTACTTGAAAAGTTAATGGTCAATTCACCTGAAGAGACTAAAGTCCAAATGCAAGATAATATCGATTGGATTAAATCTGCTAAAAGTAACTATCTAGTTGTTGGTTCAAAAGCTAGGATTTTATATGCGGACTCTATTGGAAGAGTGGAGATTGCAAAAGCTTTTAATAATGCTATTGCTAAAAATAAGATTGGAATTATTGTTCTTGGTAGAGATCATCATGATGTTTCAGGAACAGACTCTCCTTATAGAGAAACCTCAAACATATATGATGGATCTAAGTTTACAGCAGATATGGCAATTCAAAATGTGATTGGAGATAGTTTTAGAGGAGCTACCTGGGTAAGTATACATAACGGAGGCGGAGTTGGATGGGGAGAAGTTATAAACGGAGGGTTTGGCATGGTTATTGAAGGTTCTAAAGAGTGTGAAAAGAAGATTGAATCAATGCTTCACTGGGATGTGAACAATGGCGTAGCAAGAAGAGGCTGGGCTAGAAATAGTGCGGCGATTTTTGCTATAAAAAAAGCAATGAAATCTAATTCAGATCTAGTGGTAACTTTACCTAACGAGGTTGAGGATAAATATTTAAAAAACATATAATTATGAAAGCTCATAACAAACTTTTAATTCTATTAATTTCATTAATATTTTTATCTTGCTCTTCAGTTAGGGTAAGTACAGACTACAATAACGAAATTGACTTTTCGTCTTATAAGACCTATGCCTTTACTAAAAAAGGAATTGACAAAGCAAAAATAAATGAGTTGGATAAAAAAAGAATACTAAAAGCGTTAGAAGTTGAGTTGTCATCTATTGGTCTTAGAAAAAACTCTATTAATCCAGACATAGTTATTAGTATTTTTACTGGAGTCAATGAGCAAATAAATGTTTATAACTCATATAATTATTTAGGTTATGGGCTAGGTTCATGGTATGACTTCAATTACAATACATCAACAACTCAGGGTACACTATATATTGATATAATCGATTATAACAAAAACGAATTAGTTTGGCAAGGGATTGGGAAAGGATATATATCAGATAATGTTTCAAAGAAAGAAGAACAAATAAAGACATTTGTAAATAAGATTTTGTTACAATACCCCACGAAATAAATTAATTTCTTACATCTAAATTATCTCTTAATTTGTTTCCTAACAACATGAATGCCATAACTAACGACATTATACATATTCCAGGAATTAGCGCAAGCATAGGTTTTCCTAATATTATATAGTTATAGTGGTCTTTAATGATAGATCCCCAACTAGCCACAGGGGGTTGAGCGCCTAAACCTAAAAAACTAAGACCACTCTCAATTAATATAGATGCTGCGAAATTAGCAGCAGAAATAATTATAAGTGGTGATATAATATTTGGTAAAATATGTACAGTTAAAATTCTTAAATCACTAAATCCAAGTACTCTAGCTGCGGTTATATATTGTCTTTCTTTAATTATCATTACTTGCCCCCTTACCACTCTAGCAACATCAACCCACATGGTTAATCCAACAGCTATAAATACTTGCCACAATCCTTTACCTAGGGCTAGAGTAATAGCGATAACTAATAATAAAGTAGGAATAGACCAAGTAACATTAATCACCCACATAACTAACCTATCTATATTACCAGAGTAATACCCAGATAAACCACCTAAAAATAAACCGATAATTAATGAAATTAAAACAGAGACAAAACCAATGAAAAAAGATATTCTGGCACCAATTACTAGTCGACTTAAAACATCTCTTCCAAATTTATCGGTACCTAACCAAAAAACCCTGTTTATTACACTATTACTTTTAAATTCTCTAGGGCTTTCAACTATTAAACTATTGTCATAGGAATCAGAAAGATTTCCATATTCGTTATAATAAAAAATATCATCTATAAATACGTATTGCTGTAAAGGAATCTCTAAGGGTGGGTTTTTATCACCAAAGAATAATTTTTCAAATAAATTTTGCTCATAATTAGTAGAATTATCAATTAATAATAAATCAACTTCAAAACCTGGAGATTCAGAATGAATAGACAAATGCATTTGATTAGCATTACTGGATTTATCAGGGATAAAAAAGTATGCAAATATTGATAAAAAAGCTATCAGTAATATATACGCTATACTTATGTTTTTTATCAAAAAGGTAAATTTATTAATCTAAATTATTATAACTTATTTTAAGATCTGTAAGAACATTTAAAGCTTCGTCAATATAAAGATCTTTAGAGAGGTTTTTATGCCATCTGTTTCTTTTTAGCTTTAAAGTAGAATCTTTTTCAAACAACATAATTTCATATGGTAAAGATTTAAACTCTAAGTCTGTGTTGAAATCTTTAAGCTTATCAAAACTTTTAGCAGTTAACTCATCTGCTTTAATTTTATCATTATAAGTAAAATAATTTAAACTAAAATCCTCCGTATCTCTAACAGTTTTTATCCATTTTGCATTACTATCAATTAACTTTAAATATTCATTAGACTCAATCCTTATTTTACTTTTTTGAATTGCACTAGAGTAATCAAAATTACTAGTCCATGGAGTATAATCTACAGGTGTTATTTTATCCCATTCAAGAGGATTATCTTGTTCCTTTTCTCCAAAATCAATATAACTATATCTGTTAGGGATCACAATATCACTTTTAACTCCTTCTAACTGCACAGAGCCTCCATTAATTCTGTAATACTTTTGAATTGTAAACTTAAAGGCCCCCATATCTCCATTAGTGTTACTTCTAATCATCCTGTTTAAATCCACTACATTTTGAACAGTACCTTTTCCATAGGTTTGATTACTACCAATTATAATAGCTCTTTTATAATCCTGCATTGCAGCAGCTAGTATTTCAGATGATGAAGCAGAAAATTCATTAACTAAAATAACTAATGGTCCTTCCCAAACAATTGATCTATCTCGATCTTTAAGTATCTCTTTCTTTTTTTCAAAAGATTGTACTTGAACTATTGGACCTTCTTCAATAAAAAGTCCTGCCATATCAACAGCTGGTTTTAGTCCTCCCCCACCATTATTTCGTAAGTCAAGAATTAAACCTTCAATACCTTGTTCTTTTAATCTGATAATTTCTTTTTTGATATCACTGGCTGCATTTCTTTCAGAGTAGTCTTCAAAATCAAAGTAGAATTTAGGTAAATTAATTAAACCATATTTAGAATTGGATCTTTCTACAATGGAAGATTTTGCGTAAGTTTCTTCTAATTGAACAATATCTCTCGGGATTTGTAAATCTATAATTTGACCATCTACTTTTTTGATAGTTAATATGACACTACTTTCAATTGGACCTTTGATTAACTTTACTGCATCTTTTATTCTCATTCCCACAATACTGACTGGAATTTCCTGATCAGTTTGCCTAACTTTGAGTAAAATATCCCCAACCTCTAATTCATTTTGCCTCCAAGCCGGTCCACCTGATATAAGCTCTACAACTGATATTTTATCCATTTTCTGTTGAAGCCTAGCCCCTATTCCAGCGTAATTCCCAGACATATCCACATCGAAATCTTCTTTGTCATCTGGGTTAAAGTAAAATGTATGTGGATCGAATTGATAAACAATAGAATTAACATACTCACTAAACCATTCTTGCCTAGAACGATCAGAGTAGTATTGGTAGATCTCATTACAAAATTCAAGAGTGGAGGCTCTAGATTTTTCTTCAAAATCTTTAATGATAAAATTAAAATCTTGATTATTTTTCACTAATAAATTTATGGAATCGTTTTCTGTTAATAAATCATTTAAATTATTTAAAGTATAATACTTAAAAGTTTTTCTCCAACGATCTGTTAATTCTGACTTAGTTGACACAAAATCCTCATCAGTACTAACCGTTAAGAATTCATCAACCTTATAGTTAAATGGTGAACTGAAGACACTTGTATATATCTCTTTGGACTCTTTAATTCTTTTTAGTAAAGTTTCATGAGTTAAATCAAAAAAAGTTAAATCAGAACTTTTAAATTGATCATCAATTAAATATTCAAATTCTTTAAATCTCTCAATATCAGATTTATAAAAATATCTTTTATAAGGATCAATCATTTCTATATAAGTTTGAAAAGCTTTAGAGGAAAATTCATCATCTAATTCTTTATCAACATAATGTCCTTCATCTAATATGTAGGAAACTAATTGCAATAGCAACTGGTCTTTATCAGATTCTTTAGAGGAGTTTGAAGTAAAACTACAAGAAGCTAATGCAAAAATTGTAGTTAGTAATATTATAAAGTATTTATTTTTCATCTTTGGATTTAAACTATATACAAATTAAATAAAAAAACCTCCTTAAAATAATTACTTTGTACTAAACTTTTGTTAAAGAATTTAATTTTATTAATTTCTATTGAAAATAATTACTTTTGTTAAAAAGTATAAACAATGAAAAAAAAGCCACTAATATTGATAACCAATGATGATGGAATAACTGCTCCTGGTTTAAGATCGTTAATTAAAGTGATGAATCAAATCGGTGATGTAGTAGTAGTAGCTCCAGACAGTCCACAAAGTGCAATGGGACATGCTATAACTATTAACAATACATTGTTTTGTAAAAAAGAAAAGATTGATAATGGCCCTCAGCAAGAATATAGTTCCTCAGGAACACCTGCTGATTGTGTAAAGCTTGCAGTTAATGAAATATTAGAACGGAAACCTGATATATGTGTTTCGGGTATAAACCATGGTTCTAATGCCTCAATAAATGTGATATATTCTGGAACAATGAGCGCTGCAATAGAAGCTGGGATAGAGGGAATTCCTGCAATAGGGTTTTCTTTGCTAGACTACAATTGGGATGCAGATTTTAGTCAATGCAATGATTACATCAAAAAAATAGTAGAAAATGTATTAAATAATGGCCTAAAAAAAGGAGTTGTTTTAAATGTTAATTTACCTAATCTAACCAAAGAGAAAGTTAAAGGGATTAAAGTTTGCAGACAAGCAAAATCATATTGGGAAGAGAAGTTTGACAAGAGGGTTAGTCCACTTGGAAAAGATTACTATTGGTTAACTGGCCAATTTGTAAATCTAGATAAGGGAAGCGATACAGATCATTGGGCTTTAGAAAATGATTATATTTCCATAGTACCAACACAATTTGACTTGACTGCTCACGATTATATTAAAGATTTAAAATTATGGAGTTTTGAGTAATAAAAAAGAAGTTTTGTTGGGAGTAATTTATGGATTTGTATCTAGTTTGATTGGATTAATCTTAGCAATATTAATTCTATCAGAAAACAGTTCAATTATAGAAAGTTTAAAGAACTCCTATTACGAAAATTTCTTAGGGAAATTAATTAGTCTTGGAGCAATATTAAATGTTGTTGTGTTCTTTGTTTTTATAAAAAAAAATCAAGACCAAAGAGCTAAAGGGATTTTACTAATGACAATATTTTTAGCAATACTTACACTAATCTTAAATTAATAATAAATTGAAATATTATATAATTGCAGGTGAAGCTTCTGGTGATTTACATGGGTCTAATTTAATCAAAGCATTAAAAAAAAATAATCCTGACGCAAGTTTCAGATGTTGGGGTGGGGATCTCATGAAAAGCCAATGCAATAATTTAGTCATGCACTATCAAGATTTTTCATATATGGGGTTTTTAGAGGTTATTTTAAATATTAATAAAATTCTTAGCTATATTTCATTTTGTAAAAATGATATTGAAAAATTCAATCCAGATCTTATAATTTATATTGATTACCCTGGTTTTAATATGAGAATTGCAAAATGGGCGAAAAGTAAAAACTATACAAATCATTTTTATATTTCACCAAAAGTATGGGTATGGAAAGAGAAAAGAGTAGAACAAATAAAAAAAGTTATTGATAAAATGTATGTCATTCTTCCATTTGAAGAAGACTTTTATAAAAAAAAGCATAATTATAAAGTAGATTTTGTTGGACACCCCTTATTAGATGCAATTGAAAGTGAAAACACGTTCAATAAGAATAATTTTTTATTAACGAATAATCTTTCTGAAAAACCAATTATAGCCCTTTTACCAGGAAGTAGAAATCAAGAAATTAACAAATTACTTCCCGTTATGCTTAATGCAGTTTCAAATTTAACTAATTACCAATTAGTTATAGCTGGGGCACCAAGTAAGAATGTTGAATATTATGAGAAAATAATTCAATCTTCTGACTCAAATACTAATATAATTAAAGTAATTTCTAATCAAACTTATAACATATTACGTGTATCTACCGCAGCAATAGTAACCTCCGGTACAGCCACCTTAGAAACAGCACTATTTAACGTTCCACAAGTAGTGTGTTACAAAACAAGTTGGACATCCTACCTTATAGGAAGATTGTTAATTC